>Ga0172379_10004130_pt1 | contig 21907 bp, 14 predicted proteins | sample GrowelOW334metaG_FD_119756 | JGI IMG/M metagenome (GOLD analysis project Ga0172379, IMG submission 119756) | Groundwater microbial communities from an aquifer near a municipal landfill in Southern Ontario, Canada - Groundwater well OW334 metaG | ecosystem: Environmental > Aquatic > Deep... | reverse complement strand
CTGGGCATAAAGACCCCCTCGGTCCACCAGAAAGTGAAATATCTCTCCGGCGGCAACCAGCAGAAAGTGGCCGTCGGCAAATGGCTCACCTCCGATTCCGACGTCTACATGCTCGACGAACCCACGAAAGGCGTCGACGTCGGCGCCAAGCGCGACATATTCCAGCTGATCCAGGGCCTGGCCAAAAACGGCAAGGCCATTCTCTACGCTTCGTCCGAAATCAACGAGATTCTGGCCATAACCGACAGGATTTACGTCATGTACAACGGCAACCTTGTCGCCGAGCTGCCCACGAATACGGCGACCGAAGAAGAAATTCTATTCTATGCCACGGGGGGCAACAAATAATGTCGAAAGTAGCAGCCAAAGCAAAGCCCAAAGGCAAATCATCCGCTTTCATCGAGAAGTGGGCTTCCCTTATCGCGCTCATCGCCGTCTTCGCGTTTTTCGCGCTGCGCATGCCCAAGCTCTTTCTCACCAGCAGCAACATCGTCACGATCCTCAGGGCGATTTCCATAACGACCATCATCGGCATCGGTCTTACCATCACCCTCGCCGTCGGCGGCTTCGACCTCTCCTCGGGCTCGATGGCCACCATGTCGGGCGCCATGATCATCAGCTTCTTCGTCTGGTACAAGATGAGCATGTGGCTCGCCATCCCCCTCGCTCTCGTCCTGACCATGGGCCTGATGATGATCACCATGCTCCTCATCGTGAAATTCAAGATCCCCGACCTTCTGGCCACCCTCGCCATGATGTTCATGCTGGATGGGGTGAGCCTCACCTATTCGGGCGGCGGCGCCATAAGCGAGGGCATGCCCCGCTTCAACGGCGATCCCACCTTCGGCAAGATCCCCCAGCTCTTCAAGAGCATGGGCCAGGCGCCCACGATCATCATCATCATGATCGTGATCGTCATCATCGTGCACATTTTCCTTACCTACACCAAATATGGCCGCTACATCTACGCCGTGGGCGGCAACAAGGAAGCCGCGCGCCTTTCGGGCATCCCGGTCTACCGCTACCGCGTGTACGCCGGCATCCTCGCCGCGATATTCATCGGCCTGGGCGGCATCCTCGTGGCCTCACGCAACATGTCGGCCCAGATCCAGGGAGCGGCCGGCTACGCCATGCCAGCCATCTCGGCGGTATTCATAGGACGTTCCGTGGCGGGCGCGGGCAAGCCCAACGCCTTCGGCACCTTCGTGGGCGCCTCCCTCGTGGGTATCCTGGAGAACGGACTCATCATGATGTCGGTGCCCTACTATTCGCTCAACGCGGTCAAGGGCGTCGTGCTGGCTCTAGCCCTCGCATCCACCTATTACTCCAGCACCAGCGAAAACTGAAAAAGCCTGGAAGGGAATCAACATGTCGAAATTCGACCGGCATTTCCGGATGAACGAAACCGACGCGGCGGAGTACGCGAAGCAAAGGCTGCCGCTATTCGCGAAATCGGAGCGGCTCGAAGCCGCCGAAATCGGCGACGGCAATATCAATTTCATATTCAGGGTGAGGGATCCCGACAGCGGCGCCTCCGTCATCATAAAGCACGCCGACGCCGACACCCGATCGGGCACGCGAACCCTCGGCTTCGACCGCAACAGGATCGAGGCTGAAATCCTGAAAATGGAAGGCGACTACGCGCCCGGTCTCGTGCCCCTCGTCTACGACTACGATCCCGTGATGGCCTGCCTTTCCATGGAGGACCTCTCGGACCATGTGATCCTCCGCTATGAACTCATGCGCCACAAAACCTTCCCGCGCCTCGCCGAAGACATCAGCGACTTCATGGCCAAAACCCTCGTGCCGACCCTCGACATGGTGATGGACCCGGTCAGGAAAAAAGAAATGGTGAAGCGCTACACCAACCCGCCGCTCTGCGCGATCACCGAACAGCTCGTCTACACCGAGCCCTACACCAACACCCCCGGCCGGACAAAGGTTTTCCCGCCCAACGCCAGCTTCGCGGAAGCGGAACTCTTCTCCGACGAAAAACTCCACCTCGAGGTGGCCAAGCTCAAATACGCCTTCATGAACGACGCCCAGGCCCTCATCCATGGCGACCTCCATTCGGGCTCCCTCTTCGTGAAAGAGGACTCGACCAAGGTGATCGACCCCGAATTCGCCTACTTCGGCCCCATCGGCTACGACCTGGGCAATGTCGTCGGCAATTTCTGCTTCGCCTGGGCCAACGCCATCGTGACCATGAAGGAAGGGGCGGAAAAAACCCGGTACCTCGCCTGGCTTGAAGAGACCATCGCCGCCACCGTGGATCGCTTCGCCGAGAAATTCCTGACAGGCTTCAAGGCAAGCGTCACCGATCCCATGGGACGTTGCCCCGGTTACGCCGAATGGTTCCTTTCGACTATCATGGCCGATGCGGCGGGTGTCGCCGGTCTCGAGATGATACGGCGCACCGTGGGCGTCGCCCAGGTGAAGGACCTCACCTCGATCGAAGATCCCGAGTCGCGGGCGCGAGCCGAGAGAATGGTGGTGCTCGCGGCCAAGGCGTATATCATGGGCAGGGAAGGCTACCGGCAGGGACGGGATTTTACGCGGACATTCTTCGAGGCGACGTCAATTCGGGCTTAGCCCGAATTGACGGGGCTTCGCGCATGACGCGGGATCGCTCGAGTCGAGACGGCGACAAAAAGGACATCATATGTTGACGATACGTGAAATGAAGGAAAAAGTGCTCGAAAACACGCTCATGGCCTATGACGAGGGACTGTTCGCCGGCACGAGCGGAAACCTGAGCCTCTGCGACGAAGCCAAGGAAGTCCTGGCCATTACGCCTAGCTCCTTCCGCTACGAAAAGATGAAGTTGGACGACATCATGGTGATCAGGATGTCCGACGGAAGCGTCGTCGAAGGCAAGCACCGCCCCTCCTCCGAATGGAGAATGCACATCGCCATCCTGAAAAGCCGTCCCGAAATCTTCGGGGTCGTCCATACCCACTCGCCCTACGCGACGAGTTTCGCCGTCACCTGCATGCCCATACCCCTTATCCTCATCGAAATGCTAGGCTACATCGGCGGCGACATCCCCGTGGCGGAATTCGCGTTGCCCGGCTCGGCGGCGATAGGCGAACGCGTGGTCGAAAGCCTCGCGCGCAGGAACGCCTGCCTCATGCGCAACCACGGAGCCGTGGCCGTCGGCGTTACCCTGGAACAGGCCCATCTGCGCGCCATCTACGTTGAGGACGCCGCCAAAATCTACTCGCTCGCCCTTGGCGCCGGTCCCGTGAAACTCATCCCCGACGATGCGATCAAGGCGATGAAAGCCAAGTTCAACTTACCCGATTAGCGTCTCCGACACTTTGACAGGATCAACACGCAAGAGAGGATGAACAGGACTATGAAAAGGGTAAAGAGAAGATTTACTATTGCATGGGCACGGCCAATTTTTTCTTCTCTCTTTCTTTACCCTAAATCTTCTCTTATCGTTCCTGTCCTTCCTGCTTTTTCCTGTTATCCTGTCAAAAAACCCAACGCGCCCATCACACAGAATTTCTCGACAAGGAGCCATCATGGAACGCCAAGATAAAGACCTCGCCTTCATGCTCACCTACGAGAACGTCGCCTGGTACGAGGATGGCATCGTCCGCATTCTCGATCGCAGGATCTATCCCGCCCGCATCGAGTACGTCGTCTGCCGGACCTACGAAGAAGTCATCGCCGCCATCAAGGCCATGGTCACCCAATCGGGCGGCCCCTATCTCGCGGCCGGCATGGGGATGGCCCTCGCCGCGCGCCAAATCGACCTCGAAGGCGCGAACGACTTCCCCCTGCGCATCGCCAAGGCATCCTGGGAAATCTCCCATGCCCGCCCCACCACCGCCGAAAAGATGGCGGTCATCACCGAAGCCTGCGCCAAGGTGGCGATCACGGCCAAGGCCGCGGGCCAAGCCCCCGACAGGGCCGTCTTCGAGCACACCATCGGCGCTGTCGACAAACGCTACGCCCGCAGCGCCGCCGGCGCGAAATACCTCGTGGACCAGTTTCCCGACAACGGCACCGTGATGACCCAGTGCTTCGCCGAAACCATCGTCGGCATGATGCTCCGCGAATGCAGGGAGCGCGGCAAGACCATCAAGGTGATCTGCCCCGAAACCCGGCCTTACTTCCAGGGCGCCCGCCTCACCGCCTCCGTCGTCCGCGACATGGGCTTCGACGTCACCGTCATCACCGACAACATGCCCGGCTACACCATGAAGGCCAAACACGTCGACGTCTTCACCTCGGCAGCCGACGTCATCTGCATGGACGGCCACATCGTCAACAAGGTCGGCACCTTCCAGATCGCCCTCGCGGCGCGCTATTGGGGCATACCCTACTTCTGCACGGGCTCGCCCAACCGGCAGCACCCCAGCATCGACACCGTGAAAATCGAAGAGCGCGACGAGAACGACGTCCTCGAAGCCATGGGCGTCCGCACAGCCATGCAGGGAGTCCACGGCTTCTACCCGGCCTTCGACATCACCCCGCCCAAACTCTGCGACGGCATCGTCACCGACAAGGGCATTTTCCCGCCCTACGATCTCGCGCGGTACTACGCTGATTAAGAGGAGAGAAGAAAGGGCAACCAGTTGCTTTCGTTGATCACATGAAACAGAGCCTTCGGATACGCGGCCGCCCATGCCGGCGGTATCCTCGCGCTTTTTTGCCCCGATTTTATCTCCCAGGCAGTGAGGGAGCCGCTACTCTCCTCGATAAGGTCGATCTCCGATCCCGCATGGGTTCGCCAGAAGCGCGAATCAACTCGCTCGCGCCTATGGAGGTGGAGCTTCCGGCGTTCCGCCAAGAGGAAATTTTCCCATAGCCTGCCTGTGTCGTCCCGCAGTGCCAGAGGCTTGAAGTTGTCGATCACAGCGTTTCTCAGGCCGGTATCATAGAAATAGATCTTGTCTTTCTTGGTGATCTCGTTGCGCAGGTTCGATGAAAATCCCTGGGACCTGAACACTATGAAGGCCTTTTCAAGAAGGTCAACATAGCGAATGACCGTATCTTTGCTCATTCCGAGCATCGTGCCCAGTTCCGTGAACGAAACCTCGCTCCCCGTCTGAAATGCTAGGAGGCGAACGAGATCGTGTATTTTCCTTTCGTTTCGAATGCCTCCCAATGAAAGAATATCCTTGTAGAGATAGCTATTCGCAAGTTCGGCCAAGACCTCGGCTTTTCCCGCAGGATTGGGAAATCCGATCAATCCGGGATACATACCGAATACCATAAATTCTTCCCGCTTTCTCGAAAGCTCGAAGGGAGTAAGGCTCGAAGCCCATTCCGCAACCCCCAAAGGGAGAAGGGTCAAGCTTCGTGTCCGGCCGGTGAGAGACTCACCTGTTTTTTGCGCGAGTTCGAAGGATGAGCTCCCCGTCGCGATAATACGCAGATTCGGTATCCCGTCGTGCAGTATTTTAAGATTGAGTCCGATGTCGGGAACCCGCTGCGCCTCGTCGATAAACAACAGGTCTCGCCCCTGAACCAAGGCCGACAGCTTCGTGAGATCCCCCTGGGACAAGGCTTCCCTCACGGCATACTCGTCCGCGTTGAGACTGACAACCTTCCCCGCATATCCCGACAGCGCGGTCTGTATCAGGGTTGTCTTTCCAGCCTGTCGCGGTCCGTAGAGGATGAGTATCCGCACTGGGGAATCAAGCCACTCCCGAACGGCATTTTCAAGCATTCGCGTAATGATCATGATAGCAGTATACGCCGCCTAATAGCCGAAATCAATATAATTCAGCTATCTTGCTAGCTGGTTTAGTTAAAAAATCAGATTGTAGCGTGAATATTTTTCTTTCATTCAGTCCTGGCTCCATGAATCATGCTTTCGTTTCGTCACGCGATGCGGTATGCTGGCGCGATGATACAGCGACTACGGTAGAGGCGATCCGGTGGCCATCGAAATCTTGACCGCCTCGGCGGCATCGAAATGAAAAGCGTCCAGAGCTATCGAGCCATCATCATCGGCGGCGGACCCGCCGGCCTCTTCGCGGCTATACGGCTCGCCGCGGCTCGCGAACTCGCTGTGGCTAGCGCGCCCGGCATCCTTCTTCTCGAAAAGCAGGAATGGACGGGCCGCAAGCTCCTCCTCTCCGGCTCGGGCCAGTGCAACATCACCCACGCGGGGGAAATGGGCGATTTCCTTGGCCACTACGGCGGCGGAGCCAAGCCGGAAGCCGCGGCCCGCTTCCTCAAACCCGCCCTTTTCGGCTTCACCAATAAGGAACTTCTCGCCTGGTTTCGCGCTCGCGGCCTCGAATTCGAAACCGAAGAGAACGGCAAGGTGTTCCCCAGGGATCGCCGGGCCGCCTCCATCCTAAAAGCCCTGCTCGACGAAGCCGAGCGCCTCGGTGTGGAAATCAAAACAGGCGAAGGTGTCCAGAGCATCGAGCGCGCCGAATCCGATGGCTTCCTCGTCCAGGCCGACTATATCGCCCCCGCCGTCCTCATCGCCACGGGCGGCGCCTCCTATCCCCGCACAGGAAGCACGGGCGACGGCTACGCCCTGGCCGCCGCGCTAGGCCACACCATCGTCCCGCCCCGACCCTCCCTCGTCTCCATCGCCATCCAGCAATTCCCCCTCTCGAACCTCGCCGGCCTCTCCTTCAAAGACGCGGGCCTCAGCCTCAGGCGTGGCGGCAAACGCATCCTTTCCGCGGAAGGCGACCTTCTCATTACCCATGAAGGCCTCTCCGGCCCCCTGATTCTCGACGCCTCCCGCCATATCCACGCAGGCGACACGGTCGAACTGCGCTTTATCGCCGCGACCATGGAAGAATTCCGCTCCCGCCTCGACACCGCGCTAAAATCCAGCCCGCGACGACTCGCGCGTACCGTCCTTGCCGAAACCGGCCTCACCAAAAACATGGCCGAACGCTTCTGCGACCTCGCCGGCATCAGCCCGGAAGAAACGGCCGCTTCCCTTGCGCGCGCCAAGCGCGAAGCGCTTTGCGTCCTCGCCTGCGCCTGTCCCTTCGAAGTGGCCCGCCTTGGCTCCCTCGACACGGCCATGGCCACGGCCGGGGGCGTGTCGCTCGCCGAAGTGAATCCAGGCACCATGGAATCCCGCCTCGCCCCCGGCCTCTTCTTCGCCGGCGAAGTCCTCGACATCGACGGTGACACGGGCGGCTACAACCTCCAGGCCGCCTTCTCGACCGGCGCCCTCGCGGCGGCGGGGATGAGATTTAGGACATTTCCATAAGATCGAAAAGCTAAAAATGGACCTATTCTATCAACGCGGCCCTGTTGTGCTCAGGAGCGTTAACGAATAGGGGCTCCAAACAACTTCTCCATAAAGCACATTGTCATGAATATCGAAGATCTTGTTCTCAATCTCCGACTCATTCTCAGTTCCCCAATAATTACCGATCGCGGAAATAGTACCTTCGGTTAGGTTTTCGAGATTGTAAACAGAGTTTTGATATATATTCGAGTTTGAGATGGTAGAGCTACCGTTTCGAATTTTTACTCCAATGGCAGTATCGAATATGTCCGTATCGGAAATAGTACCACTCGACATATATATTCCTATTCCGTTTCCGTTCCCGTGAATACGACAATTAGAGATTTCTGTGTACTTTGGATATAAGGAATCATAAACCTTGATTCCATAATCCCCATTGAAAGCAATTACTGAATCAACAATAGTTAATGGATTATGTGCATATCCAGATATTGTCGAGTTTTCAAGCTGGCAGCGAGCCACTCTTCCGGTAGCGGATACGCCTATATAAATTGATGAATCGGTAAATATAGAATCAAGAACAGCTATGTCGATTTGGCAGACATTCGGATCGGCTGAAACGCCTCCTCCATTGATAGTCATTCGCTGAACGGTCATCGTTCCAGAACTTGTATACTCGCACAGCATGGAAGAATCCGTACTTAACGAATCTTGAATTGTTACGATACCATTGCCATAGGTAGGTATTTTTACTGCTGAATCCTGAATTGTAGAATTCGTGATTGTAAGAGTTCCTCCCCCTGCGCTGATCATTGAATTGATAAGCTCAATATTTGAAATAGTCATCGCGCCATCTACACCATTGATAATATCAATCGCTTTTCCAGCGGCGGTCATTGAGATATCGCTCATCCTTGAATTAGATAGCGAAGTTTCCTTATACTGCACATAGCAAGTCCCTGAAGCAGTAGCGGGCGTACTCGAAAATACTATCTTGTTTAAAGGAAGCCCCTCTGCTATAAGAGAGCCTTTTACCATCATGACATATGCGCCAGAATATAAAATGGAGACGCCCGGCTGGATTGTAAGCGTTACGCCCGTAGGAATAAGCACATTTCCATTCACTACGTAAGGACTATTTTCAATTTGCCATATGGTGTCGCTGTCAATAATTCCCGAGACGAATGTCTTTGGCTCCTCTGCGCTCTGAATCAGTTGTACGGTGTATGTGGTGCTTCCCGCTCTTGTGCCATCAATCGATCGGGCAACGACATCTACCCTATAATATCCTATAGAAAGACCAGCTCCAAAATCATAGTTCTGTCCAAACGCTTGAAATACGCCATTTACATACCAGGAATAGACAACCTCTCCTGAATAATTGGCAATGCTTGCAGATAAATGCTGAATATCTCCGACAATTTGCGATAAAGCTATATTCATTGCGCCAAATTCAAGCGGCGGGATCATATCTGTTGTCACCGTGACTGCTAATTGTCCCCCAATCTCACCTGTGTTTTTACACTCATAGATACCGCTGGTAGTCTGCCCTGCGACTATTCGTACGACATCAACGGCTCCTGCTTTGACGACCCCATTGTCATTCAAAGTAAAGGCTAAAGTGTAATAGCCATTTTCGAGAGTTGCGGATGAATAATTCGCAGAAGAACCGGAAATAATAAAATTCAAAGATTGCGTATTGCCATTAGAAGATAAAAGTGTAGCATTAAGACTCGGGGATACTATTTGAGTTTCTAGCCAATTGATTGTTAGATCAAGAGAACCTGTACCGGTGACTGGTTTGACTATTATGGAGGTACTTGTTTCACCTGAGACCACTTGTACTATCGTTTCTCCTGTGCCAATACGAATTCCCGCATCATTAAACGCATCAACAACAATGGTCCATTCCCCCAGCAATAAGCTATTCTTGACTAAAACGTTAGTGGCAAAACTCTCAGTAAATGCAGAACCTCCAGGGCCTGTACCAGTAATTGAATAGCTTGATACCTCCATGCTAATCGGCGGAGTGAGCGTTTTCGCATTAATTGCATTACTTAGCGAAATTGTTAATTTACCCGTCGAACCTGATGGGTTAAGTAGTTGATTGCAGCTAAGGATTAGGCTAGATAACAGAATGCAGCTCAAAATCATTTTTATTGCACTGGACTTTTTCATATAACCTCCACGAAGAGCGGCTTTTTTTGTAGCAGCGCATTCGAAAGGACTGACACTTTTAAGCATATACATATTCCGAAAAAAGTCAAATAATTTGTTATATAATATATTATTACTAATTCTATAACTCTTTTAAAGTTGAGCTTATCGGAAGTTTTTTGGATAAAAAAGGGCGGCGCCCTTGGCGCCGCCCTCGTCGAAAATCAGGGCCGCAGCCAGCGTTAGCCGACCGCGACTTCAGGCATGGCTTATTTCACGCGTTTCGTGAGGTCGGCGCCTGCCTTGACCGCCTGGGGCTGCTTGAAGAAGGACAAGGCGGGGAATTTAGAGGTTACGGGGACGTAGCTCAGATTGACGTTGTCCACATCGAACACATTGCCGTTTCCATAGCCATCATCGCCATCATAATAGAACAGGCCCACGTACCCGGTGCCTATCGACGTGTCGGTAGTGGTGTACACGAGGTCGTCATTCATATAGAAGTAGAATGTGCCCGCTCCATCAGAGACAATCTTCATGATTACCGTTGTTGGAAGACTGGCGTAATCAATCCAGCCAGTCCACCATTCCATGTCGCCCAGCCCATCGCCTTTGCCTATCCAGTAGGAATAATAGTCATTGCCATTCCCTGCCATGGCGAAATACAGGCCATCAGTCGTCCCATCGACTGCCGGGTTTGTCGACCCAATGGCGATTCCCTTGGTGTAGTAGGGATACGGGGCATACGAAGCGTTGAATGTCGCTCGGTATTCCAGCGCTCCCCCGAAAGTGGAATCGCTGAAATAGCCATTCTTCCACGCTTCCGTATAGGTCGGAACGCTGTTGAGAACGCCATTGGCTATGGACCAGTTGTCATCCAGCGTCCAGCCCTGGGCCAAGCCGTCCTCAAAGTCTTCGGCAATACCATTGGCCTGCTCGGCCTGCGTCACATCGAACCAGTAATCCTCGGATCCGATCGTCGTGCCTTCGAGCACCAATATCGATAGACAGTGCCTTCCCACGCCGAGTCCGGTTCCTACATTGACGGAGTCCAAATCGTCCAACTCGGAAACCCACTGGCCGTCGAGGAACCATTCGATGAAGTCGGGCGTTCCGGAAATCGTCGCGTCGACGTTGAGCGATCCTGCCGTCGTTATCGATGTCGCCGAGCCTACCAACGCGATATCGATCGGGTTTTGCAGATCGACGCCGACATCGATATCGAGGTTTCCATACATGGCGATTTCGTTGCCGGTCAGATCGGTGCTGCCCGAAGTCGTCGCGCCTTCCACGATCCTGAAAGCGACAGGGTTGCTTGACCATACGATGGTTTCGCCATCAAGGAGAGCCAATCCGAACGCGTAATATCCGGCCGGGAGATCGGCTGAATATGTGGCGCTGTTCCCGTCCAACTCGAAGGTAACGGGGACGGGCTCGGTTTCCAATTCGTAGATCGCGCCCGCGACCGAGGGCGATGTAAGGGCGACTTCGTCAGGCCAGGTCAAGGTATACTGGAACGTGCCATTGCCCGTGAGGGGAACAACGATCATGGAGACCTGCGTCGACGCGTTGGGCGTCACCGTGGCGGTCTTCGATACCGAGCCTATCTTTTGCGCCGAACTATTGTACGCATCGATTCTCACCGTCCACTGGCCGACGAGCAGGTTCGTCACCGTCGTCGTGCCGGTCGCGTAGACCGTTTCGTTGAACGATGATCCCGAGGGACCTGTGCCAGAAATTTCAAAAGAACTGATATCCATGCTGATGTCGGGAAGGAGGGTTCTCGCCATCGCGGCTCCGATATTGATCGACAGCGAGCCCTTGGTCGATGGAACCAAGGTGTTTCCGCACGACATCACGCCCAGCACCACAAGAATGAGCAAGGGCATCATCAACCACTTTTTCATACTGCTACCTCCTTACATACATCAGGTAGAGCCCGACATTCGCGTTGTCTGGTTTCTCTACCGTAACGACCGTGGATTCGGAAACATCGACCCAGGAAGACGAGGAGTGAATGCTGTTGCCGTAAGGTCGCAGGGCAATTTGCTGATCGGGATTGAAAAGGACGGGACCCGTGCCGTAATCGCTCAACGCGAAACCGGGCAACTCGTAGGTCGTCCCGTTCAGGGAAGACGAAAGCGCGGGGAATGAGCGCGCGCCTTCGGGCGCCGGATTGTCGAAGACAAAGGCCGTCGTGTAGTCCCCGAAAACCTCGTTGAACGAGGTACCCGTTCCCAGGGCCGCAAGGGACGCGGTGACGGCGGCGGGGCCGACTTCGCTTCTGCAGAGCAAGTCGTGGAACAGCGGCGCTCCGCCGAAATTCCTCGCGAGATAAGCCCCGAACACATAAGCCGAGGCGTAGCTCTTCAGGACATTCGATCCCGAGAGCCAATCGGTGACGCCGGAATCGTAATAATAGCCATTGAAGCGAGGTATCCTGGAGCGGGGCGAATCCGCGTCCGGAATGCCGACGATCGAACCGACGAAATCCTCGCTCACCATCGAACACATTTCATTGAACCAAGTCGGACTGTTCGCATCCCGCAGCAGCGCCTTCTGGTTGAAATGGATCATGTGCTGATATTCATGGGCCAGGACCGACACCATCATCATCGGGACGAGATCCGTGAAATGGACATCAAGGTAGAACATCTCGGCTTCGTTCGATCGGTAGCCGTATTGCTGCATCACCGTGTCCGGATATTCATCCTTACCCCAGAAATAGCCGAGCGTGCCGCCTGTCTGATTCACGGAATAATCGTAGTCGATATCGTACATCAGAATATGAATGTGCTGATCCGCGTCGATGCCGCCATCGCCGTTGGCTTCCCCGCCCCACTCTGTCGAGAAAATATTGGAGACGAGCGCGCGGATGCCATCGCCGCCCACGGGACCCGTTCCATTGAATTCGTCATTCAAGGTCGTCACTTGGGCCAAGGAGAGGAGATTGTCGTCGTCAAGCGTGGAAAGATTGGAGAAATTCGAATCGGGAATCCACAGATAGGAAGTGTCCGACGCCGCCCGCAGCCTGGCTTCGATCTGAATCCATTCGCCGGTCGCGGATTCCACCCAGAAAAGCCTTGTGGTCGTGCCCACAACCATCGCGGGATCCTCATCCCCGAAGAGAATGGTCTGTGTCGGAGGCAGAACCGCCCTGGGCGTGACGCCGGCGGGCGGCGTGAATTCTTGCGCCCGCTCGTTATCGAAGCGCTTCACGGCGCCCGTGGGCAACCTTGGCGCGAGCGCCTTGCCCGCCGCACCGGCGCCGTCTATCACCTTGCCTGTCGCGGCGGCATCGGCCGCTAAGGTCGAAACGTTGGCCTTGCCAAGATAGAGCTGGCCGGTCGGCACATTCCTCAGTTTTACGGAAAGGGAAGTCTTGTCGCCGAAATCGAGTTTCAGCACGGATTGGGCCGCCAGATCCAATTCGACATCAGCGGTCCCGCCGCCGCCGGCGCTCCCATCGCAGACTAACGCTGCCTCCGTCTCCTTTTCGGCCACGATCCTGAAAGTCTGAGGATTCCAAAGGTAGGCCGCGCTATCGCCATCCTTGAGCGTGACGCCGAGAGTATAGTACCCAGCGGCAAGGGCAGCGCTCCCCGAGGCGGTGGTTCCCTCCACCGTCATCGTCACATAGCCTTCGGTTCCCGATTCATCCGCGGCCGAGTAAAAGGCAAGCACTTCCGGCGCAGTTGGCGCCGTTCCCAGGCTCGACCAATCCACGGAGAGGCTCAAGGTTCCCGTTCCTTCCGCGAGAGGAAGGAGGGTTACCGATTTTTCAGCGGTTTGGCCAGCGATGATATCGACCGAGAAAACGCTCCGGACGATGACCGCCTGCGTAGCGTCCAAGCCGGAAATCGTCATATCCCAGGCGCCAGGCAGAAGATTGGAGAGTGTATGGGCTCCCGCCGTCGTCCACGTCTCGTTCCTTTCCACGCCATCGGGACCAACCGCGGCCAAACTGTACGAAGAAACCTCAAGGACAGGGCCGAAGAACACTCTCTGGCTCTCCGCGTTGATTGAGATCTGGAGCGAGCCGGGCGGAGCCTTGATTCCCAACAAACCGCAGCTGGAAATAATCAGCGATGGAATGATAAAAAAGACAAAGATGGGCACAAAGGCAGAGCTTCTTTTTCCGATCCCTAACATTTATCGCCTCCGGCGCATTGGTCAATTAATAAATAAATAAATAAAAAAAGATTCTCTCATTGAATTAGAGTTCTAATGCTTCAATTTCACAAGTGAAAAAAATGAATAAAATTTTTCAAAAGATGAATAAATCTTAATTTTTACTATACATCCATATAGTAAAAAAGCATAAAAAAAGCTCTATATAGTGAGAAAATCAAAATTTATGGCGGATTATTACCGTACGAACAGCAGCGACACCTGCACATCCGCGTCGGCGGGTTTCAGCACCGTGATCACTGTACCCTCGGCGGGGTCTGACCAGGAGGAAGTGCCGTGGATGCTGTGGCCGTAGGGGCGGAGATCCACCTGGCCGCTAGGGGAAAAGACCGCGAGGCCAGGGCTGTAATCGGAGAGGGCGAAGGCGGGAAGATTGTAGGTCACGCCGTTATAGAGCGAGGCCTTCGCGGGGAAGGAGTAAGCCCCCGTGGGAGCGGGATTGCCGAAAACAAAGGTCGAGTTGTAGTCGCGGAAGGCGGCGTCGAAGGTCGTGCCCGTGCCGAGGGATTGCAGGGCGGAGCTTATGGCCGCCTGGTCAACCTGGGATGAAACGACGAGATTGTGGAAGAGGCCAGCTCCGCCGAAATTCCGGGAGAGGTAGGCGCCAAAAACATACAGCGACGCGTAACTCTTGAGGACATTGGTGCCGGTCAGCCATTCCGTGACGCCGGCCTGGTAATAGGAAGATTTGAACTGCGGAATGCGAGAGCGAGGTGAAGCCGAATCGGGAATGCCGAGCGTTTGACCCACGAAATCCTCGCTCGCCATGGAACACATCTCGTCGAACCATGTTGAAGCCTCAACGCTTCTCAGCAGCTTTTTCTGATTGAATTGAATCATGTGCTGATACTCGTGGGCCAAGGTCGAGGTGCTGAGATCGGCATCGAGGTCGGCGAAATACGCGTCCAGATAGAAGAGTTCGGCTTGATTGGAGCGGTAGGTTGGAGCTACCGACGCGTCGAGATACTCATCCTTCGCCCAGAAATAGCCCACCATCCCGCTCGACTGGGTCGACGTGTAATCGCCGTCGATGTCGTAGATGAAAATCAGGATATGCTGGTCCCCGTCGATGCCGCCATCGCCCCCGACTTCCCCACCATTCTCGGTGGAAAAGATATTGGACACGAGAGCCCTGATGCCGTTCCCTGCCGTCGGGTCGGTGCCGAACTTGTTGGCGAGCGCGTCGATCTGCGACAGGTTGAGAAGATTATCGTTGTTAAGCGCTGAAAGGTTTGAATAGTTGCTGTCGGCGACCCATATATAGGCGACGTTGGTGGCGGCGCGCAGCGTGGCTGTCTGCTGGGTCCAGGTGGTTTGGCCGGTCGTCTGCACCCAGAACTGCCGTGTCGAGCTGCCCACCGTAAGCGTGCCGTCCGCGGGGCCGAAGCTGATGACGCTGCCCGAGGGCGTGATGAACCGGGAACTCCCTCCCGGGGGCGGGACGAAGTCGCGGGCCCCAGGCTTATCCATCAGGATGCCCGGCTGGGACGCTGCCCCGCGCGCGGCCGCCGCTTCCCTCACCGTCGCGAAGGAAGCCACCGACCCCGTATTCGAAGCGGCGGCCGTCGCCCCCGACACATTGGCCTTCGCCATATACAATTGCCCCGCCGACACATTGAGGAGCTTCACCTTCGCCGCGTCGTTGCCGGCGAAATTGATCTTGAGCACCGATTCGGCGGAAAGGTCGAAGTTGATGTCGATCGAGCTGCCGATGGTCGGCGTGGTCGGCAGACTGCAAGCCGCGAGCAAAGCCCCAACCAAGGCGCCCAAAAGCCCCATGAGAACCGACCGCGCCGCGGACGCGCCTGATTTTTTTGCTGCCGTCATACTCGCTTAAAGTTAAGCGTATTGGCGGCGAATGGCAAATTGGGGCCACTTTCCTTTTGGACAGGATAACAGGACCCCCAGGACCGACAGGAAAAAGCTTTTGGTAAAGAATCGCTCTTTCTTCTTTTCTTCTCCTTACCTAAATCCATCTTTTGTAGATCTTGCTTCTCCTGTTATCCTGTCTGCATTGAATCAAAAGCACCATCTCCGCGCGCAATAAAGGTATGGTGGAAGATCCCCTCACGGAAAAAATCATCAGATGTGCCTTCACGGTGTACAACACTCTCGGCGCGGGTTTCCTGGAATCAGTCTATAAAAAGGCGATGGCCATAGAACTGCATAAGGCCAAGTTGCCCTTCATCGTCGAGGCGCCGATCGAGGTGTATTACGAAGGAACGATGGTCGGCTTTTTCTTTGCCGACGTTATCGTCAATGGTCAGGTTATCCTGGAGCTCAAGGCTATCGAAGGCATCAACAAGGTGCACGAGATTCAGCTGGTGAACTACCTCAAGGCGACCAACACTCCCATAGGTCTCCTTATAAACTTTGGGCCTCAGGATATAAGCTTCAAGCGCAAGTTCAAAGACAATACCCCTTCCGCGAAGAGGGCCCCGGATCGGTGAGACAGGATAACAGGACTCTCAGGACCAACAGGAAAAAGCTTTTGGTAAAGAATCGCGTTTTCTTCTATATCTTCTCTTTACCAAAATCCTTCTTCTGTAAATCCTGCATCTCCTGTTATCCTGTCTAAACCTCCAATTTTAACTTTTGGACAGGATAACAAGACCCCCAGGACCGACAGGAAAAAGCTTTTGGTAAAGAATCGCGTTTTCTTCTATATCTTCTCTTTACCTAAATCCTTCCCCCGTAAATCCTGCCCATCCCGTTATCCTGTCTAAACCTCCAATTTTAACTTTTCGACAGGATACCAGGACCATCATGACCAACAGGAAAAAGCTTTTAGTAAAGAATCGCGTTTTCTTCTATATCTTCTCTTTACCAAAATCCTTCTTCTGTAAATCCTGCATCTCCTGTTATCCTGTCTAAACCTCCAATTTTAACTTTTAGACAGGATTACAGGACCCTCAGGACCGACAGGAAAAAGCTTTTAGTAAAGAATCTCTCTTTCTTCTTTTCTTCTCTTTACCTACATCCTTCTTCCGTAAATCCTGCTTCTCCTGTTATCCTGTCCTTATCGGCAATGTACCTATAACAGGTACAAATATTAAAATATGTACTTGTCGTAAGAACGATAGTGTTGTATGCTTCAGCTATGGACAATAAATATGTCGTAGACTTGGAGACGGCCATGCAGCGGCGACGCGCGGCCATGCCTACCGTGATGCGACCTTTCACGGTGGAGCAACCCCCGCTTCCCCGCGCCGTGGTGCTCACCGGCCCCAGAGGTGTCGGTAAAACCACGTTTCTATTGTACCATATCGATAAAAAGCAAATTCTTTACCTTTCGGCGGACAATCCCATCATCGCGGGGATTAGCCTCTATGATCTCGTAAAAGACATTTTTTTAATCGGCTATGAAGGCGTCATCATTGATGAAGTCCATTTCGCGAAAGAGTGGAGCCTTCACGTTAAGGCATTGTATGACGACTTCCCTTCGCGTTCGATCTGGATAAGCGATTCTTCATCGCTTGTGTTGCGAAGCGCTGTGGGGGATCTTTCTCGTCGCTACCTGCCGATCCAGATGCCTCTTCTTTCATTCAGGGAATTCCTGGCTTTGGAGACAGGGGTTCTTTATCCACGACGGGATCCTTTTGCGTCAACCCAAGCGCTTCCATTGGCGCCAACGCCAGCTCTACTCGAGGCTTTCCAGAAGTACCGTCGCGTAGGCACCCGGCCGTTCTACAGCGAGGGAGACTTTCAGGATCGACTCCTTGCCATTCTGGACAAGACGCTCTATTCAGATGTGCCTTTTTCCCTCGCGGGGATTACCGACGGCAATCTCCGTCTTATGAAAGCGATTGTGGGCACGCTGGGAAGTGCCACTATTCCGCGCCTCCAGGTGAGATCGCTCTGCGCCGACTGGGGTGTAGGCAGTGACAAGCTCTATCAGTTGCTAGAGGTCATGGAATCCGTGGGAGTGCTCCGTATCGTTCGCGTTGAAAACGATACGAAGGCGAAATCTGTCGGCGAGAAAATGTTCTTCTCCGATCCGGCCTTGTATTCGGCGTTGAATGGGGATAGGGGAACCGCGCGCGAAGCCCTGGTTGCCGCGCTTTGCTCCGGAGCGGGATGGAAGGTCGAAGCCGCGAGGAATGAAATGGAAGCCGATTTCGTCATTTCCAAGGCGGCAGGTTTCGGTGGGATGAGGAAATACAGGATAGAGGTGGGCGGACGTTCCAAAAAATCAAAACAGGCCGACTTCGTGATCCGCGACGATACGGACTATCCCGCAGGGAAGGCCATTCCCCTATGGCTTTTGGGCTTTGCTTATTAAGCATAAAATTCGACAGGATAACAGGACCCTCAGGACCGACAGGAAGAAGCTATAGGTAAAGAATCGCGTTTCCTTCTTTTCTTCTCTTTACCTACATCCTTCTCCCGTAAATCCTGCACCTCCTGTTATCCTGTCCGCTATTATATCCTATAATAATAACAATAATTGTTGAAAATACTAGGTAAATATGGTATAATCCATTTCATGAAACGCTTTGCTCTCGATTTCCTCGCGCAGTGGCGCCTAAGACCCGACAGAAAACCTCTCGTCATACGCGGCGCTCGGCAGGTCGGAAAAACGGAACTCGTTCGGATCTTCGCGCGCCAGGCATTCGACTCGATCGTGGAGATCAATTTCGATGAAAATCCCGAGAAGGCGAGCCTTTTCGACGAGCCTGATGTCAGGACTATCGTGCGGCTTATCGAAGCCGATGCTTCAGCGAAGATTGTCCCGGGAAAAACCCTTCTCTTTCTCGATGAAATTCAAGGAGCGCCCGCCTTACTGGCCAAGCTTCGTTATTTCTACGAAAAGATGCCGGAACTCCATGTTATCGCCGCTGGCTCCCTTTTGGATTTCTCCCTCGGCGCGCCGGAATACTCCGTTCCCGTAGGAAGAATCGAGTTCATGTATCTGGGGCCAATGAGTTTCGAGGAATTCTTGCTGGCTCGCGGGCAGGAACAGTTGCGTGAGTATCTTTCCACCTATCAAATTTCTCAAGGCCTGCCCGAAGCGCTTCATGCCAAGGCGCGAGCCTACGTGAGGGAATATTTCCTGGTGGGGGGCTTGCCGGGGGTTGTTAAGGCTTTCATAGAATCGGATCTCGACATGAAAGCCGCGGCGCGTGCGCAGAGTAGCCTTTTGCTCACCTACTATGCCGATTTCAGCAAGTATAAGCGAAAGGTCGATGTACCGATGCTGCAGGTGGTCTTCAAGAACATTCCCGCGACAATTGGCAAGACGGCGAAATACTCGGGTCTCAATCCTCTCGCTCGGTCGATCCAGGTGAGAGAGAGTCTTGATCTATTGGAGAAGGCGCGCCTCGCGTTCAGGATTTTTCATTCGGATGGAAACGGGATTCCCCTTGGCGCCGAAATCCAGCCTTCCTCCTTTAAGCTTGTTTTTCTAGATATTGGTCTTCTGGCGTCTTTTCTCGGTCTCAACGCGGCCGACTTTCCGCGTGATAAGGATATGACGCTTGTCAATTCCGGCGCCATGGCGAAGCAGTTCATCGGGCAGCATCTTCTGTATCGGAATGGGTTCTATCACGAGCCTTCCCTTTTTTACTGGAACCGGCAGAGCAAGGGTTCCACCGCCGAGGTGGATTATCTCATCCAGGCGGGAAGCCGTGTCGTTCCTGTCGAAGTCAAGGCAGGCAAGACAGGCCGGCTTAGGTCGCTCCAGGTATTCATCCAGGAGAAGAACGCTTCCTTGGGCTTGCGTTTCAATGACGATCTGCCTTCATACCTTGAATCCACAACATCGATCGCTGGGAAAAAACCTCAGCCTTTTAAGCTTCTCTCACTCCCCTTATACCTCGTGGAACAAGCCGAAAGGCTTCTGCAACCGGGGTCAGACCCCGTTTGTTAACTTTTGGACAGGATAACAGGACCTTCAGGACCGACAGGAAAAAGCTTTTATTAAGGAATCGTCTTTCCTTCTTTCTTTTCTTTACCTAAATCCTCTTCCTGTAAATCCTGCTTCTCTTGTTATCCTGTCTCTTATTAGCGAGATATACACAAAACTTGTACGACTTATGTGATTATATTGCACAAAACAGGCTTCACTTTTGTGATGACAACGAATACACTTGTATCTATGGAAAGAAAAGCCCTTGCCGACCTGCTGGCGTGGCGAAGCGGTAAGCGCAGAAAGCCTCTCGTTCTAAACGGTGCCCGCCAAGTTGGCAAAACATGGCTGCTGAAAGAATTCGGCAAAAGGGCATACCAAAACGTCGCCTATATAAATTTTGAGTCCAATGAGCGAATGGCGACGCTTTTTTCATCCAACGTGGATCCTGAGCGTCTGCTCATGGGCTTGCGTATTGAGACCGGCCAGCTTATTGAATCCGAAAAGACGCTCATCATCTTCGATGAAGTCCAAGAAAACTCAAAGGCACTCACGTCGCTCAAGTATTTTTATGAGAATGCTCCCCAATATCACCTTGTGGCGGCAGGATCGCTCTTAGGAATCTCGCTGCATGCGGAGAATTCTTTTCCCGTGGGCAAAGTCGACTTTTTAAACCTTTATCCTCTTTCTTTCTTGGAATTTTTAAAAGCCATTGGCGAATCCGCGCTGGCGGATCTCGTTTCATCAAGTGATTGGCCGATGATCGATGCGTTCAGGGAGAAACTGATCGAATCCCTGCGCTATTACTATTGTGTTGGCGGCATGCCGGAAAGCGTGGCAACCTTTGTTGCGACAAAGGATCTTGGCCAGGTTCGTACCTTCCAGAAAGAACTGCTTGAAGCTTATGAACGGGATTTTTCCAAATATGCGAAATCGGACACGGTTCCTCGAATCCGGGCGGTGTGGAATTCCTTGCCGGCTCAATTGGCGCGGGAGCAGAAAAAGTTCATGTACGGTCTCGTTCGTGAAGGCGCCAGGGCAAGAGAATACGAAAGCGCGATCGAGTGGCTTTGCGATGCGGGATTATCGCGCAAAATCTTTAGAGTATCGAAACCGGGGCTCCCTCTTAAGGCATATCAGGAGCTCAACGCGTTCAAGCTTTACATGCTTGATATCGGGCTGTTGGCGGCGCATTCTGGCCTGCCGATACAAACGGTATTGCATGGGAACGCTCTTTTTGAAGAATTCAAGGGAGCGCTGACCGAACAATATGTCGCGCAGGAATTGCGCCTTATGGAAGAAATGGATGCTTCATACTGGTCCAGCGATACTTCGAGGGCCGAGGTCGACTTTCTGATCCAAGGCCAAGATTCCATCTATCCACTTGAGGTGAAGGCTGCCGAAAACCTGCAGGCCAAGAGCCTTCGGGTCTATAATGAAAAGTTTTCTCCTCCACGCTGCTTCAGAACCTCGCTCTCCGCGTACCGCGAAGAGAGCTGGCTGACAAACATTCCTCTCTATACGCTCTCCATACTCGACAGGATAACAGGATCCTCAGGACCGACAGGAAAAAGCTTTTAGCAAAAAATCGCTCTTTCTTCTTTTCTTCTCTTCTCTTTACCCAAATCCTTCTCCCGTAAATCCCGCTCATCCCGTTATCCTGTCTTCATTTAGTCTTGACCAAGTGAAATCTTACTTGCGATTGGTCAAGAATAGTTTTATAGTAGGACTATGATTCAACGAACATGGTGGCAAGAAAAGATACGTTCGCTGTGGTCCAAGCGACCGATTGTTTGGCTTTCCGGAGTCAGGCGATCGGGTAAAACTGTTCTTTGCCAGAGCCTCAAAGATGTTGAGTATTTTGACTGCGAGTTGCCTTCCGTACGGCGGGAGATGGATGATCCCGAAGCCTTTCTCAAGGCAGCGGGGCGGGGCATCATCGCGCTTGATGAAATACACAGGCTCGACGATCCGGCTCTTCTCCTTAAGATAGCGGCGGATCACTTTCCCGAACTCCGCATCGTTGCTACCGGTTCTTTCACTCTCGGGGCATCGGCGAAATTTCGAGATACGCTCGCTGGACGCAAGGCTGAACTCAGGCTTACGCCTCTTTGCGAAAAAGACATGAATTTCCCTGGATACGGGAACAGAACGAAGCGGTTTCTCTCGGGAGGCCTTCCCGGTTTCTTTCTTTCCGAATTGCGCGACGACAGGGACTACTCTGAATGGATGGAAGCCTTTTGGGCTCGGGATATTCTCGAACTCTTTCGTTTGGAACGCCGTTCATCCTTTCTAAAGTTCGCCGAGCTTCTTCTTGTGCAGAGCGGCGGAAGATTCAATGCCGCTTCCTTCTCAGCCTCCTGCGGAGTAAGTCGACCAACGATCATGAATTATCTCGCCATTCTTGAAGCTACGCACCTTGTCCATATTGTTCGTCCCTACCACAATCGCGCGGCCAGGGAGATAGTCGCCACGCCCTTGGTATATGGATTCGATACGGGATTTGTCGCCTGGGCTCAGGG
>Ga0172379_10004129_pt1 | contig 21917 bp, 13 predicted proteins | sample GrowelOW334metaG_FD_119756 | JGI IMG/M metagenome (GOLD analysis project Ga0172379, IMG submission 119756) | Groundwater microbial communities from an aquifer near a municipal landfill in Southern Ontario, Canada - Groundwater well OW334 metaG | ecosystem: Environmental > Aquatic > Deep... | reverse complement strand
TTTTGATTCGTATAGGCCGTTGATGGATATTTCCCGGCACTGGTTCGCAGCATTTGGAGAACTGTTCTTTTCATTTTTTTGGTTTTAGGTTAAGTGAGGTTCGTTTAAAGGGTAAGGGTCGCCGCCTTCGCGGTTATGACAGGGTCGAAACACCTTCACAATCCCTGAATCTGTAAATTCAGAATTCTGAATTCTGCATTCGAATCTCATCATTTTGATTTCATTTTATCAACTTCAACCGCTCATTTAATGTATTGAGTAGCGTCCCCGTCCGGTCGCCAGAATACTCCCAGAACATGATTCCGCCCAGGTGCTCCTCCTTAACGTATTCTGCTTTAAGACCGAGTGATTCGGGATCATCATAAGAGATCACCATGGCTGAATCTTTCGAGTACAGGTAGGGAGCTTTAGCCACCGGATCCCAATAGCGCGTAAACGTATTCTTGTTCAGATAGGTGTTCAGAAGTTCCGTATAAACCTTATACTGGCCTGCGGTGGTTCCTTGCTGGTACAGTCCATGATTGATATCCGGTACCCCTCGCCAGTACCGGCCGTAAAAAGGCACACCGATAACCAGCTTTGCCGCGGGAACACCGGCATTTTTATGCCGTTGAACTGCAACGGTTGCACTGATCGCGGCCGCACCCTGAATATCAGTCTTCCAGAGATTGGCATGATGTCCGCTCACTGTGCTAAGACCACTGTAAAAGTCATAAGCCATGATATTGATGAAGTCAAGGTATTTATGGGCTTCACCCAGATCCGTCCATTTGAAGTATTCCTCATCGGCCCCGGATGCAATGGTCAACAACAGAGGGTTGCCCTTTTCCCTTTTCAACTCAAGGCTCAACTTGTCAAGTTCTTCGCGTAATATCTTGAGCATCAAGGTAAAATTCTGTTTATCCACAATACGGTATACATTGCCGCCACCCGGTTGACCGGGATATTCCCAATCAATATCAATTCCGTCAAATTGATGCTCACGTATCATTCTGCATCCGCTAAGTGCAAATTTCATTCGTGACTCAGGGGTTAGTGCCGCATCGGAAAAGCCCTCGGCGCCCCATCCGCCAACCGACAACATAATTTTCAGATCCGGGTTTTTGCTTTTAAGTCCGACGATCCGGGCGGCGGATTCCTTGATCCGCTGCTCCTGCTCAGGATTTCTGCCATGGAATGCCATTTCTCCGTCAACCACCTTGGCAAAGGCGTAATTGATGTGAGTCAGCATCCGGATCAGGGAATCAGGGTACTCCGCCTGCCGGGCACCCATCATGTAGGCGATAAGTTTATAACCTGTCCTTGAGGGTTGACTCGTTGCACTCAATGTCACCAGGGCAGCGACCAGGCACAAAAGCATTTTTTTACGAATTCCGGACAGTATTTTCATTTTCTATCGGCCAAGAAGCTAAAAATACAATTTAACACCGGAATTCGGTTGCCCTGAAAAATTTTATCTGTCAAGTCCCCCGTCTTTCGTCTACCGTCCCCCGTCCCCCGTCTTCCGTCTTCCGTCTTTCGTCTCTACCTCCAGCTATCCTTAAGCACGGTAATGCCTGCCGACTGTTCATTTCCGCCGACGCTCAGTTTCACGGTATATTCACCGGGTCCGGTTTGAGTATTCAGATAATTCGGATCGGCACCCTGCCCGCGGCCAAACCTGCCGCCGCCCATTCTGCCGGCACCGCGGCCACCACCGGCGCGTGCACGGTCGGCTGCCTGTTTTTTAATTTCTTCTTTCTCTGCAGCAGTAAGTTCACGCACACGTTCCTGATAGTTCCAGGTTAACTGGTTAATGCCCGGCCCTCCTGAGGTTTTCGATTCATAAAGCAGTCTTTCACCTTCAAAAACCCTCATAACCACATCCTTGACTGAATCTTTCGAGTAATAATAAACCTGCACTCCACCCGGTTCGCTTTCACCGGCAAAATTGCTTGATGAACTGTTGTTTTCACTGACTCCCTTCCATTGGATCCGGGTCTCCGGTTTGAAGAGGAAAAAGTCGGACTTAATAACCTCGGGAGTAAGGTTCTCCAGATAGGATATATCGGCAATCCATAGGCTGCGTCCATGAGTGCCCACGATCAGATCATTTTCGCGGGGATGGATCTTAAGGTCTTCACAAGCCACAAAAGGCATATTACCACGCATTGAAGTCCAGGTATTGCCCCCGTCGATTGACACGAACACCTGTTTTGTGGTACCGGCAAACAGGAGCTGAGGATTTCGGAAATGCTCACGGATCACGCACACAGGTTCATCCGGAAGATTGGATGCGATGGAGGTCCAGGTCAGACCGTAATCCGTGGTTTTAAAAACAAACGGACGGAAATCGTCGTGGCGCAAACCGGTCATGGTTACATAGGCCGTTCCGCTGGAGAAATGCGATGGCTCGACACGGCTTATCCAATAGCCCGGGTGGTCCTTGATATTAGCTGTCAGATCGTTCCAGTCCTTCCCGCCGTTTTTGGTCACCCAAACCTTTCCATCATCAGTGCCTGCCCATAAAACTCCCGCTTCGAGATAGGATTCTTCGAGGGTAACGATAGTAAAATAGGGAACGTTTCCGGTGGAATGGGTATTGGCCGTGTCATTCGTTGTCAGGTCGGGACTGATCTCCGTCCAGGTATCACCGCGATTGGTGGATTTCGCTACTTTATTTCCGCCGTGATAAATGGTTCTGGAATTATGAAGCGAAACAACGATCGGGGCATTCCACGCCCAACGGTCCATCTTGGCATATTGAATATAGGAGGATTCCCCGGTTTCCATATCGTTGCGGCTGATGGACCCATTCTGCGATTCATTGTATAACCAGCGGCTGTCATCCCAGTCCACCACATTATACATACCATCGCCGCCACCGGTGGTTTTCCAGTCTTCAAGTTTGATCGCTCCGCCACCCCTTTTTGTGGACGGCCCCTTGATCGAACCATTGTCCTGCAAACCTCCATATACATTATAGGGATAATCGAAGTCGTAACCTACGGCGACAAACTGGCCAACAGCAAGAAAATCAGGATGATACCAATTTAATCCCGAGTCGTAGGTTATGCCCAGACCGTGATCATAACCTAATAGAAAATGTTTCGGGTCCCTGGAATCGATCCACATGGCATGGTTATCGCCACCGAACCGGAATGCCGTTTTCCAGTCTTTACCTCCATTGGTGGTTTCCCAAACGCTGATCCCGATGATATAAAAATGTTCGGGATTGGTCGGATCAATACGCACCTGCTGGTAATAATAGGCGGGTCCTCCACCGATGCTCTGCCCGTCGGGACTCACTTTCTTCCATGTTTTACCCCCGTCGTTTGAGCGATAAACCTCATCGCCTTTTTCATTCTGCCCCCTTTTTGGAGCTATGCCGTTTTTCATCATTTCCCAACGCTGGTCTGTTGATATACTGTCGATATTACAGTTTTCAATATTGGCATAAACAACTTTAGAATTCGACGCCGAAATATCCACACCGATGCGGCCCAGTATGCCAACCGGCAATCCGCCGGCGAGTTTGGTCCAGGTGGAACCGCCATTGGTTGATTTGTATAATGCACTGCCTGGACCACCGGCATTGAATGTCCAGGGTTTCCGTTCCTTGTCGTATGAAGCGGCAATAAAAACGTCAGGATTGGTCGGATCCATCACCAGGTCCACCACACCAATCTCCCGGTCATCGAGGGTAACTTTAAGTACCTGCTTCCAGGATTTTCCTCCGTCGGTGGTTTTAAAAACCCCTTTATCGCCCTTTGGTGAATAAAGCGGACCTTCGGCCGCCACCCATACGATATCGGAATTTTTTGGATGGATAATAATACGGCCAACATGCTGCGAATTTTTCAATCCCATGTTGTTCCAGGTTTTTCCGCCATCGGTGGATTTATAGATTCCATCTCCGTAATAGGCGGTCCGGCTGTTGTTGGCCTCACCTGTCCCTACCCATATGATATCGGGATTCTTTTGATCCATAGCGATATCCCCGATACTGATGGCACCTGCCTCATCAAAAACGGGTACAAAACTGATTCCGTTATTTACCGTTTTCCACAATCCGCCCGAAGCCAGTGCCGCATAAAAGGTGGCCGGATTCTTTTCATATACCGCAACATCAACGAATCGCCCGCTATGCCGTGTTGAACCGATGGAGCGGTATTTGATTTTGCTGAGTACATCCTGCGACAGATTTTGTGCAGTCAGGTTAATTCCGGTCAGAGACAAAGTCACAAGAAAAAGTACGCTGATGAATTTTTTCATGGGTATTTTTTGTTGGGGAGGAGCCGCGGCTCCTCCCGCTTTCTCCTTCCTGGTTTCAAGAGCCAAATTAATCCAATCGGTGTATCATTGATCCGGAGGAGGATCATGACGATGCTGTTTTAACATGATTTAACTTTTGTGCGTGGCATTTTTTTTATTTTTAAGCAAAATATAACCTGGAAACCATGAAAGCTAAAACCTTCATTATTGCTTCCGCCTTGTTTCTCATCGCCACAGTTCCCGTTGTTTCACAAAAGAAAGTAGCTGACCTGCCCTTCCATAATATGCAGGAATATAGCTGGATGCGGCTGGCTACCATTGTTCCTGAAGTTACCGACCGGATCATTCTTCCCGTTGGAACAGTGGAGTCACATGGCGCCTGTCCGATAGGGACAGACAACTTTATACCTGAAAACCTCGCCGATCATGTTTGGAAAGAGGTCAATGCACTGGTAGCACCTGCTGTTAATCATGGAGTTACGGGGGCATCAATTTCACAATTCCCAGGCTCGATTATGATCAGGCCTGAGATTTTTCAGGAATACATATACGATATACTGAAGGACCTGGTCAGGACCGGTTTTATGAATATCCTGATCATCAATGGTCATGGAGGGAATACCGAACCCATGCAAAAGGCCATCACGAAGCTGCATATGGAAACCGGGGCTCATTTTATGATTGTCAGTTGGTGGGAAGCAGCATGGAATTTAGCGGAGGAAGTGTACGGGCAAAAACCTATACAGTCGGGACATGGCGATCTGGAAGAAGCAGCGCTCGTCCTCTCAAAATACCCTGATCTCATTGACCGCGAGATGTATGAAAAACTGGGCAAGGACAATCTTGGTCATGCGGGTACCGACAAGGGAGTGATCATGATGCCGGCCTGGGCCACCACACGCTTGCCGGAAGTTAGTGTGGGGTATCTGGATTTTGATGTTATAAAGGCCAAAGAATATACGGTCAAAAAGGCAAAATTCATTATTGATACATTTAAGGAGGCGGTGAGCCGTTGGGAAATGATGGAAAAATGGCGGTAGAGACAGATGATAATCTGTCTCTACACGAAATTTCAAAATTTTCTCTAATTTTCCAATAGAATTATAGACGTACTAACCTTGTTTTCCTTACAAGATATTTATGAAATTTGATTTAGGCATCGATATTGGATCAACCTCGGTCAATACCGTATTGATTGATGATACCGGTAAAATCAGGGAAGAGTTTTATGATTACTGTTACGGAAAACCTTTTCACCAGTTAGCCTTCAGGTTGGAAAAAATATTTTCGGTGTACCCCGAAACCGACATGAAATCCATGGTTTTTACCGGAATTGGCGGAAATAAAGCTGCGGAGGTGCTTGGAGGATTGCATGTCAATGAAATTATTGCTCAATCAACTGCAGTATCAAGGCTTTATCCCGAAGTGCGCACCGTGATTGAAATGGGCGGTGAAGATTCAAAACTTATTTTCATGGATCAGGGGGCTGTTGCAGAAATTTCAAGGCTGGCCGATTTTTCCATGAATAGTTTATGTGCAGCCGGTACCGGGTCCTTCCTGGACCAGCAGGCTAAACGTATCGGGGTGAAAATCGAGAAGGAATTCGGGGAAATGGCCCTGAAATCGAAGAATCCGCCTCGGATCGCCGGTCGTTGCAGCGTTTTTGCGAAAAGTGACATGATACATCTGCAGCAAGTTGCCACGCCGGTTGAAGATATCATTGCGGGTTTGTGTTTTGCCGTCGCCCGAAACCTGAAGAGTACCCTGGGACGGGGGAAACATTTCGTAACTCCGGTCATGTTTCAGGGCGGAGTCGCTGCCAATGCGGGAATGGTCAGGGCCTTCCGTGAAGTGTTGAATCTTGGTGACAGTGACCTGATCATTCCGGAGCACTTTGCCTCCATGGGAGCGATCGGCGCGGTATTATACAGCCGGAGCCTGAATACATCGCTTCCGGAATACCGGGGGCTGGAAGTTTTGAGATCTTATCTGTGTGAATATGAGAAATCAGGCGGACAGAGTCTGGCTCCGCTCCAACCGGTTACTTCAACTTACAATAAGGACATTGTTCCGCTTGATTCAGGAGAAGGTAAGACCGAAGTTTATCTGGGGGTGGACGTGGGTTCACTCAGTACAAACATTGTACTGATCAATTCCGATAACGGGGTCGTGGCACGCAGATACCTTCCAACCGCGAGTCAGCCCATTGAGGCTATCCGGAAAGGGCTCCGCGAGATCGCTGATGAGGTGGGCGACCGGATAATTATTAAAGCTGCCGGATCCACAGGATCTGGCCGTTACCTGACAGGTGATTTTATCGGCGCCGATTCTATTCAGAATGAGATCACTGCCCAGGCAACCGCTACCATTTATTTTGATCCGGAGGTGGACACCATTTTCGAGATCGGTGGACAGGACTCTAAATATATCCGGGTTGAAAACGGGGTGATCGTTGATTTTGAAATGAACAAGGTTTGTGCAGCGGGCACCGGTTCATTTCTTGAGGAACAGGCGGAACGGCTTGATATAAATATTGTTAAAGAATTTGAGAAGTTGGCATTTGAATCTTCAGCGCCTTCGAAACTGGGTGAGCGATGTACCGTTTTTATGGAGAGTGATCTGAATTCATGCCAGCAGAAGGGGGAAGAAAAGGAGAACCTCGTTGCTGGATTGGCCTATTCAACCGTTTTGAATTATCTCAACCGTGTTGTTGGAGATAAACCGGTGGGAAACAGGATTTATTATCAGGGGGGGGTGACCAATAACAAGGCTGTTGTTTCTGCATTTGAACAGGTTACTGGCAAAAAGATACATATACCACCTCATTTCGATATTACGGGGGCCATCGGTTCGGCCATGCTTGCACGCGATAGTATGGCACCGGGGCAGGCCTCCAGGTTCAAAGGCTTTCATGTCAGCGATGTCGCCTATGCGACAAGTACATTCGTTTGCAAGCATTGCGCCAACCATTGTGAAATTCATGAGGTAAGGATCGAAGGGGAAAACCCGTTGTTCTTCGGAGGTATCTGCGACAGGTACGATGCAGAAGAAAGAAAGGGTGGGGGTATGGAAGTTCCCGATCTTTTCAAGGAACGCACCCGGATTTTGATGGAAGACTATCAAGCGGAAAAGGACCCGTCGAAACTGTCAATCGGAATCCCGAGGGAGCTGACGATATTTTATCAGAATTTCCCCTTTTGGAGGACCTTACTTGAGGAGCTTGGGTTTAATGTGGTCCTGTCTGCCGAATCAAGCAAGAAAACGCTCACCAGGTCCATTGAAATGATGACCTGCGAAACCTGCCTGCCAATCGAAATGGTGCACGGACATGTTGATGATCTGCTGAAGAAGGGAGTTGATTATGTCTTTCTGCCATTCGTGGTGAATGCGAAAGGGGCCGAAGATAATCCCACCAACAACTGTAATTGTCCCTGGATCCAGGCACATCCATTCATGGTCAAGGCGGCCTATGCTGATTCCCCTCTTAAAGATAAATTGCTGACCCCGACTTTCCATCTCAGATATTTCGATACCGCATTCAGGGAAGAAATTCTTGAATTCGCAAAAAGCAGCTTTAATATTTCGAAGTCCATCGTTCTTGATGCGGTTAAAAAGGCCGATGAAGCCCAAATCCGTTTTGAAAAAAGGATCGTGGAGAGGGGCAGGGAAGTGATCGCCAATCTTCCGGAAGGAAGGCGCTCTTTTGTTGTGATCGGCCGGTCTTATAATACTACTGATCCTTCCCTCAACCTGAATCTGGTCGAAAAGCTGAGAAACATGAATATCCTGGCTATTCCGATAGATTTTTTGCCCTTGAATGAAGAGAATGTATTCGATACTTATCCGATGATGTACTGGCCCAACGGCCAGAGGATCATCGCAGCTTCAAGGATCGTTGCCAAAGATGAAAGGCTTAATGCGGTGTACCTCGGAAATTTCCGTTGTGGTCCCGATTCATTTTTAAGGCATTATTTAATGAACGAGATGAAAGGCAAGCCTTACCTGCATCTAGAGGTGGATGAGCATAGCGCCAATGCGGGAATGATTACCCGGATCGAAGCTTTTATCGATAGCCTGGATGGCTACTACAAATCAAAACGGCCTAAGATCAGCAAGGAACTGCCAAAAACCGGAAGAATTCTGCCGATCACTGAACGGACGTTGTATTTCCCCAACGCAAATGATGTGGTATGGGCATTTGTGGGTGCCTGCCGGGGGGTTGGGATGAGGGCTGAACTGCTGCCCTTGCAGGATGAAACCGATCTTGCCATTGCCCGGAAGTATACTAACGGCCAGGAGTGTTTCCCTTTCATTTGCACGACGGGAAGTTTCCTCCGCAAACTGATGCAGCCCGGGATCATTCCGGGCGAGACGGCCTTTTTTATGCCGGGTCATAACGGTCCGTGCCGGTTCGGGGGATACAATAAACTGCAGGAGATGATCTTTGAAAAGCTGGGCTATGGTGCTGCTACCATTATCCATCCAAGCAACGAGGATAATTATAACAGCATTGCACCGGGCAACCCGGTAAAATGGAGGATGCTGGCATGGCGCGGTATGGTTGCTGTCGACCTGATTCGTAAACTGCAGCAGCAACGGCGTCCATACGAACTGGTACAGGGGCAGACCGACGGTGTTTATAAAAAGGCCCTTGAAGCTATAGTAAATTCACTCGCCGGCGGAGGCAAAACACTCCGGTCGGTTCTTGACCAATATGCTCAGGAATTCACAGCCATACCTTTTTCGAATGGCCATCGCAAACCAATTATCGCGGTGGTGGGAGAAATTTTCATGCGTGATAATCCGTATTGCAGTGCCCATATGGTCAGAAGGCTTGAGGACCTTGGGGCAGAAACCCTGATGGCCCCGTTTGCCGAATGGATTGCCTATTCAACTTATCGCTACGAGCGTGACAGCAAATGGAAAAAAAATACCAAAGACCGTATAAAATCTAAAATTCAGGGGGTTTTTCAGCACCAGTTCGAACAGAATCTCTTTGAGGCGGTGCGGAAACATACACCGATCGGCCCGGTGGTTAGGGTAAAGGACATGCTCGAACACTGCGACCAGTACATTAATCATGATTATGACGGTGATCCCCCATTATCGCTGGGAACCGCATCCATTCTTTCCGAAGGCTATATATCCGGCGTGGTGAATATCCTGCCTTTTACCTGCATGCCCGGAACACTGAATACTGCGGTCTCCGATTTATTCAAGCGGGATCATGATTACCTTCCCTGGGAGAATTTTGCCTACGACGGACAGGAGGACTCCTCCATTGAAAGCCGTTTGCAGGCTTTTATGCACCAGGCGAAGGAATATTCAGCACGGAAAAACCTGGATAAACTGCATATTTTTGTATGAATCCGGGTAAGGATCACGGAATGAGATCTTTCGAAAGTAATATCCGGAGTCAATTATGACCTGGAGTTTTGTTTATTTATTTGTTTATTAACAATTTGTATTTAAATTTAGAACTTAAAATCACCTGATCTTAAGAACTTTTTTGCTCTTCCATTGTACGTAATCTAATCTAATTTAATCTAATCAGATGAGGACCGTTAAAATTGTTTGCCTGTTTTGCCTGCTGCCGATCATTGGAATAAACAATCTTTCAGCGCAGTCGAGATTTACTCCCGGCATTGGATTGGCCATTAAAGCATCAACCAATGGTCTCGGGGGAGATGTGGTGTATAATTTCCATCAGAAGATGAGCCTTCGCCTGGGGTATGAACAACTGGGCTACAAAACGGATTTTGTTTTTGAAGAACAAGGGATCAAGTACGCCACTAATCTGGCATTCAAAACAGGCAGCATTTCCCTGTTATTTGACTACTATTTGGCAAAATATATCTTCGTTACCGCCGGTGTGGGTTATAACCTGTTTCATGCCGATGTTAACGGGACTGCAGACAGCTATATCCAGTTTGGGGATATCCAGATACCCAAGGAAAAGATCGGCACGTTCAATATTCAGGTCGATCCTTCGCTGAAAGTATCCCCATATCTCGGAGTGGGTTTTGGAAGAACGTTGGGATTGAAGAAAAAACTGGGATTCGCTTTTCAATTGGGAGCGATATATCAGGGATCACCAAATCTAACCATTCAGTCGACCGGATTACTTTCCCCGACCTCCAATCCGGACCAGGCCCAGGATATCAAACTTGAAAACCAGATAAGCCAGTACTCTGTTTATCCGGTTCTCAAGCTTTCGTTATCGTATAAAATCCTAAGTTTCTAATCCTTTCGTTAAGCAAAAAAAAATCATGACCATGATAGCAAAACTCAATTCCAGGATACTTGCACTTACCGCATGTATCCTCCTGATAGCCGGCTTCACCGGTTGTAAGGATATGTTTGTCAATCCGTTAGTTGATAAAGACACCGGTGATGATGTGACTCTTTTGTTAATCGACCGGAATTTTATTAAAACCAAATTTGTGGTCAGGCTGGTCGATATTGCAACCCAGGAGCCTATCGACCAGGAAGAGGTTGAAGTCCGTTTTGTCGGAGATGATGCCAATAACCTGATAAATTTCTCCGGCACCAAGGGTACAAATTACAAGACAAGTTCCGGTTTTGTCGAAATCGGATACGATCCCAACATCGTTTTAAGTGATCAAGATCCTCAGGTCTTTACAATCATTGCATTAAGCGCTAACTATGTATCTGGCCCACAGGTGGTCGAGTTTACCACTGATGGTGTCAAGAATCTTACCATCAGAATGATTCGCACCACCTTCGGAAAATCAGCCAATGCATCCATTCATGGCGAGCCTTATGATATTACTTTTGCCGGCATCAAGGACAATCCCAATCTTGGTTTCAACAGGAATATAAGCTCGCTGTCAACCGGAACCGCCTATGAGTATGTTAACCTTTATATGCCGACCACCGCTGGAAATATTGTTTGCGATAATCTGACAGATAATGTGGTTTATGCTGATTTTGGGGTATATATCCTCCGCTGGGGGGCTGCCGGAAGTATTGTGCCACCGGCTACTCCAAGTAGAAATTCCAACCTCATAGCCGGTGATTTTATTTATTCCAGTGTTAAAAGGACCGGTTTGGTGAGATGCAACAGCGGGCTCACCATCGGCGTTTCCCGCGCGGATGGAAAAGCCGGTACCGGAACCTTTGATTACAAGATCACTTTTGCTGATGGCGCTACTCAGACGGGTAGTGTTACCTGTACTTTCCCACAGGACAATCTGGTTGAACCGATCTATTACCCGTCTACCAATGCCGCTGTTAAAGTGGAGGTATTCGGGGATGCTCAGTATAATATTTCGGCAGCAGTGAATCTGGCATCCTCTTGCGGAAGCCGGGCTGATTTTTTTGCCACCCCAAAAAGCAACCTGAATGCCATTCGGTTCATCGTTCAGTATACTTGCCCCAATGTTCCTGTCGGGATTGCCCTGTCCATCGGCGGACAATTCAGAAAAGTGGGCGCTACCGGAGCCTGGACTGATTTTGAATTTGAGGAAGGGATTTGCACACTTCAGTTGGAGCCGTTGGCCGATTATGATATGCAGGTCAATATTGACGGTGTATTTTATTTCTTTACCGTTCCGACTGATCCGATCAAAGTAGATGCATTTATTAACGATCAGACCAGCACGGAATACACGATTAAAAGGCTTCTCATTGAACCTGACGAATTCGGATTCACTGTAACGACTGATATTGAATTTGGAGCAGGAATCTGTGATTTGCTGAAATAGGGCAACAGTCCAATAGTATTTTGTCACCTCCCGGGTTTACCTTTACGAACCCGGGAGGTGTGTTTTATGGCAGTCAGTGTTATTTCTTTTCTGACAGTTTCCTTACTCCCACCATAACCGGAATCGGACGGTGCATGATTCCGGATGGTTTATTGACAGTTTGGATTCCGTTGCCCGGCTTTTGAATCAGCAGGATGCTGCTGCCGCCGCCATCCAGGTTTAAAGCCTGTGTGCACCCATGCGAATGAAAAAGGGTTGCGAGTTCATGAAGGGAAATTCCCTCGCTGAACCCGGGCTGGCGGCCATCGACAACAACAAAAAGAATCCATTTCCCGGTATCATCGAATCCCAGGGCTGAGCGTGGGTGTAGAGTCTTGAAAGTCGAATCCGGAATGATTTTGTTGTTCTCAACAAGTGTGCTTCCCCAATCGGAAACGGCCTGCACGACTGAGTCCCCTGCTGCCGGATCCCCGATGTGAGGATGTTCGCGTCCATCAACCCAGAAGGCTGTCCGACCCGCCTGGACAGGACTGATCACCTTGCCATCGCTGACCACCATACCCTGCATATCCACAGGCCGGCCTTTGTACCAGCCACGGAGGTCATTTTCGTTTCCTGGCATCCCAGCAAAAGCATTGGCATTAATGGCTGCCAGCGGCTTGTATTTTTCAAACAGGTCTTTTGGCAGGGTCAGGGAGCTTTCAGCCGGACCCTGGCCATCCGGATCTTCCCCCGTCAGGGTAAAAACCTCCAGATTGCGACAGGTCAGATCTGCCCTTAAATAATAAATCCGGAGAGGACGAGGTTCGGAACGCACCTCTGTCCAACAGGTCAGGGTGCCTTTTTGCGTGGGATTGAGATCGGTAGTATCTTGCCCTTCAGCAATATAACCCGAAAGACTGAGTAAGATCAGCAGGACTTTGGCAGTCATCTGTTATAATCGGGAGCTTTCCCTTGACCTTCTAGTTCTGTTTGGAACTGTAAATATCCAGGGTTTTCGAGGTTCCGTCGGTAAAATGAAGTTTGACACCTACCAACCCGAATTTATGATTGGACATGTATTCCATTTTGGAGATGCCCGGCTCACTATGACCGGTTTCTTCAACCGCTATGGTCTTGATCATCATGCCTCCCCAATAGTAATCATCATCCACCGACTTGCTCTTCACCTCCCTGGTCAGGGTTTCATTTCCTGTTTTAAGGGTATACTTGTCGCCGACCTTCGCATCATATTTAACCAGGATCAATTTACCCCCTTCATGCACGGTTTCAATACCCTCAGAGGTAAACTTCGTGCTTACCGAACCCGAGATGGTGTTCCCCGAAACCGTTACCCCAGATAGATAATTGGCTAAGGCCAGTAGCTTGGAATCCGTTACCAACCCGGTAAAGTCAATTTTAGAAACACCGCCGGTAAGTTCTGTTACTCTCGCCGATGCATTGGAAATACCGGAGATGCCTGAGAAAGTAAATGAAGTGTTCACTTCTCCGATCGGTGATTGAGATCCGCCAAGGGATTGGGTACCCAAACCGTATTTTTCACATGCGGTAAATGCGATCGCCATCAGGGCAATAATCATGATTTTGGTTTTCATAACATTAGTGGTTAGTTCTTTGACCCTAAATTACAAAAAAATCTTTACCATCACCACTCCATGTCTTCCAACCATCTCGGCATATTGTATAGTGAACTTGCCAAGATCTTTTTGTCTCCACAAGTCACGGACTTTTAGTTTGCCTGATATACCAAGGTCCGACCACGTAGCCGTGACCAGTGCAGGAGATTCCCCTCTGTTAAAAAGGCCGACGGCTATGGAACCGTCTTCCAGATCTCGTTTCCATACTTCGAGGTCACCTTTTTTATTAACGCGGTATCCCGGTTTGCCCAATGGATCCTGGTCCACTTCGATGATTTCATCATTGGTTAAAACATTGAGGGTGAACTCATCCAGTCGGACCATATCCCCGCTGTATATAAGCGGTGCAGCAACGAGTGACCACAATGACATTTGGGTATACTGTTCATTCGGGGTGAGCGGAGTCGGAACTGTCTGGCCCTGCCAATTGCTAAGATATCCGAAAAGAAGGTAATCGGGATCATTCCATCCGCCTGGCCCGCCGTATACATGAAGGCTGTCTGTACTGTAGACATCAAAACCGTCGCGGAAAAGGGCTGTACCGATTCCTTCGAACGAGCCTCCCAGGTCACCAGCCGTTCGCCAGCTGTTGCCGCCAACCTGTTTGCCCCATTTCCAAACATCCCCCATACCATACTGGCACAGATTCAAAATGATATCTCGTGGTTGTTTATTTAAGATGCTGCTAATCAAAAGATAAGGTTTCTGAAGCTCTTCCAGGCTCTTGTCTTTTGTAATCTGTCCATAGGAACACCAGTCATATTTCAGAAAATCAAATCCCCAATTCACAAATTGCTTTACATCCAGATCTTCATAACCATAGGCACTCACATGACCTGCACAGGTAAAGGGTCCGGGAGAGGTGTAGGTACCTGCTTTCAAGCCTTTGGAATGGATATAATCGGTCATCGCCTTCATATCCGGAAACCGCTTGTTTACTTTGATATTGCCATCGGCACCTCTTGGCTCACCGCCAAGCTCAGGATCTTCTGAGGATGGTTTAACCGACCAGCAATCATCAATATTGACATACATATAACCATGGTCGATCATCCCGGTCGTAACCATGGCATCGGCGGCATCGCGCATGATTTTATCGGTGACGTGATTTTCCCATACATACCAGCTGTTCCAACCCATCTGGGGGGTCAGGCCCAGGGTATTGCCGCACACAATTTTAAAGGGGCGGTCGGCGGTTCCAAGATCATTCGTAACCCTGAATATAGTGAGATACTCACCCGATTGGCCAATGGAACCGGAAATGATACCGGTAGCCGGATCGATCGCCAGACCGGCGGGAAGGTTAATGACTTCATATTTCATTGGTTTGTTCCCTGTGGCCGGGATTTTAAAAAGGAATGGGCAACCGGGTCTCACACCGAATATTTTTGTGCCGTTAATCCTTGGTTTTGGACCCGGTTTAGGGGTCAGGATGATAGCAGGTTCTACAGGAGGAAGCCAGGCCTTTATACCTCCCGTATTTCCTGAAAACTGAGCCAGTGCCCAATCGGCATGGTCATAATCTATACCGTCGCCGGCATCTGTAACCATTAAAAGCAGCTCTTTAACTTTTGTTAGTTGAATGTCAACGGGGATGGCCGGTGTACCTGGTTTCATGACAGTCGATTCCCAAAGAATTTTTCCATCACCTTCAATTTTAAACTGGATGGATCCCGGCGTGTTGATAGCCTGATCATCGACTCCCACCTCTGCCTGGAACCGGACCGGCTTGCGATTAAGTAAAACACGGATGGTGCTGGATGCATGGGTTCCGACGCCAAATTCATATTTCTTTCCGGCGATCGAGAGCTCCTTGCCGGTGACTGATTTGTCAATCCGGGCTTTTCCCCAGCCCTGTCTGGTTCCGGATAGGTCGAGGGCTGAAAGGCGCAGGGTCTCATTTTTATTTCCATCGCAGGCAATGAGGAATAACGTTGCCAACAGGGCAGATAGCAGCGATCGGGATTTGATTATGTTAATCATCTTGGATTGTTTAGGTAGGTTTCATGTCGATAAAGTTAGAAAAGTTTAATCGCGAAACCGCTGCGAGAATATTTCCGGAGTTACCTATCCAATTTCTTGGATGGAATTAAAATCTATTCTCAAATCAGCCTCCTTAATATTTCGTTATAATTAAAAGTGCCATGCGGAAAGTCCTCTGCATGGCACCTGAAATCGAAATTTCCATTAAGGATTTGTGAGGCTGTCAGATTCTGACAGTCTTTATGCTTTGAACTTCAAAGTTACCGTCAGGGTCTCCGTCAACAGTGTAAATTTTCCTGTTAATCTTAACCTGAGCATCCGGCGAAGCTTCGCCGGTGGATTGTTCAACCATCTTCCCCATGAGTAGGATGGCCTCCGTGGTTTTCTTTGATGTTCTTATTCTCTGCTTGATCACCGTGCAAAAATACAGGTAAAATATTGAATCGATGTACCGCTAATATTAACAAATCGTTAATAAACCCAGGTGTCGCCCGTCTCACGGTCTCACGGTCTTACGGTCTCACAGTCTCACAGTCTCACAGTCTCACAGTCTCACAATCTACCGTCTAACGTCCACCGTCTACCGTTTTCTAAAATAGGCAGTATTATATTCTACAAAATCCGCGACCATCCTCGGCGTTTCAATCGGAAAATGATGCCCTTCCAACTCCTGCTTGCCGCGGGTGCTGGGAACGATTGTCGCAATCCCTCCCAGTTTCACATACCGGTCAACCAGCACAAAGGTGTTAAGCTCAGGGGGAACCACCACATCGTTCAGACCGATCATATGAAGGATCGGCACTTTGGCTTTTGCCAGGGCGTCAAGGTTGTCAATGGGGTTGTCCTGATAAGCCAGTGCCTCGGCATCGTCCTTAAAACCATACATTTCCTTAATCAGATTCCAATCAGCATCACTTCGCTTTCCACCGATAAATGCACCAGGCCATGTTTTGAAGTCACATACCGGAGCTTCAGCATAGATGCAGCTGACACGGTTGGGATACCGCTTGGCAAAATTGTATACAAATAAGCCACCCCTGCTAACTCCTTCCAAAGCTACATTAGGGTAAAAATTATGAGTTAAAATCAGGTAATTATAATACTCGTTCCAAACCGTAACCGCCTTGGGACTTCCGATCAGTTCATCGGTATTGATATAAGTAACATAATATCCCTCAGATAATAAGATGCTATCGATGTCGGTATGCCAGTCGGGGAACCGTGCATTCCATATCCATGGATTTCCCTCGGCGGGATGATCCGGACACACCACCCTGCAATCACGGCCCTGAAATTTGAAGTCATATCTTATGAACCCTTTCCAGGTAGTTATATTACCCGGAAAACCACCATCCTCTTGTGCATAAGCACCACTTCCCATCGCGAACAGACAGAAGGTGAGGAAATAAATAACTCGCTTCATATTAGCATATTAACTCATTAGCATATTAGTATGTTATTTTTTTTCTACGAACCCTGAATCTTTATGATCCCTTACCATCGTGCGGAGAGCATGGATCATCTCTTTCAGGTTTTTCAAACCACCCCAGGTGAACCAGATAGTCACAATAATGGAGGTGATCAGGTATATCCAGGTATAAATTTTCCAAAACGACATCCAGGTTTCGTTTTTAACTTCGGTGGTCAGGTTGTAAATGGTACCGATGATAAATACGATGGTCCAGAGTGCGGTCCAGGTATAGGTTGCAATAACCACCCCCTTATCGCTCCGGGTAAACTCCTTGGTGGTACCCATCACCTTCCATCCTTTAACAGCCTCTGTTTTCACCACATTCGTCTCACCGGCAATCGCAAATTGTCCGCGATGAAGCATTTTATCCATGTTGTAAGGTTCTTTGCATGTGAGTAGCGAAATCACAATGTATACCGTAGCTGCCGAGATCATGGCAATGAACCAGAACCACTGACCGTTGATAGGAAAATCGGGAATGATGGCGTTGAGAATAATGCCGGAGGTGGCGGTAACTGCGCCCGTGATCATTCCGGCCCAGGCAGCGGCGGTGGTTCCTCTTTTCCAATACAAACCTCCTATGATGGCGGCACCGGACCCCCCTACGAAAATCGCCCCTGAGATCGCCATGAACATGAATACTTTTTCGGTTTGCTGGAATAAAACGCTTAAAACAAAAATGGTAACTCCGACTCCCAGAATGGACAGTTTCAGATATTTCAGGTGCTGCTTCTGCTCGAATGGTTTCTTGCGCAACGGCATGATACAATCCTGAATGAAGATACTGCCCCATGAATGCATGTATGTGTTGTGACAGGTTATGGCTGCTGCAAGCATGATTGCAGCAAAAGCACCTTTGAATCCGATCGGCAGCAGGTAATTGAGAACCATGGGAACCCTGAGCTGGCTTTGCATTGCATCGGTGCCGGCGCCTGCGAGGGTGCCATTGATCGTATCAGCAACCGATTTAAAATCAGTATGATTGAAAATGGTATAGGCTACAATTGGAATAAATACCAGAAAAAGGCCCCATTGAGGGATCAGCCGCCAGTTGGTCAGCAGATCAGCCATCTTGGCTTCGTGTGCATTTTTTGCCGCGACATTGAATGAGGAATTACCCTGCCACGATAGTTTGGTATAAACCAGTCCGAACATCCCGATAAAGAAAAACCAGATGTTGAAATCCTGGACCTTGCTCGACTGAAATGGGTTGATCAGCGAGGCATCACTGGGCGCGGCTTCCATAGCTTGAGCAATGTGTGCCCAGTCCACTTTGATAATCAGCAGGATAACGATCACTACAAATACTATATTGACGAATACCCCCTGAACAAAATCGGTAAACATAACAGCAATATGTCCGCCTGTGAGTATGAAAAAAAGCGGGATGGCTACCATGAGGGCGGTAACAATGATAAATGTAACTGAGTAGGGGCCAATCTGGCCAATTTCCGGGATCCCGCAGAAATAGATGAAAAACCGTGCCGTCACCGATGGAAAAATCACCATATTCACCAAGCCCGATGTAAAGGCGAGGAAACCGGAAAAAATCCTGAAACTCCTGCTATACCTGACCTCAAAAAACTGGGCCATTGTCATGACTCGTGTTTGCCTGTAACGATAAACCACCCAGCCGGTTACGCTCAAAGCGACAAGAATGATCGTGGTCAGCATTTCCCACCAGCGGGCATTGAACCCGGCTGAAAAGTTCTGCTCCATGGCTCCCACCACGGTAATGGCACCCAGAGCGGCGGTTCCCTGAAACATTGATATGATGTATCTTCCGCCGGTGCGGCCTGTGGCCAGAAAATCCGTGACACTTTTCATCAGCGTCTTGCTCAGAAACACAAAGCCAATCATCAAGGCTAACAACAATAGCACGATTGACCAGTCTAACAGGGTGAGGTTCATGATTTTAGATTTGTTTTTAGAGGTTGTTTGTCTTTTGGTGCTTTTTTATTTTTGGAGCTTATTTGTTTTTTGCTATTTGCCTTTTGGAATTTATGCTTATTTGTTTTTTGAGATTTCGCTACCGCATTGTCGTATCAGCTCTGCGATGGTTGACACAGCCAGTCCCACACAGGTATCCGCAGCTCCGTAATAGACAAGCACTTCCGATGAAGGCAGCGCAAATCCTTCAGAATCAAATTCTTCAACAATGATCCCGCTCGGGAAAACTACGTTCGGGACCTGTCCCATGAGCTCCCAGGGTTCACGGGGTTCAAGGATATTGTAAAAACCGCGGCTGATCACTGTCGAAGGATCCTTCAGGTCGAGGAGAATCACCCCCGCCTGGTATATATTTGAACTGCCGAAATGAGTGGCCACCCCATGATAGAGGTGAAGCCAACCCTGACGGGTTTTTACAGGCGGGGGTCCTGAGCCGATGAACTCATCCCAGTAATGAAACCGGCCCTCAATGACCGGTGCAACAGGCACCCAGTCGATCAGGTTAACCGATGAAGAGAGCCAGATGGTGCTTCCGGAGGTCGGACCGCTGCTATGTCGGGCCTTGTTTGGCCGGTCGAGCCGCATGTATTTACCTCCTATTTTCTCAGGAAACAGGACCCCGTTCCTGATATCTTCATTTGAGGTGATCCCGAGGAACCGGAATTCTTTGAAATCATCGGTCTGGCCCAGTCCAAGCTGGCACCCGGCGTCCATGTCCATTGCGAACATGATATAATAAGTTCCTTCGAGGGCAGTGATCCGGGCATCATACATATGATAGATTTTTTCTTTTATTTTTTCAATGCCCTTAAAATCAACGATTTTGTCCTCCATGGTAAAATGAATTCCGTCGGCACTCTCCGCCATCACCATAAATGTTTCCCTTGAACGGCTCTGAGTGCGGACCATCATCAGGTACTGATCTCCGAACTTAATGGCTCCGGGATTGAAAACGGAACTGGCATCAATTAAGTGCGGAGTGATATCGGGGACATCGGCTCGGGTGAGGATGGGGTTGAAATTATGTCTTTTCATGGTTATTTGTTATTTGTTATTTGGGATTTACCCCATCAGTACCTCAACTCTGCATATATCCGATATACCTAACGGCAATATATTTCCGATAATTATTTGACCATCAACTCGCATTTCCTTAACGCCCTTCTCTTTTGAAAGAGGGTTCAACACATGGATAATGTACCGTGTTCCCCTGTGCACCCGCTCAATGGTGAATTCTTTCCATGAGGATGGGATGACCGGATCGATGATCAATCCGTCATATCCGGCTCGTGCGCCGAAAATGTAGTCCAAAACTACGCGGTACATCCAGGCCGCGGTCCCGGTTTGCCATGAATGGCTGGCACGGCCGGCTGTTTCATGCTCGTTGGAGGTAATATATTGGGAATAAACGTAAGGTTCAGCATAAAAGGTGTCGGAATCGATGCGGTTGGGAAGCATCTTTTTGTAATACGCAAATGCTTCATTGCCGCGACCCAGCATACACTCAGCCTGGATCAGCCAGGTGGTGGGATGACCGAAAATGGCGCCATTCTCTTTTTTCCCCCAGACACAACGGGTAACCAGCCCAATATTCGGATCAATTTCGCGGTAAGCCGGAGTACATTTTTTGGGACCCTCAAAACTGTCCAATTCGTGGTGAACGCTATCCAGGGCTGTCAGCTGGCGATCCTTATCCAGACCGGCCAGAATAGCCCAACTCTGGGTATTGATGAAAATTTTTCCGTATTTATTATCCTTTGACCCGATACGTTTTTGATTTTCGCCGAAAGCCCGTATATACCAATCCCCGTCCCAGCAATTTTCATCGAGTGAAAGCGCCATTTTCTGACTGACCTTTAAAACCTCAGATTTAAGATCATTCCTGCCAATCCTGTGGAGGAGGCCGGTCAGCAGGTTTAGCATCGATACGTAAAACATGCCTCCCCAAACACTCTCTCCGCCGTCCGTTCCGCCGATATAATCAAGCGTATCATTCCAATCGCCGCGGCCGAAGACCGGCAATCCGTGTATGCCCAGATTGCCCTTAACGAAAACTACTACCGACATCAGGTGATCAAGAATGGTCCCTTCATTGCCATCCGTAAAGGGTTCCATCGATTCCAGAACTCCGAAATCCCCGGTTTCCTTGATGTAATCCGTTACAGCCAGGATAAACCAGAGAGGGTCGTCGCAGTGTTTGGTGAATTCACCTTGTCCATCTCCGTAAAAATGATGATAAACTTTACCATCGCTCTGCATTTGTCTGGCCAGCATGAGTATGCGGCTTTTGGCCTTTTCCGGGTCAGATATGGTAATGGCGATAGTATCCTGCGAGGTGTCGCGGAAACCGAATCCCCGGCCAATTCCCCAATAATAAAAGCTGGTAACCCTTCCGATATCAAATGCCACCTTAGCCTGGTAAGGTGACCAGCCGTTCATGAACACATTCACATCATGATCCGGAGTCAATACTTTTGTGAAACTAAAGTATTGAGCCCAATACTCTTTAACTTCCTCGAAGGCCTCCTCCACCTCCCTTACCCCTTTAAACTTCAATACATTATACTTACTTGAGCCTTGTGCCTTGAGCCTTGTGCCTTCATTTGAGCCTTGAGCCTTGTGCCTTGTGCCTTCAAAATCCTCCTTCGGAATCACCCCGAGCTGAAAAATAACGTCCTTCGCTTCCCCTGGCTCCAGTTCAATTTCGATCTGTATGGCCCCCACGGTATTGCCGAAGTCCGTATCCTTGCATCGCAGCGCTTTGGATTCCAGTGCCAGTGGATTGGTTTCATTCCGGTAAAATCCGATAAACTCCTCACGAACAGTTTCATAGCCGCTGATTGGATGGTTCACCGTGAAAAATGCCCATTGATCCCATTCCTTGTTCTCCTGTTG
>Ga0172379_10004128_pt1 | contig 21917 bp, 25 predicted proteins | sample GrowelOW334metaG_FD_119756 | JGI IMG/M metagenome (GOLD analysis project Ga0172379, IMG submission 119756) | Groundwater microbial communities from an aquifer near a municipal landfill in Southern Ontario, Canada - Groundwater well OW334 metaG | ecosystem: Environmental > Aquatic > Deep... | reverse complement strand
TACACAACGGTAATAGTTACGAATTTAGGGGGAGTGGGCTGGCCGGACAAATTGGAATCTTAGGGCGCCCGACTGAGAACTTAGGGTTGGGTGGCAGGATCGATATCCCTGCGAAAATCAATGGAAAGTTGGTTGCCTCCTCTGCCTCCCCGACCAGTCAGGATTTTTCTTATACCGATCAGGCCAGTTTAGGCTTGGGAGTTTCGTACAAGTTGTTTAACCGGTTAGTCTTGAATCTTGATTTGTTGGATTATTGCAACGCTTCTCTTTACGACGTGAGGCTTGGGGCCGAGTTAAAGTTTTCTGACAATATAACTTTTCGCTTAGGCTCGGGTAACCGTTTTACCCGTTTACCGAATCTCGCGGCCGACCCAAATTATCCCAATGGAGCCAACTTTAGAACGAACACTTACAGTGCCGGGGTTGGGTTGGCGGTTGGTTCGTTGACTTTTGATCTGGCCGGAGAATATGAAGTTTTAAGAGAAGGGAATTTTATCCTTTACCCTGATTTTGCCGCCGGCTCGCCGGTTAGAACGCTCCTGACCGGATATAAGGACGCGAGGATAAAATTTAGCACGGGGGTGAAGTTTTAATGAAAAAATTAATTTGTCTGGCTCTGTTCCTTGTCCCGGTGGCGATTGTTGGCTGCGGGACCACCACCAGTAACACTGCGGCGCCGGCAATTCAAAGCGTAGTAGCATCCCCGCAAGCGGTCGCTCCCGGCGGTTACGTCAGGGTTAATTTAAGCGCGAGTGACGAACAAGGGAATATTTTAAGCTATAAGATCGGATCTGGCGCCAGCCATCTGTATGCAAACGGTGCCTCTGCCATCGTCCAGGCACAGGCAAGCAGCGGCCTGCAAGATATTGATATTTTTGTCGGTAACGGACGACTCGATGCGCGGGCGAAAACAACGATCCAAGTGAACAGTTCTTTGCCAGCTTCGACCCTTCGGTCTGGCCGGGTGACTTTGCCGCTTAATAAAAGTTTCGATTTTTTCTCCGGTACGGTTAAGGACCAATATTATGGCGACGTTGATTATCTGGAAAGATACTATTACGGCGCCTCACTGGCCTTTAATGGTAACCATAACGGTGGGACCACCGCTTCTTTTGATGGCGGGCTTGTTAACCTGACTTATTTTGACAGCCAAATTACCGAACTTAGTCAGGTCTGTGAAAAATACACTGGGGATTATTACAGTGGGAGCGTGCCGGCGGAAGGCCAAAGATATGACGAATCTACCCTTAGAAAGGGGGATATTTACTGTTTTATTTTAATTAATTCCGGCAACAGTTGTTTTGGCAAATTAAGGATTGAGGAGCTTAATAATTCAGAAATAGTTTTCGATTACGTTGTTCAAACGGCTCCTAATGAGCCAAGGTTTTATGATGTTGATCCGGCAGCTTCAACTCCTGTGCCGACCAGGGAAGTGTTGAGCAGTTTTACCGATGATGCTGAAAGTGGCGTTGGCAAATGGCTAAGTAATGGGTTTGCCGTTACGACGGTGAGAGCGGCCAGCGGGACGCACAGCTTTTATTCCGGCCGCGGAGATGACCTAAACAATAGTTTGACCATGGTCAGCCCGGTCCTTATAACCGTCGGGGAAAAGTTGATTTTTCAGACTTATTACAAAACGGAGTCCTCGTATGATTATCTTTATGTTCAGGCGTCAATCGATGGGGCAACGTGGACGACATTGGCCAGCTATGACGGCACTAATTTGAGCTGGTCAAGAAAGGAGCTATTGTTAAACGATTATGCTGGCCAGACGATCTATATTAGGTTCAAATACGCGACCGATTCCAGTGTTGATTATGAGGGGGTATATATCGATGATATTTCAATTGAGTAGATTTGTCCTTTTGTTTTTGGTCTTAATGAGTTCAAGTGTACACGCTCTGGAAGGGATTGGCTCTTTAACGATTACTTCAGAATCGGGGGTGGTGCCGGTCTTTCTAGACGCGGTAGCGGTCGGCAAAACCCCGATCAGCTTGGCACAAGTGAGAGCCGGCTGGCATCAGGTGGCGGCGAAAAAGGGGGATCAACAATATTTTTCGATGATGATTGAGGTTATGGCTAGCCAAGAAGTGGTTATCTCGATTCCGGCAAATCAACAAACGGTTGCTCCTTCAAATGAACCGGTTGAGTTGTCTCCGACTATTTTGCCCCGTGCTGTTTCCGGATTAAACTTACAGGTTGGCTATTCTTCTTCTAGCTACAATAATGAAACAAATTATGATTATGGTTCCAATTCAGGCTGGCAGGTTGGTCTTGGCTATGACTATCAATTATTTGCCTTGAGGTCAAGAGTATCCGCAAGTTATTTGTTTGGGACGACGGGGGGTGCTATCCCGGTGACCTTAGACTTACTTTTTGACCAGGATGAAGGGCGCTATTTTGGCATGGGAGTTGGGGCTTATTTTACTTCGTTAGCGGGAGGACTGGCAACAGGTTGGCGGGCATTGGCTGGCTTTGGTTCTCCTAGCAGTGCTAATCCTTGGACCTTTGAGATCGTTGATGACTATTTTCATTCTCAAACTACTTCCTTTTTTACGATTTCTCTTAATTTTAGGTATCATTTTATTACATAAAATATTAGAAACACTGAATTAAATGATGTGACGAAATCTCGCCATCTTACAAGAAAAATCGATTGCAATTTCTGGCCCGAAACAGGCGATAATACAGAGTAGTAAAAATATAAAAAATGTTTAAAAAATTACTTGTCTTAATTTGTGCTTTATTAATAATTGCTCTCCCCGCTCGAGCCGCGGAAGTCATTAAGGCCTCGCCCAATTATTTGGTTATTCTGGTGCATGGGATAAACGATGATCATAAAATATTTACTGGCGAGAAAGATGTCTTTGTTTTAACTAAGGATAAAATTGGGGATTTTAAAAAGTGGCTTGAAGATAACGTTGGTCTGGAGGGATATGTTTATGCTTATGACTTTAGTGAAAATCATGGAAAGCTTGAAAAAAATGGGATGGGAGGTGGGGGATAGAAGCTATTCAAATCCTGCCATAAATATGACGAATAAATGTTGGCTTGATAAAGCGCGGAATGATTTTATTGCTAATAATCCTGGCAAGCCAATTCCATCGAAATATATTTTAATTGGGCACTCGATGGGCGGGACTTCAAATAATGTCCACCGGGTCTCCCTTTTCCGGGATGTGGTAGCTTCCCGTTTTATGGTGAAATAACTTCAAGGAAATGACGATAAAGTAACGCATGTCTAGAACAATCAAGATCGTCTTTTTTTCCTTGTTGCTGATCGGGGGGGCAAATGCCCTTGTACCGCTGGAAGACGCCATTTATACCAACGACTATTATATTAGTTTTTATCCAACCTATCCGTTGATTGCCGGAGAAAAGATCACTATTCGTTTGCGGACATTTTCCTTTGCTTCCAAAGTGACCCTCTACTCCGACCGGAGCGTCGCGATCCCCATGACCTACCGGGAGGGCTACTGGTGGGGTAAATTTCAGCTCCCGGACGACTATCAGCTTGGCTGGCATTATTTTCACGTCTGGATGCGGCAACAGAAGAACTGGCCGGCCCGCGACTATCCGGTCTGGTCCCGTTCGCGGGTCTGGTATCGGTTAATGGCGCGGCCCCTCAAAAGGGCCGATCGTTCACCGATTACCAGGGAATCGATCCCGCCGGAAGCGGCCTGGGGGAACGAACAGCCGGGCTTAACCGTGACCGGAGAAGCGTTTGAATTGGCCACTCTCCGTCAGGAAAACATCCCGCTTATCGTTAAAGGGGCGAAGAGTTTGAGCTTTACCTCCCGCAGTTTGGAGGGGAGTCGGGATGGTTATTCGACCGGCTTGTCCCGGGAAGAGTCGCTCCGCTTAAGCGTCGCCGGGCGGGCCGACGAGACCGAGATCGAAGCAAACCTGATCAGCACCAGCGTCGCCGGCAGCAACCAGAACTATCAGCGGGACGATAAAGTTTCGATCCTGGTCAAACGAGCCAGCACCGAAGCCTACTTCGGCGATTTTACCGCCGAGTTGAACGAGACCGAATTCGCTCGGTTAAACAAAGTCCTTTCCGGGGTTAGGCTCAAGGGAAAATATGGCTTATGGAACGCGACCGCTCTTTATTCCTCTCCCAAAGGCCAATCGCGCTTGATCCGTTTTTATGGCGACGGGACCCAGGGGCCGTACCGGTTGGGAGCGGCGCAAAAAGTGGTGGTCAACTCGGAGCGGATCGTTGTTGACGGCGGAACGCAGCGGCGGGGGGACGATTACACGATCGATTATGACGCCGGGACCGTGACCTTTAAGCGGCGGACAATTTTGTCGACTACGGTCGTGGAAGTCCATTTTGACGACGCCGAGTCGAACTACCAACACGTGACTTACGCTTTCCGACCGACCGTCAACTTAAGCCCTAACGCCAAGATCGGCGCGACCCTGATCAACGATGCCGACGGCCTGCAGGGGGTAACGTCGGTCACGACCGCGGAAACCTTGCCGCAAAGCCATTATGTGGTTGGAATCGACGGTTCGCTGATTACCGACTCCGGCGCCTACTGCGGCGAATTGGCTTATTCCGACCTCAATCCCGATCTTTACTCCGGAACGCTCCCTAGCCAACGGGGAAAAGCTTACAAGCTGGTTGTTAGCCAACAGCTGGGGTCGATCGGTTTGACCGGCGCGCTCAAGAAAATCGATCCGGAATTTACGGCGATCTCCGATCCGACGCCGAAGCAGGACCTCTGGCAGTATGGCGGCGGCTTAAGCTACCGGCCGAATTCCCTTTTTGGCGCCAGGGTCAAGACCGACTACCAGCGTTATCTCCAGGCGGGGACCAGTTACCTGACCGAACTGAACAGCGCGGGCGCCGGCTTGACTCCCGATCACTGGCCGTCGCTGGAATACGAGTATTCCCAAACCAGCGACAGCAACGACCCGGTCAGCGGCGATCCGATCAGCCGGGTCATTACCCGCAAAGCGGGGGAGAGCAATTGGCGGCTTGGTCCGCTTTCGACCAGTGTTAAGGCGGCGCGGGAAGAATGGGTGAAAAGTTCTCCGTCGCTGGAAGCGACCAATTACAACAAGGCGAACTTTGGCCTGGCGACCCTCGGGAACGATCGCTTCTCCATGACCTCCAACGTCGAGCTGGAAGACCGGGAAGAGCCGACCGGCGAGCGGCCGAATAAAAAACGGTACACCGTTAATTTGGCGGCGACTCCGAACCGGACCCTTTTTACTTCTCTCAATCTCGACCACAGCGACGATTCGGCCCTCGGCGTCACCGATGTCGCCGACCTGGCCTACCGGGCGGAAGCGTCGGAGCTTTTCCGGACCGACGGCAAATATTCGATCTCGTCGCTCACGGAAGATTATGCCACGACCGAAGCGGTCTCCAAACAAAGCGGATCATTCGCTTTTGATCTTCGGCCGAGCCGCCTCCTGCGGCTGAAATACACTTTTAAGCCGAATTTTACCAAACTCCTCCGGCTCGATCGGCTGACGTATTTTAACGAACAGTCGCAGGCGGAAGTTAACCTTGTCCCCAATAATTCGGCGTTGATCAGTCTCCTGCAAAAATACCGCCACGCTTATACCGTTTCCAAACAAGCGGGGCCGGATTATCGGATCAAGGAGAATACCGCCGATTCCGTCTCAACCCTCTACAGTTTGAAACTGGCGCCGCTTTCATACCTCTCGACGGAATTTAATTATCAGTTGGAGAACGGAGTGACCACGACCTTGACCAGCCTCGAAGCCCAGGCCTACCAGCCGGGAGAAAATTTCGGACGGCAGTTCGAAGCGATCGTTCGGACCTCGGTCTCGGAACGATTTTCGATCGACAGCCGCTACGCCTACCAGCGCGTTACCCAGGGAAACGGCGGCGACGGCGATAATGTCGTCAACACCGTCAGTCACTTCGCTTCGCTCAAAGGGCTGTATAACTATTCGCCGGAATGGAGCTTTAGCCTATCGGGGGGTTACAGTAAAAATGTTAATAATTTGACGACCAACCCGATCTCTTACACCGTTACCCCCGGCTTTGGCGTGATCTACCGCTATTTCGACCGCTTGCGGGTCGATTTTGATTGGCTCTACGCCAAGTCGTACCAGGGGCTGGAAACTGAACGGTATAATTATGCTCTGAAGGCCCGTTACTCGATCAGCGACTACGTCAACGCCTCCCTGCGCTTTGAACGTGAGACCAGCCCGGATTACAAAACGACCGAGCTGTCGGGGAACGTGGAGATCAATTTATAACCTGAAATTTTTCCGCTCATTTGGCGATATATATTCGTATGAACAAGCCGTTTTTACTGATCGCCTTAAGCCTGCTCTCTTTTGCCGCGTTTGGCTGCGGCGCTTCAAAGCCTGCCGCTTCCAATATCGTGATCGAAAATTTCGGCTACGTCACGATCGGCATCCATTGGTCGGAAGGGGTGCCGGCGACCAAGATCGCTATTAGCGCCGTGACCGCCGGCAAAGACCCGGTCTTCACCGAAATGGTTTACCCGCAGGCCGTTGCCACCCTGAAAGTCGTTTACGGCGCTAGTTACGACCTTTTCGCTTCGGCCAAGAACGCCGCCGGCCAGGTCCTGGCGGTCGCCGAGACCAAAGGGGTAGTTGTCACGGAAGAAGAGACCCCGCCGATCAGCTTCTTTTTCAAAAGCGTCGCCGAAACCGCCGACATTTGACGCTATGGTGTGTTAAAATAGCGGCAATGCTAACCCTAGGGATCGATCCGGGAACGGCCACGACCGGCTTCGGGATAGTCAGGCAGGACGGGGACAAACTGCTGCATGTGGAGTGCGGCTGTATCAAGACCTCGCCTAAAGATAACCCGCAAAGCCGCCTCTCGCAAATCTACCGCCAGGTCAAAGGGCTGATCAGCCGCTACCGACCTGATTCGGTCGCCGTGGAGCGGCTTTTTTTCGGCCGGAACATCACCACCGCGATGGCAGTCGGCCAGGCGCGGGGGATAATTCTCCTGGCGGTGGCTGAACAAAAACTGCCGCTGTCGGAATATACCCCGCTTGAAGTAAAAATGGCCCTGACCGGCTATGGCCGGGCGGATAAAAGACAGATCCAAATGATGGTTAAAACTCTGCTGAAATTGCCCCAGATCCCCAAACCGGACGACGCCGCCGATGCCCTGGCGATTGCGATCTGCCATCTTCATTCCTATCGGCTGAAAGAGGGGGGGGCATGATCGCTCATTTAAATGGGACCCTGGAGAGTGTTAGCCAGAACATGGTCGTCATCGAAGTCGGTCATATTGGGTACCTGGTGAAGGTCCCAACTGCGGTCATCTCCCGTTTGCCGGCGGTCGGCGACCCGCTCAAGCTTTATACCATTCAGATCGTTCGCGAAGACGATATCTCGCTTTACGGTTTTCTTTCGACCGAAGAACGGTCGCTTTTCTCGCTTTTTCTCTCGGTCTCCGGGGTCGGTCCCAAGATGGCGCTGGCCCTGATCTCCTCTTTTCCGCTCGACAAACTGGTCTCGGCCGTCGCCCAAGGGGACGTGGCGTTGCTCTCTTCCGTTTCCGGCGTTGGGAAAAAGACCGCCGAACGGGTAGTCGTGGAATTAAAAGAGAAGATCGCTAAGAAGTACGCCGTCACTCCGCAGGAGATGGGAGCGGGGATCAAGGGTGGGGAGAGTTCGCTCGGATCGGATTCGATTTCGGCGCTGATCTCGCTCGGTTATTCTCCCAGGGAGGCGCGCGACGCGGTCATGAAGGTCGACCTGGAAACGGTGACTACGGTCGAAGGGGTCATCAAGACCGCTCTCAAAAACCTCGTTTAACCCCAGTTGTCGATCAGCCAGCGTTCCGCCCAGCGCATCCAGCGGCGGGGTGGGAACCACTCTTCTTTCCGGTGGTCGATGTAGATCGAATAAATGTTGACCCAGTTCGCTCCCCAGATATCCATGAAGAGCTGATCGCCGATCATCGCCGTCTCTTCCGCTTTGGTCCCCAGAATTTCCAGCGACCGCCAAAAAGCGAAGGGAAGGGGCTTGAGGCTGAAGTGGAGCGAGGGGACGCCGAGCGTCTCGCCGAAATACTTTACCCTGATCGGATGACGGCTGTTTGAGGTCAGACAAATCTTGAAGCCTTCTTCTTTGCGGGACTGGATCCAGGCAAAAACTTTGGGGTAAACTTCTTTGACCTCGCGCGGGATCAAAGTATCGTCGATATCCAGGATCAAGCCTTTGATCCCCCGTTCGCGCAGGGCGCGCGTGTCGATCAGAAAAATATCGGGGACGATCTCCCGCGGATAAAAAAGTTTTCTAAGCATTGATCCTTTCGATCGCCAATGTTTTCCCCAGGTTGGCGATGACCCGGTCGAAATCGGCGGTAAAGTCGGGCGAGACCATCAGGTGAAGCGTTGCTTTGTCGCCGACTTCCGGTTTGGGGGTCCGGATGGCGACCATTCCCTGGAAAGCCTCGAAGTACGGGCAGATGATGTAAATGTCGGCTTTGTTGATCCGCAGGAAGACGTCGATCGAGTCTTTCATAGCTTGGGTATGTAGAACAGGACCAAGGCGGGAAGTTCCTGATAGAGGACCTTGTTCACTTCCTTGAGCTTAAGCTCCCGCTCCACCTGGTAGGCGACGCTGATGACTGAAACCTGGTCGAGGAGCATGTCGACCGTCGAATTGCTGAAGCTGTTGACGTTGGCCGCTCCGCCGGTATGAAAGAGCGGCTCGAGGAGCTTATAGGTGTCGACGACGTCGGGGGCCGCTTCACGGGTCAGGCTCTGGGTGAAGTCAGCTTTGTAACCGAGCAGATAAAGATGGTGCCGCCGCGAATTCAGCTCGTCGTTCCAGGCTTTGTCGTCATATTTGACCTGAATGAGAGTGATGTTCATTCCCAGCTCTTTTAATTCCTTTTTGATCTCTTTGGCGATGGCGACCGTTCTGATCCCGTCGGTGTGGAGCAGGGTGATCTTTTTCAGTTTGGGATGGACCGGGAGATATTTACCCCGGCGCATCAGGACCTTGGCCTGTTTCAGGTTGAAGGAATAGGGGGCCAGATCGGTCCGATAACCGGACATTCCCGGCGGAATGACGCTTCCCGGAGAAACCTCTTCGCTGGCCAGCCGGAGGATTGTCTGTTTATTGATCGCGTGGGCGGCCGCCTGGCGGACGTAAACGTTATTGAACGGCTCTTTCTCGAGATTAAAACCGAGGAACCAAATGCCGTCATAACAGGCCGCGGACGCTGCCGAAATGACAAATGACAAATAGCAAATGACAAATGAAGGGACGAGAAACCAGCGAATAAACTTAGTCTTGGTTTTCATAGCGTTTCCTGCCTATTTCAAATAAATTACCGCCGGTCGAATCGATCGTCACGGTTGCCGGGAAATCAACAACTTCGAGTTCGTAGACCGCTTCGGAGAGGAGCTCCGGATAAGCGACGATTTTGGCGCTTTTGACCTGTTTGGCGTAGAGGGCGGCGGCGCCGCCGGGAACGGTAAAGTAGACCGCTTTGTTTTTTTTGATCGCTTCAATAACTTCCTTGCTCCTCCTTCCCTTCCCTATCATCCCTGCCAATCCCTGGTTAAGCAGGGCCGGGGCAAAAGCATCCATCCGGGAGCTGGTCGTCGGACCGATCGAGCCGATCACTTCTCCCGGTTTGGTCGGAGTGGGGGAGGCGTAGTAAATGATCTGGCCTTGGAGGTCGAAGGGGGGCTGGTCGCCGAACTTTTTATGGGCGGCGTCCCGGGCGGTGTAGATCTTGCCGCTGATCAGGACTTCGTCCCCCGCTTTTAAGCCGGCGATCATTTCTGCCGTCAGCGGCGTGGTCAGTTTGATCGCGCTCATAGCGTCACCTTGCGCGCCCGGTGGGCGTGGCATTCAATGTTGACGGCCACCGGGAGCTGGGAGATGTGGCAGGGGGCGGTTTCGATACTGACCGCGAGCGCGGTTGTTCGTCCGCCCAGGCCCATCGGCCCGATCCCGAGGTTATTGATCTTAACTAAAAGTTCTTTTTCCCACTTGGCGAGATCGCTGTCGCTGTTACGATGGCCGATCTCCCGCAGGAGAGCCTTTTTCGCCGTTAAAGGAGCGGTCTCAAAGTTCCCGCCGATCCCAACCCCGACGATAACCGGCGGGCAGGCGTTTGGTCCCGCTTTAGAAACAGTTTCAATTATAAATTGGCTAATCTCTTCATGGCTGGAAGTTGGTTTGAAGAACTTAATGGCGCTGCAGTTCTCGGCTCCCCCGCCTTTGCACATCAGGTTGAGGGTGAGCTTATCTCCCGGGACGACCCGGGTATGGATGAAGGCCGGGGCATTGTCGCCGGTGTTTTGGCGGCGGAGCGGGTCGGAAACGATCGATTTGCGGAGATAGCCTTCTTTGTAACCGCGGCTGACTCCTTCGTTGACCGCTTCTTCCAGCGAGCCGTCAGTCAGCCGTATTTCTTGGCCGAGTTCGATCAAGACGACGACCGAGCCGGTGTCCTGGCAGATGGGGCGTTTTTCTTTGCGGGCGATCCCGGCGTTGTGGATGAGCTGGCGGAGGATTTCGCGGCCGTTGGGGGATTCCTCATCTTTAAGCGCTTTATTTAAAGCGGCTTCAACATCTTCGGAGAGGTTTGTATTAGCCTCAATGCAGAGGTCCCGAATCGCCGTGGTGATCTTTTTGACCGATAGCTCGCGCATAGATTAATTATACTATAAATTTATGCCGCCAAGGAGATGCTTAACCGCCGCCCCCGCTTTTTGCAGGGCGGTCAGTTCTTCGTCCGTCAGCTTAAGGGTGACGATCTCTTCAATTCCGTTCTTTCCCAGCCTGGCCGGAACGCCGAGGCAAACATCGCTGATGCCGTATTCGCCGGAGAGGAGGCAGCAGCTGTTGATGATCTCTTTGGTGTCGCGGACGATCGCTTCCGCCATCCTGGCGGCCGCCGTTCCGGGAGCGTAGTAAGCGGAGCCGGTTTTAAGGAGAGCGACGATTTCCGCGCCGCCATCGGTTGTCCGCTTAACCAGGCTAGCGACCTGTTCCGGGGAGAAAAGTTCGGTGATCGGTTTCCCTTTGACGGTGGAGAGGCGGGGGACCGGGACCATCAGGTCGCCGTGGCTTCCCATAACTTCAGCGTAAACTTCGGTGACCGGGGCGTTGGCCAGCTCGGCAATAAAAGACTGCATCCTGGCGGCGTCGAGGAGCGGCGCCATGCCAAGGACCCGGCTGGCCGGAAGGCCGGAAACTTTCAAGGCGTGATAGGTCATAACATCGAGCGGATTGGTGACCATCAGCAGGACCGCTTGCGGGGCGTGTTGGGCGACCTGTTTGACCACGCCGGCGACGATCTCGGCGTTCTTGTGGATCAGGTCGTCGCGCGACATTCCCGGTTTCCTGGCGAGGCCGGCGGTCATGACCACGACCTGCGAACCTTTAATATCGGCGTAGTTATTGGTACCGGTGATCTTGGTAGTAAACCTTTCGATCGACCCGGACTGGGTCATGTCGAGCGCTTTCCCCTGGGGAATTCCTTCAACGATGTCGAGGAGGACCAGGTCGGCAAAATCGCGTTGCGCGAGTTTATAAGCGCATTGAGCGCCCACGTTCCCGGCGCCGATGATCGTGATCTTTGGTTTCATAATAATGATTTTAACAGAGAATGACGTCTGGTTCAAATTGTCAGGCTGGTCAATCGAACTGAAATTTTTGTCGGAAAGTGGTGAATAATAAGCATGCAAATAAAACTTAAAATGACGCCTCTTTCCCCAATGGCGATCCCGATCAAACGGCAGGGGGCAGGGGTTGTCCCGCCAGCCAGAAAAGAGCTACTGAAGGCGGTCGTTGATTTCGCGGTTTATTCCGGGCTGAACCGGATTTCCAAAAACGTTGTGGCGCGGCTCAATCGAGACCGCTATTTCCCTTATATCTTTTCCCCGCTGCTTGACCATGGTAGTTTTTATTATTCTTGCGAATCAACGGATTATTATGAAGGGCGACGAAATGCTTTACGCGGGGTTCTGGTCGGCGATCGGAAAGGAATTGACGGGTTGCTTTGCCAGGGGATACAGCTGTACTTTAATAATTTCCCGAATTCAATGCCTGGCGGTAGTTATCGAAAAATGGCGGCTGAATTTCCTGATCTTTATCAAGAGAAACAGCCGGTATTCGAGACGATCGATCGTTTACTGGCTGGCCGGGGAATAACAAATTTGGCTCGGAAATTGGGGGCGGCTAAGTTTGACGATTATAATAAGCGCTTGCCATACCTGAAAATATGTCTCGATATTTATATAGAAATGGTCGATAAATATGGCTTTGATCCCGATTCGCTTTGGAGATAACTGATGAGCGATATCGCTAAAATTTATCGTCCCTTTACTACACTGGTCGGAAGATACGGGCGAGAGGTAATGAGGGTCCCAAGAGTTAAAGTTGAGCTAATGGAAACGATCCTGCTTTCCCGATACGCTTGCCAGAGCGTCGTTTCTCAAGGTCGCCTAGAGCTGGAAGCGCCCGATCGGTTCCGGACCTGTTTTGCCCGCGACCGTGATCGGATCGTTTATTCCGATCATTACCCGCTCCTGGCTGGCAAGGCCCAGGTCTTTTCTCCGGAATCGCTCTCTCTGGAATTTACCCAGATCGTCCATAACCGCCATTTCCACGTCGAAAAAGTTGCCCAGGTCGCCCGCTCGATCTGTCGGGCCCTCCGTTTGAACGAGGACCTGGCCGAAGCGATCGCCCTAGGGCATGATCTGGGGCACTCGATCTTTGGGCACGAAGGAGAAAAGATCCTCGACGAATTCAGCCAGACATACCTGGGGGTGCCGTTCAAGCACAACCGCCAGAGTTTGCGGGTGGTCCGGGAGCTGGAAAAACTCAACCTTTCCGTGGAGGTCATGAACGGGATCCTTTGCCATGACGGCGAACGCAAAGACCCGGTTCTTAGGCCGAATGAAAATGGCAACTATTTTGACGATCGTGAATTTCCGATGACTCTGGAAGGGTGCGTTGTCCGCCTGGCTGACCGGATTGCCTATCTCCCCATGGATGTTTTGGACGCGGGCCGGCTCTCGATCATTGAGGTCAATGATCTGCCGCAAATGGTCAGGGAGATTTTGGGGACGACCCCGGCCCAGATGATCGACACCATGGTGCGGAGCGTGATCGCTCACAGCGCCGGGCGAAATTATATTACGATGGGGGAACAGGAACTGGCGGCGATAGACGCGTTGATGAGCTTTAATTACCGGCACATTTATATCGGCAGCCGGGTCAAACAGGAGTTCATGGCGACGATGACCGATTGCGTCAGGACCATCTTTGATTATTATCTTATTAAAAACAAGTTGTCCGCCCAAGCCGCGATCGACAAGATCGTCGGCCTGACTGACCGTGAGGCGCTCGCTCTTTGGAACAATATTAATAACGGACGCTTTTAACCCGCTTGGCTTTTCCCTTTTTCCCGCTATAATAGCCGGGGGGAAGGTGGAAAGATGAATAAATATCTCCAATATATTGTCTATGCCTTGATTGTTGGCGCTTTGACCTACACCTTCGGCTGCGGCGGTTCGTCGCCGGCGACCACCACGACCACGACCTTGCCGTCCGCCAGCTGGCAGGGGATCGGCGGCGGGACTGACGCCCCCGTTTACGCTCTGATCTTTGACAATTCGGGCTATTTGATCGCCGGTGGATCTTTTACCAACGCCAGTGGGATTGCCGATACCAGTTACGTCGCCCGTTGGAATGGCTCCCGTTGGGAGCCGCTTGGCAAAGGACTTAACGGAACAGTTTACGTTTTAGCTAAAGATTCACATGGCTATATTTACGCGGGCGGAACATTCTCGATCGCCCATAATTCTTCCGGCGACGTAGCGGCTTCCAATCTCGCCCGTTGGACGGGAACTGCTTGGGAAGCGGTCGGTGGCGGAGTTAACGGGGATGTTTATGCTCTGGCGATCGATCCCTCCGACAATCTTTATGTCGGCGGCTCTTTTACTTCCGCCGGCGGGACCATTGTGCAGAATGTCGCGGAATGGGACGGCCTCGCTTGGCGGAACCTGGCGGGCGGGACCGATAGTCCGGTTCATTCGTTAAGTTATGACGCGACTTATAAACTTATTGCCGGTGGGGCCTTTCTTAATACCGTTTCCGGGGTTAGCGCCAAACGGATCGCCCGCTGGAACGGGGCGAGCTGGAGTGATTTATCCTCCGGCCGCGATTATTATATTAACGCCACTGTGACGGTGACCACCAATGTTTTTGCCGCCGGCGCGCTGATCGATACCAGCGATAAACGGATCATGGCTCGCTGGGATGGGACCAGCTGGGAACAGCTGGCGGTGGGAACGGCGGTCGGCGACAGCGTTAACGCGCTGGTGGCCGATTCTTTGGGAAAAGTCTACGTGGCGGGAAAATTCGCGACGGCCGGTGGTGTGACCGTTAACGGCCTGACCGCCTACGACGGCGCGACCTGGGAAGCTTTTGGCGGCGGTTTGGACGGGAACCTGGTCCGGGCGGTCGCGCTTGACGCTTCAGGCAATATTTATGTCGGCGGCGACTTTTCTAAAGCGGGCGGGGTCAGCGTCTCGTATATCGCCAAATATAATAAATCCTGAAATATTCTCCTGAAAATGGCGATATATATTCGTGGTTATTTCTACCAGGCTATCGCCGAAACCGAGAACGCTTGTTTTGACCCACCTGACGCCAACCGCCGGGTGTTTGCCGGATTGCGGCAAACTTTGGGACCTTCAGGATGCCGCGTTTGCCGGCGGCCGGCCTTTTGAACGACGCGCCTCGCTCCTGCTGGAAGGGTCGCGCTTGCCGCTGGTCGGTAATAATACGGCGGCGGACGTTAAGGTCTTTTCCTGGTCGGGCCGCTTGGACGATCCGACTCTTCCTCCCGGACAACAGCGCTTTGCCGATGCTCTCTCCCCTTTATTTCCAGCCGCTCAAAGAGGGATTGCCGGCCCCGGTTTTAATCAGATCATCTTTGGCGGTGGGAACCTGGACTTTTGTCTTTTCCGGACGATTGTTTCGGCTATTCAGATAAAACTTAAACAAAATGAGCCCCTTTACGCGGCGATCCCGCTGGCTTTAACATATTATTCGGAGCGGGTTGAATCCCCGATCGATTACGCGCGGCAGCCAAACGAATATACTAAGTATTTATCGCTTGCCCATGATCAGGGGGAGATCGGAATGTTCAGGATCAATGTTGATGACGAAACAATCTTGCGCCGCGACGGCCGCGGGCCCTTGATCGAACTTAATTTTTACACTGTTTTCAAATTCCTTTTCGGCTCTCTGCAGTTTTTTCCCGAGTTAAGGGAGCCGCAAGTTCAGGCGAGAGTTTTTGCTAATTTTTGTTCGCCCCGCCGCCGCCAGGTCGGCTAAAGACTATTGGCGATCGCCGCGAATTCTTCGATCGAGACCGTTTCCGGCCGGCGATTGAGATCGACCGGTGAATTGGTCAGCCCGAAAGGTTTGAGGGAGTTGCTTAATTTTTTGCGGCGCTGCTGGAAGGCGGCGTGGACCAGATCAAAAAAGAGTTTGGCATCCTTAACTTCATACTTGGGCGTTTTATAAGGCTTAAGGGCGACGACGGCTGAACTGACTTCCGGCCAGGGGAGAAAGGACGATTTCGAAACGAGGGAGTTTAATTTAACTTCGGCGTAAAACTGGCAGAAGATCGAAAAAGAGCCGTAGTTTTTTGTCCCGGCTCCGGCGACCATCCGCTCCGCCACCTCTTTTTGCGTCATGACCACCGCCACCTCCGGCTTTTCTGCCGCCTCCAGAATCTTTTCAATGATCGGCGAGGTAATATAATAGGGGAGATTGCCGACCACTTTATAGCGGCGGCCAAGGGCGAGTTCGGCCAGGCTGGTCTTGAGGACGTCTTGGTTCACAAAACTAATGTTGGGGAGGGGCGCCAGGACCTTTTTGCTGATGCTCATCAATTCCTGATCGATCTCCACGGCGATCAGGTGATGGACGTTTTTGGCCAGTTCGGCGGTCACGACCCCCAGGCCGGAACCAATCTCGATTACCAGGTCGTCTTGGCCCAATTCGGCGGCGGCAATGATCCGGGCGATAACCTGCGGATCGACCAGAAAATGCTGGCCCAGCCTTTTGCGGGGAAAGCGGTTGTAAGTGATCAGGAGCTGGCGGGTGATTTCGGCCAGGGTCGGGGTCATTTATTCCGGGCGAAGTGGGCCGCGACTTTGATTGCCGCGATCAGGCTCTCCGGGCTGGCCCAGCCTTTGCCGGCGATGTTGAACCCGGTCCCGTGGTCGACCGAGGTCCTGATGATCGGCAGGCCGATGGTCACGTTGACCGAGTGATTGAAGGAGAGGAGCTTGAGCGGGATCAGTCCCTGATCGTGGTACATGGAGATGACGATGTCGTACTTGCCGCTGTTGGCGAGATAGAAGATCGCGTCCGGGGAGATCGGCCCTTCGACGTCGATCCCCATTTTTTTTGCTTCTTCGACCGCCGGTTTAATGATCTTAATTTCTTCCTTGCCGAAGATCCCGTTCTCACCGGCGTGCGGGTTGAGCCCGGCGACCCCGATGCGCGGTTTCTTTCCCCGGTCGGCCAGCAGGAAATCGTGCGCCATTTTGATCTGGGCGACCAGCTTCTTTTTCTTCAGGTGGCGGCTGACGGCGCTTAAGGGGAGATGAGTTGTGGCCAGCATCAGCCAGAGCTTTTCGGAAACGAACATCATGGCGTATTTTTTGGTCTTGGTCTTGGCCGCCAGGATCTCGGTGTGGCCGTCAAAGCGGAACCCGGCTTTGCGGATCGATTCTTTGTTGATCGGTCCGGTAGTGATGGCGTCGATCTGGTGGTCGAGGGCGAGGCCGATCGCTTTGTCAATGTATTCAAAGGCCGCTTTCCCCGCCATTTTTGAGACCTGGCCGATCTTGAGCTTGGGAAGGTCGACGTTGTTCAGGTCGAAAATATCGATAGTTTTGGGTTTGAACTGGGCGGCGTTGATCGCGGCGATGGAATGAAGTTCGATCCCTTTGATCTTGGCGGTCTGCAATCCCTGGCGCAAGACGCCGCTGTCGCCGATAACGACACAGCGGGCGACGCTTTGGACTTCCTGCGAAGCGAGAGCTTTAGCGCAAATTTCGGGACCGATGCCGGCCGGGTCCCCCATGGTGATCCCGATGATCGGTCTATCCATCCTCACCCACCCTCGCTTTGCTCGGGTTCCCCCTCTCCACTTCGTGGAGAGGGCCGAAAAAATAAATACAATTAATAACCCTCTCCATGAAAATGGAGAGGGGGGACCATTTCGAATGTAATGAGAAATGGTGGGAGAGGTTATCCATTATACCTGATGCCTGCTTTTTCCAGCCGTTCCAGCGCCTGGCAGAGCCGGTCTTCGGGGACGACCAGCGCTGACCGAACGTAACCTTCGCCGATGTCGCCGAACGAGATCCCCGGCGAAACGACGATCCCGGTCTTGTTGATCACGTCCGTGGCGAATTCGGTCGAATCGTACCCTTGCGGGACCGGGATCCAAACGTACATCGAACCTTTTGGTTTTTTGAGCTTCCAGCCGAGGGCATTGAGGCCGTCGACCAAAATGTCACGCCGGCGCTGGTAGGTGGCCCGGACGTTTTCCATGTAGCCGTTCTTTAATTCGAAGGCGGTGATCGCCGCTTTTTGGACCGCGGTGAATAAACCATAATCAAGGTTGGTCTTGATCTTGCGAAGCGATTCGATCAGGTTCCGGTTCCCGACGGCAAAACCGCAGCGCCAGCCGGGCATGCCGAAGGTTTTCGAAGTGGTGTGGAATTCGATGGCGATATCTTTTGCTCCCGGGATGGAGAAGATCGAGAGCGGTTTTTGGCCGTCAAAGTAGATCTCCGCGTAAGCGAAATCATGGACCAGAATGATGTTGTGCTTTTTGCAGAAAGCGACCGCTTCTTCAAAAAATTCCCGCGGCGCTAAGGCTCCGGTCGGGTTGGTCGGGAAACTCAAGAACATGATCTTGGCTTTGTCGGCGATCCCCGGCACGACGTTCTTGAGATCAGGGAGGAAGTTTTTGTGTTCGGTCGTCGGCAGGGAGATTGGCTCGCCTCCGGCCAGAATGGTGCCGCGGAAATGGGCCGGGTAGGCCGGCATCGGGACCAGAGTAAAATCGCCGGGATTAACGTAAGCCAGCGTGAAGTGGATGATCCCTTCTTTGGAGCCGATCAGAGTCACGACCTCATGGTCCGGGTCGATGTTGATGTTGTACTGTCTTTTGCACCAGTTAGCGACCGCTTCTTTGAACTCCGGCGCCCCTTCGAACGACGGATAGCGGTGATTTTCCGGGTTTTTCATCGATTCCACCAGGGCGGCGATCGCTTCCGGCGGCGGCGGGATATCGGGGTTCCCCATTCCCAGGTCGATCAGGTCGACTCCCTGGGCCGCTTTTTCCGCTTTTATTTTGTCGAGTTGGGCGAAAACATAGATCGGTAGTTTTAGCAATCTTTGCGCTTCTTCAAGTTTTTTCATTGTAAACGACTCCTTAGGGCTTCCTTGGCGTGATAAGAACTTCGGACAAATGGGCCTGAATCAACTCTCAAAAAGCCCATCTGTTCGCCGATAACCTTGTATTCATCAAATTCTTCCGGGGTTACGTAACGCTCGGCCGGAAGATGGCGCCGCGAAGGAGGGAGATACTGCCCGATGGTGATCAGGTCGCAGCCGGCGTGCCGCAGGTCGGCCAAAATCCCAATAATCTCGCCCTTTTCCTCCCCTAATCCTACCATAAAACCGCTCTTAGTGTAAACACCGCCCTCGGCGGCTGTTTTAAGTAATTTAAGCGAGCGCTGGTAGACCGCTTGCGGTCTGATCCGGCGGTAAAGGCGGGGAATTGTCTCGACGTTGTGGTTCAGAACGGTCGGATTGGCCAGGAGGACCGTGTGGAGTGCTTTTTCATCTCCCTGAAAATCAGGGATCAGGACCTCGATCTGCGCGTCGGGGAGATCGGCTTTGACCGCCAGGATAGTTTCGGCAAAATGGGCCGCGCCGCCGTCGGGGAGATCGTCCCGGGTCACCGAGGTTATCACGACGTAATCAAGGTTCAGTTTTTTAGCCGCCGCCGCGACCTTGCTCGGTTCGTTCGGATCGAGCGGGACCGGCTCACCGTGCCCGATCCCGCAAAAAGCGCAGCTCCGGCTGCAGATCCCCCCCATGATCATGAAAGTGCAGGTCCCTTGGGAGAAGCATTCACCGATGTTCGGACAGGAGGCCGATTCGCAGACGGTATGGAGAGTGTGGTCCGCTAGTTGCGCGCGGATTTCCCGGATATGCTTGAGCTTCGGCGTCCTTTTAATGAGGAAATTAGGTAAGGACACTGAGCAGTTTTTCCATTCGTTCCCGGTTGATGGCGTAAGCCAGGGTCTGTTCCATGGTGATCTGGTTGGCTTTCATCAGGGCGTAGAGTGATGAATCCATCGTTTGCATCCCCTGTTGGACCCCGATCTCCATCATTGAATAGATATCCTGGGTGGCCCCTTTTCTGATAATGTTTCGGATCCCGGGAGTGACTTTTAAGATCTCGAAGGCGCCGACCAAGCCTTTTTTGTCGAGGCGGGGGATCAACTGCTGGGAAATGATCCCCTGCAGGGTCAAGGAGAGCTGGGTCCTGACCTGGGCTTGCTGGTGAGGAGGGAAAACGTCGATGATACGATCGATGCTCTGAACGGCGTCTTGCGTATGCAGGGTGGAAATGACCAAGTGGCCGGTTTCCGCGGCGGTGATCGCCATCTGGACCGATTCCAGGTCGCGCATTTCGCCGACTAAGATGACGTCCGGGATTTGACGGAGGACCCGTTTGAGCGCTTCACCGAACGAGTTGGTATCGAGGCCGACCTCGCGCTGTTCAATGACCGAAAGTTTGGGGGAATGGACGAATTCGATCGGGTCTTCAATGGTGACGATGTGGCAGGGGCGGGAGCCGTTGATCAGGTCGATCATGGAGGCCTGGGTGGTCGATTTGCCGCAGCCGGTCGGACCGGTCACGATCACCATTCCTCGTTCCAGCTGGGTAAAAGTTTTGACGATCTGCGGCAATCTTAGGCTATCCAAAGATGGGATTTCTTTTGGAATGCGGCGGATCGTGGCGCCGATTCCCCCCATTTGATAGTGGAGGTTGATCCTATAACGGCTGTGAGCGTCTTCATAGGAGGTGTCGAGTTCTTTTTCCCTGGCAAAACGTTCCATTTCTTCCTTGCGGATGATGGGCTTGATCAGGGAGTCGACCTCTTCATTGGTCAGGAGCTTGTCGCCGATCTTCACCAGATCGTTATTGATGCGCAGGACTGGGTAGTTTTTGGTTGCCAGGAGGAGGTCGGAGGCTTTGTTCTCGTTGAGCTGAAGCAAAAAACTATTGATATCCACTGCAGGCTCCTTTGTTTGACTTTGACTTGTGGATACTATATAATCGACCCCACTTAATGTCAAGGTCATGTTAATTTTATTTCTATTAATCATCGGCGCGGTTGTTGGAAGTTTCTTAAACGTTTGCATCTACCGCTTACCCCGCAATGAATCCGTTGTTTGGCCGGCTTCGCATTGCCCGGCTTGCGGCAAAGTTTTGACGCCGGTGGAATTGGTCCCGGTCATCAGTTTTCTTTTCCTGCGGGGAAAATGTGCCGGCTGCCGGGCGCCGATCTCCGTTCGCTATCCGATCGTCGAGCTGATGACCGCTTTACTTTTTGTCTCGATCTGGAATTTTACCGGCGGCAATCTCCTGCATTATATTTTTTACCTGATCTTCGTGCTGGGCCTTCTCGTTATCTTGTTTATTGACCTGGAGCATATGCTGATGCCGGACGTGGTCAGCTTCGGCGGGATCTTTTTCGGCTTGGTTTTTGCCGTGGTTAAGGCCGGCGCCGCCGGATCGCTGACCCCGCTCTTTGACCCCCTGCTTGGCGGCTTGCTTGGTTTGGGTTTCTTTTTTTCAGTCGCTAAATTAGGGGGCCTCTGGTTCAAAAAAGAGGTTATCGGCGAGGGGGATTTTTATTTGGCCGCTTTTATGGGGGTCTATCTTGGCGTTGCCGGGTTAATTGTCGCTCTATTTGTCGCTTACCTTAGCGCGGCGATCGTGGCGGGGATCATGCTGATGGGTAATAAGGTCAAAATGGACAACTATATTCCCTTTGGTCCGGCGCTGGCTTTTGGCGGCTTGGTTTCTTTATTGTGCGGCCAGACGATCATTCTTTGGTACATTGGAGCGTTCTGGCAGATATGAAGCGGGCAGGACTGATAATTGCAGTTTTAGCCATTATTTACTTTATTTTTCTTATTCGTCAGGATATAATTAATTATCGCGATCTGGTCCGCGATCAGGAAGCGGTCGGGCGACGGGTTGCTTTTGAAGAAAACCGGTCGCTGGAACTGCGCGAACGGCTGGCCAGGCTAAAGGGGAACGATCTGGTCGAAGAGATCGCCCGGACCAAGCTGGGCTTGATAAAAAAAGGCGAGACCGCCTATAAAGTTGTTTTGGAAAAATGATTGTCGGGGGGTGAATAATTTTTGCCGTTAGAGACAGGTTTGGAAGTTGAAGGAAAAGTTACCGGGATAACCAATTTCGGAGCTTTTATGGAACTACCGGAAAAACTAGTCGGACTGGTCCATATTTCCCAGGTTTCCGATTCATATGTGACTGATATCAGCAAACATATCCGGATCGGCGACGTCCTCAAGGTCAAGGTCCTTGGGGTCAATAAAGAAGGGAAATATGATCTGTCGATCAAACAGGTCGGAAAAACTGTTTGGACCCCCCCCAAGCCGAAAAAACCGAGAGAAGAATACAATCCGCAGCCTGGAAATTTTGAAGACAAGCTCACCATGTTTTTAAAACAGAGCGATGAAAAACAGCTGGATTGGAAACGCAATCTCGAGTATAAGCAAGTGGGGAAGAAGAAAAAGTTGAAGTAGTCCTCGTTTTTGCCCGGATG
>Ga0172379_10004127_pt1 | contig 21928 bp, 19 predicted proteins | sample GrowelOW334metaG_FD_119756 | JGI IMG/M metagenome (GOLD analysis project Ga0172379, IMG submission 119756) | Groundwater microbial communities from an aquifer near a municipal landfill in Southern Ontario, Canada - Groundwater well OW334 metaG | ecosystem: Environmental > Aquatic > Deep... | reverse complement strand
TGACAAAAAATTCAAAAACAGCCTCCTTACTTTTTTAATTTTCATGTAAGTTTGTACGCTTTTAAAAAGTTACTGAATATGTTTGAAAATCTTACGGATAAGCTGGAACGGTCGTTCAAATTATTGAAAGGCCAGGGTAAAATTACAGAAATCAATGTCGCCGAGACTTTGAAAGAGGTGCGCCGGGCGTTGCTGGATGCTGACGTCAACTTCAAGATCGCCAAGGATTTTACTACCAGGATAAAAGAAACGGCCATTGGTCAGCAGGTTATTACCTCCCTTAATCCGGGACAGTTGATGGTGAAAATCGTTCATGACGAACTGGTTGAGCTGATGGGTGGACAATCAGTAGACGTTAACCTGAAGGGATCGCCTGCCATCATCCTCATGTCGGGATTACAGGGATCGGGTAAAACAACCTTTACAGGAAAACTTGCCAACCGTTTCAAAACCAAACAGGGAAAGAACCCTTTACTGGTTGCCTGTGACGTGTACAGACCTGCGGCTATTGAACAGTTACGCATTTTGGGCGCTGCGATCCAGGTCAATGTCTACACTGACGAAACAACCAAAGATCCGGTCAAAATAGCAAAAGATGCCGTAAGAGAGGCGAAATTAAAGGGCAACGATGTAGTGATCATCGATACGGCAGGTCGTCTGGCCATCGATGAGATGATGATGAAAGAGATCGAGGCCATCAAGAATGCTGTTAATCCTGGCGAAATATTGTTTGTTGTCGACTCAATGACAGGTCAGGATGCGGTGAATACTGCCAAAGAGTTCAACGACCGTCTCAATTTCGACGGAGTCGTGCTGACCAAACTGGACGGTGATACCCGCGGTGGCGCTGCCCTTTCGATCCGGTCTGTAGTCAACAAGCCGATCAAATTTGTGGGGATGGGCGAGAAGATGGATGCCATCGACGCTTTCTACCCAAGCAGGATGGCCGACCGTATTTTGGGAATGGGGGATATCGTATCCCTTGTAGAGAAGGCCCAGGAGCAATACGACGAAGAGGAGGCAAGAAAACTGCAGAAGAAACTGGCCAAAGACCAGTTCAATTTCGACGATTTCCTGAAGCAGATCCAACAGATCAAGAAGATGGGTAACCTGAAAGATCTCGCCGGAATGATTCCCGGAATGGGCAAGGTTTTGAAAGATATTGATATTGAAGATGATGCATTCAAACATGTGGAAGCGATTATCTACTCTATGACCAAGGAGGAGCGGGCAGATGCAGCTTTGATAGACGGTTCCAGGCGCAAAAGGATAGCCAACGGTTCAGGAACTTCTGTCCAGGAGGTGAACAGGCTGTTGAAACAGTTTGCGGATACCCGTAAGATGATGAAGATGGTCTCTTCGGGTGCCAACATGAAAAAGATGATGGCGCAGGGGAAAGGGCAGAGACGATGATACTAATTGACGGAAAAGAGATAGCAACAGTTCTTAAGCAGGAGATTGCTGAGGAGGTTGCGCAAATAGTGGCTTCCGGGAAGAGCGCCCCCCATCTGGCGGCAATTCTGGTAGGTCACGATGGTGGCAGCGAAACTTATGTGGCAGCCAAAGTGAAAGCCTGCGAGATGGTTGGTTTCGGGTCGACACTTATCCGCTTTGAAGATTCAGTTACAGAGGAGGAGTTGTTACAGTGTATCCTGAAATTGAATGAGGAGCCTGAAATTGATGGTTTTATTGTTCAGCTTCCGTTGCCCAAGCATATTTCGGAAGAAAAGGTGATAGAGTCCATCGATCCCAAAAAGGATGTGGATGGATTTCATCCGGTGAATGTTGGTAGGGTAGTGGCCGGTATGCCAGCCTTTGTCTCGGCTACACCGTTTGGCATTATGGAACTGCTTCGGAGGTACAAGATCGAAACCAAAGGCAAAAGCTGCGCGGTAATAGGCCGGAGCAATATTGTAGGACGACCGATGAGTATCCTGCTCTCTCAAAAAGGGGTGGATTGCACCGTTACCCTTTGTCACAGCCGGACCAAAAACCTGAAAGAGATCTGCCTGCAATCGGATATCATCGTTGCAGCCCTCGGAATGCCGGAGTTTTTGACCGGCGATATGGTCAAGGAGGGAGCCGTTGTGATAGATGTTGGGACCACCCGTGTAGTCTCTGACCAAACCAAATCGGGTTTCAAATTGAAAGGTGATGTGAAATTTGACGAGGTAGCCCCAAAATGTTCATACATCACCCCGGTACCTGGTGGGGTTGGTCCGATGACCATTGCGTCACTGCTATATAATACGTTATTGTCCAACAAACATCAGATTTACAAGTAGATGAAACGTTTTATTAACCTTAGTGCCTTGAAATTGGCATTGGTTTCAGTGGTTTTTCTTGCTTCCTGTAAAACAGTCCCGCTCACCGGTCGCAAACAGTTGAGCCTGGTCAGCGAATCAGAGGTGATGACGATGAGTTTGAGTCAATATGACCTGTTCATCAAATCGAATAAAATTTCACTCAACAAAACTGAAACGGATAGGGTGAGGAGAGTGGGGAATAAAATTGCCATTGCGGTTGAGCGCTATTTCAAAGAGAAGAATCTAAGCACCTATCTTGATGGTTATAAATGGGAATTTAACCTCATTGATGACAAAACTGTGAATGCCTGGTGTATGCCTGGAGGCAAAGTGGTTGTCTACACCAGTATTCTTCCATTGATCAGGAATGATGCGCAATTGGCTACTGTTATGAGCCATGAAATCGCGCATGCGGTAGCAAGGCATGGAGGTGAAAGAATGAGTGAGCAACTCGTTGCGCAGGGCGCCGGTATTGCCTTAACCGTTGCGCTGGCCCAAAAACCGAAGGAGACACAACAATGGGCGATGGCTGCCTTCGGCGTAGGATCCCAAGTTGGAATTCTGTTGCCCTTCTCCAGAACCCACGAATATGAGGCCGATGAAATGGGGTTGTATTTTATGGCAATGGCCGGATATGATCCATCCCAGAGTATCGATTTTTGGAAAGCGATGGCTGCGAAAAGCCAATCGAATACCCCAGAGTTTTTAAGCACCCACCCGCTGGATGAAAACAGGATTGCCAGAATTAATGCAAAGTTACCGGAGGCGATGAAGTATTATCATCCGACAAAAAGTAAATAATATTGGAGTTATTAATTTTGGGAAAACCCTATGCGATCGTTGAATTGCATGGGGTTTTCTTTTAGTTTTTTCTAGGAATTAGTATCTTTGTACAAAGTTGAATATATGGAACAAGCGCAATTGTATTCAAAAATCAGTGTTTTGCCATCAGATATGCAGTCTGAGGTGAATGACTTTGTAGATTTTCTTCTAAACAAAAGAAAAAAAGATACAAAGGCAAAGAAACCGGTTTTTGGGTGTGCAAAAGGAGAGATTTATATTTCACAAGATTTTGATGAACCACTAGAGGATTTCAAAGAATACATGTAATGGATCTCCTGCTTGATACACACGCAATCATTTGGTTTTTAAATGGAGATGCTAATTTGTCTCATATGGCAAAGGCAGCCATTGAAGATAACAACAATACCAAAACTGTTAGTATTGCATCAATTTGGGAGATAGGCATAAAGATCAGTCTTGATAAGTTTCGGTTTGCTAAAGGATTCAAAAAATTCGTGGAGATGATTGATGCGAACGGCTTTGATATACTCCCAATTTCATTTGAACATGCATTGATCGTATCAACCCTGGAATTTATTCACAGGGATCCTTTTGACAGACTGCTAATTGCACAGAGTCTAAAAGAAAACCTAACCATTGTTACCAGGGACGAAAACATTAAAAAATATTCAATTCATACGATTTGGTAGCTCACTGGTCTCCCTATTTTATTCTTTGAAGATCACTCATCCAGCTCTCTTTTTGATTTTAATGAACCAAAGAATCATTATCATAATCTGCTTGTTATTGATTAGTCCAGTCAAGATATTTGCAACCATGTAAATGCTTTACAGGCTTATTTACAAAGGAGAAAGGCTTTCCATATTATCAGCACCACCGCTAGAACAGCTTTATTTGAATGATACGATTAGACCTAAATTTTTCGGGGAGCGGCAGCAATGCGGATTGTGAAATCTTTTTCTAAATGGGATGTAATCTATCTGCATGGTAAAAAATTATCACCTTGCTGGTCAATCGGGATAAGATTTGGGGAAAAAGCAAATTCAAAAGTGGAATCAAATGAAAAACCTTCTCCTGTTCTATAAAAGCTCACTATTCCAAACTATTTTTTTGGGAACAGCCTTCTTCATCCTTGTTGCCACATTTGGCGGGTACGGCCAATCTGGAAAATCCCAAAGAGATGTATTAAGTTTTTACCAAGCGGAAGTCGAGCGTTTGTTGTTACCGGTAAATAATCCTAACCAGAAGTCCGTGGTGGTTGCAGCATTTCTGGTGCACCCCATGGCTGACCCCGATTATTCTGTTTGCCTGAAAGATAGCGCCCGTCATTATTTCCTGGAATTGAGGTTACTCGACCAAAATCTTTGGAGGGAAGTGCTAACAGTGTTCATGCAAAAAAGGAAACTACTGGTGTCGTTGGTGCAAAAAAGCGTTTATTCAAAGTCTGTCAGCAAGGGATTTAAAAAGAAGATAGTTAAAGCCTTCGAACTGATCAACCCAGGCAGAAAATATCCGCTGAGTTCTCAAAGTGTCGAAATTTATGATGCCACAACATATGAGTTCAGATGGGTTAAGAAAGGGAAAATGAAGCATATTCCAATTAATTTTACGATCAGGGAAGATTGCTATGAGTCCGGATTAATCAGGGTACTAGACCAGATTTTTGCCGACATAAAAAATAACTCATTGAAAGGGACGGGGTACTTTGACCAGTTCAAATGATTCGGCCAGGTTTAATCCGGGCTCAAAAATTTAGTTACAAATCGGGTTGCTATAGGGTCAGGTAAAATATTGAGCCCCAAAATTAAAAAATATTTGAAGATAATATATTAGCTAAATTTAATATTTTTGACTATATTTGGATAATATTTTAACCAAATTAAATGTATTCTTTAGAAACAACTCCGCTGGAGGTCAGTAAAGCTTTGGCTGAAAAACATCGCACTTTGCGAAAACAGCTGAAAATGTCGCAGGAAGAGATGGCTGAGCGTTCGGGCGTATCCCTGGGTAGCTTAAAACGATTTGAAAACACCGGAAAAATTTCGCTGGATTCGCTTCTAAAACTAATGCACCTTTTAGGCCGGTTAAAAGAATTTAACAATATCCTGCTTCCAATGGAAAATCTTGATCACATTAAGAAACTATTTACAGAATAGGTAATGGCTGGTATTGAAATGAGTGAATGCCGCCTTTTTGAAGGAAAATCAGGACAGGTTTATTTTGGAACAAAGCGGTTTGACCGAAAAGCAGATAAACGCCTGCATACACATACTGCCTCCGGCTTAATGCACGACAATTTCAGGATGAGTACAATGGATTACGGGCATCTGATGGATTGTGCTTTTCGACTGGAAAAGCATGTAAAAGCATACAAAAAAATATTTCGGTTGGCAGCATTCAATGTCTATTCGCATAACCGGGACGACCACAGCAAGAATTTCTCCTTTTTGATGAATGCCAAAGGGGAATGGCAATTTGCCCCGGCCTACGATCTGACCTTTTCGTATTCCGGCTATGGGTTTCACAGTACCACGATAGCCGGAGAGAGCAGAAACCCGGGACGAAAAGAACTGATAAAGCTAGCCACGCATTTCGGGTTGAAAAATGCAGGTTCCATCATCGAACAGGTTCATGATGCCATTAACCAGTGGGGGGCAATTGCTAGTGAACGGGATATGACCAGGAAAACAAGGAATATGATTCAATCTGCAATGGAAAAGATTAGGGACTAACGAAATTACATTTCAGCGATACAGATCAAATTTCTTATATCAGCTTTTTCGTCTTCTCCGCCAACGATTTATAAAGTTTCTCACTGACCGGTACCAGCGGTAACCGGACTATATTTTCACACAGTCCGGCAGAGTGCATGGCTGCCTTAACTCCGGGCGGGTTTCCTTCGGCAAAGAGATCTTCGACCAGCGACTGCATCTCCAATTGAATGGCTGCGGCATTCGTGTAATCTCCGTTTAGGGCATAATGGGTCATGGCAGAAACCAATCTGGGAGCCAGGTTGGCTGCCACCGAGATCACTCCCTCGCCACCAAGTGAAGTTGTCGGTACGATCAGGCTATCATCGCCAGTTATCACACTAAATTTGTCGGGTTTTCCCTTTAATATCTTGATAATCTCGCCGAAATTCCCGGATGCTTCTTTGGTGCCGACGATGTTTATCGCGTCGTGGGCCAGTCGCAATGTGGTTTCGGCGCTCATGCTGGTACTTGTCCTTCCGGGTACGTTATAAAGGACAACCGGAAGCGGGCACGCAGCTGAAATGGCCATGAAATGTTGGTAGATTCCCTCCTGGGATGGTTTGTTGTAGTAAGGGACGACAGATAAAATTCCATCCGCTTTTTGTAAATTGAGCGTTTTCAACTGATCGATCACATCGGAGGTACTGTTGCCGCCAACGCCAACCATGACCGGAATTTTACCGGCAGTTCTGGCAATGACAAAGTCGATCAGGGACTGTTTTTCCGCATGCGACAAAGTAGCGGTTTCGGCTGTTGTTCCAAGAACCACAAGATAATCCATGTGATTTTCAATTTGTGCATCGACCAGTTTACCCAAACTGGTGTAATCTATCTGAAGATCACTGAGAAACGGGGTGATGAGTGCCACACCGGCACCGTGAAATACTTTGTTCATTTTTTTAGTTGTTCTCGTTCAATTTTTCAAGATAATGTACAATCTGCTCCATTAAAAAACTGCATCTTGGATTGGCCGTGACGTCGATCTCAAGGTCGTACATATTCGGTTCCAGTCCTTTCCATCCCACTTTGAACCTGGCCACCGAGTATATCAAAAGATATTGTAAGGCAATACTTTTGGCCAGGGACAGATCGATAAGAATATCAAATTCCTGCTGTACAAACTGCAGCCCCTCACCACTTTTGGGTCGGCCAAAGAAGCTGACATTGCTGCTGTTCATAAACCAGGAGTTGGAAACGGTCGACAAGGTCTCTTTCTCTCTTTTCGAGTTGATGTAGGCGATGCCAAACGATTTGATGTCTCTCTCCGTCAAAATTTTTCGAAGCGACTCATAAGTCTCTATACTCTCCTCGTCTGCAGGATTCCAAAGGATTCCAATCGATTTAGCCTCGGGAAGGGTGATTATTGTTACCGTCCTGAGTTGTCTCTTGTAAGCCTGAAACAATCTTTTTTTGATGTAAGAATTGAATATTCTTCTACACATGGCGACAAAGTTATGTATTCGAACTAAAAATCTATGCTGTTTTATACTCAGGAATTTCTATTGTAACTTTCAATCTGTAAGTGAACGGTAGCTTTCTTCAGAAATGACCGGAATTTTGAGTTGGGTGGCTTTTTCTAATTTTGATGGTCCAATATTTTCACCTGCAATTAGATAGCTTGTTTTTGCGGAAATTGAAGAGACGTTTTTTCCGCCGTGCAATTCAATGTCAGCTTTCAATTCGTCACGAGAATAATTTTTAAAAGTTCCGGAAATGACAAACGACAATCCTATCAATTTCTCGGAGGATCCTTCCAATTGGATGATTTCTGACTCCAATTTTAGCGGGACAATTTTCAATCTTTCAACTAATTGGAGGTGCTGCTCTTTGGAAAACCAGTCGATGATACTTTCCGCTATTTTCACCCCAATTTCATCCACGGAGGTGAGGGTGGTCAGATCGGCCTGTTTCAGTAAATCAATGGATTTTATGCTTCGTGCAAGCTTTTTGGCGACTGTTTCACCCACATACCTGATACCCAGTGCAAAAAGTACCCGTTCAAAGGGGATTTCTGTCGAAGCTTTCAGTCCATCGAGGATCCTGTCGGCCGATTTGTCTCCCATGCGGTCGAGCGTAACCAATTGCTCTTTTTTCAGATCGTAGAGATCGGCCACATTGCGTACCAGCCCTTGTTGGTATAGCAGGTCAATGGTTTCGCTGCCGAGACCATCCACATTCATCGCCTTGCGGCTGATAAAATGTTCAATCTTGCCTTTGATGAGCGGTGGACAGCCATCTTCGTTTGGACAGTACCAGGCCGCTTCACCCTCTTCCCTGACCAGCGGGGTTCCGCATTCCGGACAGTCGTGAATAAACTGGACTGATGCACTTGCCGGATCCCTCAGTAAGGTATCGACCCCAACTATTTTAGGAATGATTTCACCCCCTTTTTCCACAAAAACTATGTCATTTGCATGCAGATCCAGACTTTCGATCACATCGGCGTTGTGCAGCGATGCCCTTTTAACCACGGTCCCGCCCAACTGTACCGGTTCGAGGTTGGCAACGGGAGTAACGGCCCCGGTTCTCCCTACCTGAAAATCGACACTCAGCAATTTTGTTGCCACCCGCTCGGCCTTAAATTTATAAGCGATGGCCCATCTTGGGCTTTTGGCAGTGTATCCCAACTCTTCCTGAACCCGTTTGGAGTTTACCTTGATGACCACGCCATCTGTTGCAAAAGGAAGTTCGTCCCTTTTCTTATCCCAAACCGAAAGATACCGGAGAATTTCCGCAGCATCCCTGCATTTTTGCGCATGGGCCGAGATTTGGAATCCCCAGTCGGAAGCCTGTTGCAACAGTTCAAAATGACCATCCTCCTGTAGGTTTTCACCCAGGATATAGTAGAAATAGGCATCCAGCTTTCTGGAGGCCACGATTGAGGAATTTTGCATTTTCAGGGTACCGGAAGCCGCATTTCTGGGATTGGCAAAGAGCTGTTCGCCCTGTTCGGCGCGTTCGCGGTTTAGCGCATCAAAAACAGCAAATGGCATCACAATTTCTCCCCTGATCTCAAACTGTGCGGGATAATTACCATGAAGTTTCAGCGGGATGGTACGAATTGTTCTGACATTGGCCGTGACATCGTCACCCTTCTCACCGTCGCCGCGAGTGACAGCCCTCAGGAGTTCTCCATCCTGGTAAGTTAGACTGATGGAGGTGCCGTCCAGTTTGAGTTCGCATACATAATCGGGCGTTTCTCCCGAGAATTTCTCCACCCGTTGCACAAACTCGCTGACCTCCGTGTCGGAATAGCTGTTGGAGAGCGAAAGCATGGGATATTGGTGTACCACCTGCTGAAACTCACGGGAGATATCACTTCCAACGCGCTGGGTAGGGGAGTTAGGGTCGGCAAACTGGGGAAACTTACTTTCGAGCGCAAGAAGATCGCCCATCAGCATGTCGAACTCAAAATCAGAGATGACCGGCTGATTGAGTTTGTAATAATTAATGTTGTGCTGCTCAATATCCTGGCGCAGTTTTACAATTCTTTTTTTTACTTCTTCGGGCAACATAGAGGGGTACATTCAAGTGGTTTAAAAGTATAAAAAAGGAAGCAATCTTTTCCCTATTCACATTTTGTTGATAACATATTCCAAATTAATCCTGCTTCCGATTTGGAATTGTAAACTCTAAAATTGTACTTTTGTGCTGAAACTAGGTTTCATTCCTCTCTTTTCCGATGGGGTGAATCAAAAAGGGAATCCGGTGCAATTCCGGAGCTGTACCCGCAGCTGTAAGCCCACTCAAAAGGTTTCTGAATCAAAGCCACTGTCCCGACAAGTCGGAACGGGAAGGCGCAGAAAACCGGGCGAGCCAGAAGACCTGCCAGTTTCAACTATATTTTTCGCTATCGGGACGAACAGCGAAGGGTTTTGTGCAAATTTTTTCAATGTGTTAATATTTAATTAGTTAAACTTTCTGTTATGAGAAACTCATTTTCATTGGTCGCAGTATTGTTGTGCGCAATTTTGTTTGTCACCTCCTGTAGTAAAAGGGCGGATGTCAATATTCAATCGGTTAATTTTGAAACCTTGTCCGTCCCTACGGCTGGTTACTGGAATGGTTCAGATGCGACTGGATCGTTTACTTCATCGGGTATGAAATTTGACAATCAGTATAATGTTGCATGGCAAGCGTGGAGTGGATTTTCCTATTCTCAAAAAAATGATGTAACAACAGGTGATTTTACAAATGAGTTCAGCGTTATCGATCCGGCCAACCTGAAAAACAAGTTTGCCATATTTTATCCCTCCTTTGGCGGAGACATTTTTAGCCAGTTTACCAACAACCAGGATTTTACCATTGAGTCTATAGATTTGTGCAACAGCACCTATACTGCGCTAACACTGAAGAACGGCAATGCTTTTAGCAAAAAATTCGGCGGAAATCTGGGTACGGATCCTGATTGGTATAAAGTGACCATCAATGGTTATGACCATAGTAACAAATTGATTGGTAGCAAAGAGGTGTATCTGGCTGATTTCAGATTTGCTGATTCTTCCAAAGATTTTATTCTCAGCAAATGGACTACCGTAGACCTAACCTCGTTGGGAAAAGTAAATAAAATTACCTTCTCTTTTGCCTCCTCTGATACCGGCGCTTATGGGATCAATACGCCAACGTATGTTTGTATGGATAATCTTAGATACATAAAAGAGGATGTAATTTTGTAGTACACGTCAGGTTACATCGCTTCGCTACTAATGATGGATTTTCAAAAATGTCATAAATGGATTGTGCAACGTTCATTGTGTAAATTCATCATTAAATTTCATCATTGCCCTAACTTTTTTTTCAAAATCCCGTAACAAATTATGTCGCTAAAGAAATATACCGTTTCTTTGCAAATTAATTTTTTAATAAAACATTGTAATGATTACAGTTTCAAAAGATAGTATGGTAACCCTGACCTACGATTTGAGGTTGGATGGTAAAGAAGGTGAGATATTTGAGTCAGCAACACAGGAAAGTCCGCTGATCTTTCTTCATGGCGCAGGGTTGATGATCCCTGCTTTTGAAGAGCAACTGATTGGTAAAAAATCCGGTGATAAATTTGAGATAGCTATTCCTGCGGCAAGCGGATACGGTGAGATCAACGAAGAGGCCGTTGTGGAGTTGCCACTTGATATTTTCAAGGTAGACGGGAAAGTTGACGATCAACTGGTTGCTCCCGGAAACAGTGTTCCAATGATGTCTGCTCACGGTCAGCGCATGGACGGTATTGTCGTATCTGTAGAAGGCGAGACAGTTACCATGGATTTCAACCATCCTTTGGCCGGAGAAGACCTCCATTTTACAGGAAAGATTCTTGAAGTAAGAGAAGCTTCTGAAGAAGAATTGAATGCCGCATACAGCTCAGGTGGATGCGGCTGCGGAAGCGGAGGAGGCTGCGGCAGCCAAGGTGGCGGTTGCGGTGATGATGGATGCGGTGATAGCAGCTGTAGTACCGAAGAATCAAAATCTGTCGGATGTGGTAGCGGTTGCGGATGCCACTAATTAATTGACAATTGACATTGGACAATGGAGGGATAATTTGACCCAAAATTGCTAAACCGTCATTTCAAACAATAAAAAACCCGGCAAAAACGCCCGGGTTTTTTATTTTATCATTAAACCTTTACTTTCCTTAAAGATCTAAACCATAATAACAGAAAAGTTGAATAAATTTAGCCTGTTAAAAAAAATCATCCATTTTGAACAGTTTCGGAAAAATATTTACACTTACCTCTTTTGGTGAGTCTCATGGCGCTGCAATTGGCGGTGTTGTTGACGGTTGTCCTGCAGGGGTAAAAATTGATATTGAATTGATACAGGCAGATTTGAACCGCAGAAAACCGGGTCAGTCGCACATTACAACTTCAAGGCAGGAATCGGATCAGGTGGAGTTGCTATCAGGTATTTTTGAGGGGTACTCAACGGGCGCACCCATCGGGTTTCTCATAAGGAACAAGGATCAGCATTCGGCTGATTATTCCAATATTAAGGATCTATACAGGCCTTCGCACGCTGATTTTACCTACGACCAGAAATATGGGTTCAGGGACTATCGCGGTGGTGGAAGGTCTTCTGCCCGGGAAACCATCGCAAGGGTTGTTGCCGGCTCAATTGCCAGGCAGATGCTGGCAATATACGGTATTCAAATCCTTGCATATGTTTCGAGAGTCGGAGAAATAGAATTGGAAAAATCTTACCAGGATCTTGATCTCCAGAAAATTGAATCCAATATTGTCAGGTGTCCCGATCCTGAAACAGCCGAACGCATGATTCTTAGAATCGAAGAAGCCGGCCGCAATCATGATACTGTTGGCGGAGTGATTACCGGAGTTGCAACTGGTGTTCCGGCCGGATGGGGTGGTCCGGTTTTCAACAAACTTCATGCTGATCTTGGTTCTGCGATGTTGGGAATCAATGCCGTCAAAGGTTTTGAATATGGTTCTGGATTTTCGGGGACCAGACTTTCCGGATCACTGCACAACGACATTTTTATTCCTTCAGGAGATGGAATAAAAACTTTGACCAACCACTCCGGAGGTGTTCAGGGTGGTATCTCCAATGGTCAGGATATTTACTGGAATGTGGCATTTAAACCGATAGCCACCTTATTGAAGGAGCAAAATACAGTTGACATTCATGGCAACGAGGCTGTTGTAAATGTTAAAGGCAGGCACGATCCTTGTGTATTGCCCAGGGCTGTTCCAATTGTTGAAGCAATGGCCGCGCTTGTTCTGGCCGACCATTTCCTGTTAAGCAGAGTTTCTAAACTATAAAAACCACAGATCATGGAATCAAAAGAGGCAATTATCAAAGCAATGGAGAAGGCAGGCAAACCAATGAAGGGCGGCGAAATCGCCGATGCTTCGGGTGTTGACAAAAAAGAGGTGGATAAACTGATCAAAAAACTGGTTGCGGAAGGAAAAGTTGACTCTCCAATGCGCTGTTTTTATGCATTGGTAAAGTAAGAACCACAAATGAACACAAATGGGCACAAATGATAATGTAAGCATTTATATTTGTGTCCTTTGTGCGTACTTGGTCTCCTTTCCCGAAAAATCGGGACAAGTTGTGGTAATTTTTTTGCAAGGCTTAAACTAACTGAATCAAAAATTGAAATAATGACCCTACTTGCCAAAGTTACCTTGTTCATTGCGGTAACTTCATTTCTATTTTCGTCTTGTAAAGATGATGCGAAAAAGAGCGGCGCTCCTACCGATGGAAGAAACATTCTGACTGTTGATGGTCAGGTGCTTAAACTATCCACCCTCGACTTCTCAAATGTTTATACCGGCAAATTGCTTGCCAACGAGGAGATTGACATCCGGCCTGAAATATCGGCGAAAGTAACCGGGATATTCTTCAAAGAAGGGAGTAATGTTTCCAAAGGAGAGTTGCTGGTGAAGATGTTTGACAAGGATTTGCAGGCCCAGTTAAAGTCCAATCAATTGCAGATTGAGTTGGCGCAAAAGGAGCTGGATCGTAAAAAGGAGCTTTATCAATTTAAAGGGATCAGCAAAGAAGAGTTTGATATTTCCGAGAACAATTTCAATACCCTGAAAGCTGCAAATGATCTGATCAAAGCTCAGATTTCCAAGACAGAACTTCATGCGGCATTTACTGGAGTAGTTGGGTTAAGAATGGTAAGTGAGGGGGCCTTTGTATCCAATATGACCATTATTACCTCGCTACAACAGATTGATCCGATAAAGGTGGATTTTGCCGTTCCTGAAAAGTTTATTTCCAACATGAATATCGGGAAAGAGTTTGATTTTGGTATTGACGGCAGGGATGAACGGTTTACCGCAAAAATTTATGCCCTGGAATCAAAAATAGATCCCCAGACCGGATCCATACGGATACGTGCGCTTTGTCCCAATCCCAAAAGAGTCCTGTATCCGGGATCCTATGCAAAAATTGACCTTAAACTCTTCCCCAACAAGGAATGTATCATGATTCCTGCCAAGGCAACCTTACCACTGATGGAGGGTGAACAGGTGTTTATTTTGCGAAAAGGAAAAGCTAAGGCGGTCGATATCAAAACCGGCTACCGCACATCGCGTGAGATTGAAGTAACCAGTGGTTTGGCCCCAAATGATACACTGGTATTGAGCGGCTTGTTACAAATCAAAGAGGGAATAGCAGTCAAAGTGAAGATTCAGAACAGGTAACCAATTTTTGAAACGAACGACATGAACATTGCTTCCACCAGTATCAAACGGCCTGTACTAGCTTCTGTACTATCCATCCTGCTACTTCTTTTTGGTTTCGTTGGATTTAAAATGCTGGGACTGAGGGAGTTTCCGAGTGTAGATCCGCCCATTGTTACCGTTTCAACCTCATACACAGGGGCTAACGCGGATGTGATGGCGACACAAATTACCCAGGTACTGGAGGAGTCAATCAACGGAATTGCAGGAATACGTACTTTAACATCCTCATCCAGTGATGGTAGCAGTAGGATTACAGTCGAATTCAATATCGATGCGGACATGGAGGCGGCTGCCAACGATGTTCGCGACAGGGTTTCGCGTGTAGTAAACCGTCTGCCACCCGATTGTGATCCTCCTGTTGTTGTCAAAACGGACGCCGATGCCGATGCCATCCTTGTCCTGACGGTTCAAAGTGAAACAAGAAACTTACTGGAACTGACTGATTACGGAATAAATGTGTTTAAGGAGCGTTTGCAGACCATTCCGGGCGTTAGTGATATCAGAATATACGGTGAAAAGAAATATGCCATGCGGTTGGAACTGGATCCAGCGAGACTCACTGCATTTCAAATTTCCCCAACGGATATCAGAACCGCACTTCAACGGGAAAATGTTGAATTGCCTTCCGGCAGGATAGAGGGTTACGAAAGGGAGCTAACCATCCGGACACTTGGACGGCTCACTACCGAGGATGATTTCAACAACCTGCTGATCAAAGAGCAGAATGGGGTTCTGATCCGGTTGAAGGACATCGGTAGGGCAGTTCTTGCCGCCGAATCGCTGAAAAGCAGCTTCAAGGGAAACGGAGGGATACAAATGATCGGTTTGGCCATTCAGCCCCAGCCGGGATCCAATCATATTGCCATTGCGGATGAATTTTACAAACGGGTCGAACGACTCAAACAGGAGGTGCCACCTGACCTGAAGCTTTCTATTCTCAATGATATTACGGTAAATATCCGAAAAGGGATCAAGGAGGTGGAAGAGACCATATTCTTCTCATTTGCCCTGGTTGTACTGGTGATATTTGTCTTTTTGAGGCACTGGAGAACAACTTTGATTCCCGTACTGGCCATTCCGATCTCCCTGATCGGAACATTTGGCATCATGTATTTTGCCGGTTTTACAATAAACCTCCTGACTTTGCTTGGAATCGTGCTGGCAACAGGACTTGTGGTGGATGACGCCATTGTGGTACTCGAAAATATTTACAAAAAGATCGAATTGGGTGAAAAACCCATGTCGGCGGGTCACAAAGGTTCTGATGAGATCATTTTTGCCATTATCTCGACCACCATCACCCTGGCCGCGGTATTTTTGCCCATCATGTTTTTAAGTGGAATTACAGGAAGACTCTTCCGGGAGTTCGCGGTAACAGTGGCAGGATCAGTTCTGATCTCAGCTTTTGTTTCGCTCACGCTCACCCCGATGATGTGTGCGCGAATGCTCAAAAAAAGCACTTCAGAATCGAAACTGTACCGCAGCAGCGAGCTCTTTTTTGAGAGAATGACCACAGGATACCACAATTCATTGAGAGCTTTTATCAAACATCGCTGGATAGCAGTGGTTATCATGATCGCATCGCTTGTTATTATTGTGCTGATTGGCAGGATGATACCTTCTGAGCTTGCCCCGATGGAGGATAAAAGCAGAATTCGCATTACCGCTACCGCCCCCGAAGGTACCGCCTACGAATCGATGGACAATTACATGTCGAAACTGGCTGAGATACTTGACACGATTCCGGAAAAGTCAACTTTGATGGTCATGACCGGAATGCAGGGTACCAATATAGGTATGGCAAGGATAGGCCTTATAAATCCGGATGAACGGAAGCGCTCGCAACAGGAGATCGCCGACTGGCTGAACGGATTGTTGCGAAAAAACAATTTTGCCAGGGGATATGCCACGCAGGAACAGACCATTGCTACCACCAGAAGAGGTGCAGGACTACCGGTCCAGTTCGTAATCCTGGCCCCTGATTTTGAGAGCCTGAGGGAAGTTTTGCCCAAGTTCCTGGATAAAGCCATGGAAGACAAGGCGTTCCAGGTTGTCGACGTTGACCTGAAATTCAATAAACCGGAACTAAGAATCGATATTGACCGTGACCGCGCAAAAACACTTGGCGTGACCATCCGCGACATTGCCGAAAACCTTCAGCTATATTTCAGTCAGCAACGCTATGGCTATTTTGTGCTGAGGGATAGACAGTATCAGGTGATTGGGGAAGCATCGCGGTCCAACCGCGATAATCCAATGGATCTTTCTTCCATTTACGTACGAAATTCAGCCGGAAAGCTGATTCAACTTGACAATGTGCTGAAGATTTCGAATCAGAGCAATCCGCCGCAGATCTTTCGTTTCAACAGATATGTTTCTGCAACGGTTGCTGCTCAGCCTGCAACCGGCGTTACGCTGGGTGAAGGAATAGCCGAGATGAAGCGTATCGCGAAAGAAGTATTGCCTGAAAATTTCTCTACCTCTTTGGCAGGATCCTCCCGCGACTTTGATGAGAATGCCAGCAGCCTGGTCTATGCATTTGTTTTTGCTTTGATCCTGATCTTCCTGGTTTTGGCGGCACAGTTTGAAAGCTACCGTGATCCCATGATTGTGATGCTCACAGTCCCCCTGGCCATTGCAGGTGCGTTGATATCGTTGATCGCATTCGACCAGACACTGAACATCTTTAGCGAAATTGGAATTATTATTTTGATTGGAATTGTGACCAAAAACGGAATATTGATTGTCGAGTTTGCCAACCAGAAAAAATTATCCGGTTTGCCCTTAAAGGAGGCCGTACTGGAAGCTGCAACCCTCCGTTTGCGTCCTATTTTAATGACCAGTCTTGCTACCATGCTGGGGGCACTTCCCATCGCACTTGCTCTTGGAGCTGCTGCTAAAAGTCGGATTCCGATGGGTATTGCGATCATCGGTGGTCTGATGTTCTCATTGATACTAACATTGTACGTTGTACCGGCACTCTATACTTTAATTTCAGGAAAAATAACATTTGCCGATGAGGCCGAGGAATTGGAAGCCGATATCGAAGATTAGTCACGCTGTACAAGGGAAATAAAAAAATGAAAAAAATAGTTTTGAATATAGGTTTTCTATTGTTGGTGAGCTTTATGGCAAAAGGGCAAGCAGTTTCGCTGAGTCTTGATGAGGCCATCTCGATAGGGTTAAAGAATAATTTTTCCATACAAATTGCCAACAACGATTCAAAAATCGCTGAAAACAACAATACCCTGGGAAATGCGGGTTTTCTCCCAAGTTTGAACTTTAACAGCGGAGCGAAGAAAAATATTACCTCCACAAATACAGAGGATATGCAAGGGATTAAAACTGAAAGTCCCAACCAGCAAACCTCCAACTACAACATGGGCGCTTCTCTCGACTGGACCTTGTTCAACGGGTTTGGAATGTTCATTAAAAAGGAGAAACTGGAATCCTTGCAAGTGCTTCAGCAGACAACTACGAGAGCTACAATCGAGAATACTGTGTCGGAGATTGTCATCTCTTATTTTGCCATTGTACAATTGAAAAACCTACTTCAGGTACTTCAGAACGCCATTGATTTTTCGAACAGCCGATACGAGCTGACAAGGAAAAAATTGCAGATTGGATCTGCATCCGAATTGGCCTTTTTGAAGTCTTCTACTGATCTCAATGCCGATAGTTCCTCCTTTCTTCGTCAGAAGGTGGCACTTAACAATGCCAAGGCCAAATTAAGGGCCATGTTGGTGTTGGATGCAACTGCCGATTTTGAGGTATCCTCGGCCATTCAGTTTAACCAATTGCTGGATTATGCAGGCCTGAAAGAGAATCTGATTTCAGCGAACAGCCAATTGGATCTGGCAAAACAGACAGTAGATCTCGCTTTGATCGATTACAGGCTGACACATGCCCCGATGTACCCGCAAGTTGCATTTTTTACGGATTACTCCTACAATTATTCAAAATACAATTGGGGTTCAATGGACGTATATCAGAACAAAGGTCCTGTATTTGGACTGAATCTTTCCATCCCTGTATTTGATGGGTTCAACAAAAGCAGGGTTTTGGCCAATGCCAGGATTAATGCAGAATCAAGTAAACTTTCGTACCAGCAGGTTCTGGTCAACCTGGAGGCTTCGCTTTGGCAAATTTATAATGAATACAAAAATGATTTAAAGTTGGTCACTCTTGAAACAGCAAATCTTCAGGTAGCCCGGCATACTGCCAAAATATCGTTCGAGAAATTCAGGGTAGGGGAGATGAGTGATTATGAACTGCGTCAAATACAGCTTTCAGAATTGGAAGCTGAAAATAGTCTTCTCACAGCCCAGTTTCAGGCCAAAAAATCTGAAACAGAATTGCTTCGTCTGAGTGGAAAACTGATTGAAGACAAAAAGAGTAAATAAATTGTTTTCTTTGCAACTTTAGTCACTTTAGTTCACTTTAGTCACTTTAGTCACTTCCTGAATGAGAACCGGCAATCTCTTCCGAAAAAAATCGATTTCCATGATCCTTCATGATTCGTCGGATCTGGCACTTCATGGAACTGGAATGAAGCGAACGCTGGGGGTGTTTGACCTGACTGCTTTGGGAGTTGCTGCCATTGTTGGGGCAGGAATTTTCAGTACCATTGGAAATGCTGCTGCAACCGGTGGTCCGGCTGTTTCCCTTTTGTTTGTCTTTACGGCCATCGCCTGCGGACTTTCTGCCATGTGTTATGCCGAATTTGCCTCAGCCATCCCAATCAGCGGTAGCGCTTATACTTACGCGTATGCCAGTTTTGGTGAGCTTGTTGCATGGATCATTGGCTGGGACCTGATAATGGAATATGCCATTGGGAACATCGCGGTAGCCATCTCCTGGTCAGGCTATTTTACCGGATTACTCTCCGGATTTGGCATACATATTTACTCTTTCCTGGCAACGGATTATCTGACAGCGTTCAGAGGATATCATGAGGCTTTGGATTTGATTCAGAATGGCACATCAATCCCCAATCTGAGTCCCGCATTGAATGAGGCTTACCAGGCATGGACCACTGCGCCGCAAATATTCAATTTCAGATTGATTGCCGATATACCGGCTTTTTTTATTGTTGTTGCCATTACCTGGATCTGCTACATTGGGATCAGGGAGTCAAAAAGGGCCAACAACATGATGGTTTTGCTCAAGGTTGGTGTGCTGATTTTGGTCATCGCTGCCGGGGCATTTTATGTCGATCCGGCCAATTGGTCGCCATTTGCACCCAACGGATTGCCTGGAGTTTTGAAAGGCATTTCGGGCGTGTTTTTTGCCTACATCGGGTTTGATGCCATCTCTACCACGGCCGAAGAGTGTAAAAATCCCAAAAGGGACCTTCCCAGGTCCATGTTTTATTCACTATTAATTACAACAGTTTTGTATGTACTTGTCAGTTTGGTTTTGACCGGTATGGTACCTTTTGACCAATTGGGGGTAGCTGATCCATTGGCCTTTGTCTTCGCCAAATTGCATCTCGCAAAACTTTCAGGGATCATTGCCATCAGTGCTGTCATTGCCATGGCCAGTGTCCTTTTGGTTTTTCAACTGGGTCAGCCACGAATCTGGATGAGCATGAGCCGCGACGGACTTTTGCCGCCTATCTTTGCAAAATTGCATCCCAAATACAGGACGCCTGGTTTTTCGACCATCGTGACAGGTTTTTTAGTAGCGCTACCTGCACTTTTTATGAATCTCACGGAGGTGACAGACCTGACAAGCATAGGTACGTTGTTTGCCTTCATTTTAGTTTCGGGTGGGATTTTGATCATCAATCCAAAGGGGTCAAGAACTGGGAATGACAAGGGATTTATTGTTCCTTACTTAAATAGCAGGTATTATATTCCGCCAACTTTGCTGATTGTAGGTTTTATCCTCGCCTATACACATGCGGGGGTTCCCGGGTTGGAAAATATTTTTACAAATTATTCCATTCATTCGATTCCATATATCCTGTTTTGGTTAACGACGATCATTGTGACCATCCTTTCGATCGTCAAAGCCTGGTCATTCATTCCTGTGATCGGCCTCCTGACCAATTTTTACCTGATGAGTGAACTGGGAATTACCAATTGGACAAGATTCGGTGTGTGGTTGGTCATTGGTTTGTTGTTCTATTTCAGTTATGGAATTTTCCACTCCAAATTGAGTGAGGCCAAAATTTAGTTTTGACGGAAAGATTTGCATGGTTGTCCTGTAGGACGACACACCTTGATTCTATCTGCCAGAATAGGATGAAAGTTGAAATTGGGAACAAGAAATTGAATCAATTTCTTAGATTTGCGATATGATTGAAGTAAAAGTTTAATTATTTTGCGGCCAATGATACCCAAATCCCTTTACCGGTTCAGTTTACTCTCGCTATTCCTGCTGATTGCCCTTGGATCTTCTGCCCAAAAGAACACAAATAATTTCCATATAACCGGCAGGATCAGGGTAGACAATGGTGATCCTGCAGGGACGGTTGTCACCCTGACAAATTCGGCTACAAAAAAAACAGAAAATAGTATTACCGTCAATACAACCGGCAAATTTGAATTTGATCTCGCTTTCTTTTCTGAGTACCTGATGACGGTTGTCAAGGATAACCATTATACCAAAGATATCGAGGTCTCCACCATGATACCTTCGCAGGTATGGTCGAAAGACAGCATATTTCCTCCCTTTTTGATGGTGGCAACAATTTATAAAAGAGTTCCGAATGTTACCCTAAGTTTTGAGGGAAAAGTTGTTGGCAAAATATGTTATTCGCCCAAAGGTAAACTCGACAATTTTGATTCCAATATTTTCATTGATGACAAGGATATAAGGAAGGAGATAGACCAGGCTATCAAGTCGCACGAAGATGAAATTTTCAATGCAAAAATGGCCGAGGCAGTCGAATTTGAAAAGAAAAACATGATCAGGGAGGCCATTCATGCCTACGAGGAGGCGTTGGCCATGCGTAAGAACGATCCGTTTATCAAACCCAAACTGAAAGAGCTCGCTTCTGATCTTAAAAATTTGGAAAAGGATGCATTACTGGAAGCAGAATTTAACCGATGGATCGTATCTGGTGATGAGAATGTCACAAAAATAAAATACCCAGAAGCCATTGAAAATTACAAATCTGCGCTGATTGTCAAACCAGGGAACCAGGTTGCATCAGAAAAACTTGCTGCTACAGAGCAGTTGCTGGCAAAAATAATTGCAGAAAGGGCAAAACAGGATGAAGCGTTTAACCTTCAGTTGGCAGCAGGTGATGCTCTTGTGAATGAGAAGAAATACAGCGATGGCATCGAAAAATTTAAAGGAGCCTTGGTACTGAAGCCGGCCAATCAGGTGGCTATCTATAAAATTGCCAATGCAGAAAAGCTTTTGGCCTTGGCGAATGCCGATAAGGCTAAGCTTGAGGCTGAATATCAACAGCTGCTGGCGGCAGGTGATGAAAATGTTGCAAAATTGAAATTTCCAGAAGCAATTGTTAACTTTAAGGATGCCCTGAAAATTAAGCCTCAGGATGTAGTAGCAACTTCCAGCCTGGCCAATGCTGAAAGGTTGTTGGCCCAGGCTCGTGCCGACAAGGCCAAAAGGGAGGAAGAGTTCAACAGGCTGCTTGCTACAGGCGATGCGAACGTAACCGATCAAAAATATCCCGAGGCGATTGGGAATTTCAAAGGAGCGCTCGCTATCAAAGTTGGGGACAAAATCGCATCAGACAAACTTGCCAATGTGGAAAAGCTGCTGGCCCAGGCCAATGCCGACAAGGCCAAACAGGAGGCAGAGTTTAACCGACTGCTGGCAGTAGGTGATAACAACGTTGCCGGGAAAAAATATCCCGAAGCCATTGGGAATTTCAAAGGAG
>Ga0172379_10004126_pt1 | contig 21928 bp, 54 predicted proteins | sample GrowelOW334metaG_FD_119756 | JGI IMG/M metagenome (GOLD analysis project Ga0172379, IMG submission 119756) | Groundwater microbial communities from an aquifer near a municipal landfill in Southern Ontario, Canada - Groundwater well OW334 metaG | ecosystem: Environmental > Aquatic > Deep... | reverse complement strand
TTTAAAACTGGAATAACAATTAAATCATGTCCATCATTCATGATGATCTTAAAACTTTTTGTGTCTTTGGAAAGTTCTTTGAGTTTTTTTACAAACTCTCTGTTTTTTTTATATAATGATAATTCTATTTTTTCCATAATTACTTTCCAATTATCATTCTGGAATAACTGACTACCATATAAATAACCACCAGAAATACTAATCCAATCATTACTATTCCAGTCATATTTTTACCAATTTCAAAAAACAGAAATATCAAAGTGTCTAACCGCCTTTTCGGCAACAATTTGATTATCTCTTTTGAAATAAACAAAAACACTCAAACTGCCATTTGGAGTGTATATAAATGGGCCTTTAGATATCTCGTATTTTTCTCCAAGTTTAAATCCGCATCTTACTGTAAAGTTATCCCCATCTATGCCCATATATCTTACAAAATCCCCTGGTTTCAATTCCATGATTCTTCTATAGTTTACTCTATCTCTATGTCTTTCCTCTTTTTGGGATTGAGTAAGATTCTCGTTTTCTTCTATGGATTGTCCAACATAAAAACTATATAAAATCTGTTTCCATTTTTGTTCTTCTGGTATATATTTTTTAAGTTCATAAAAAGTAAAAACTCCGTCATACTCTCCAGTTGATTTTCTAAACAAAGATATAATTCCAGTTGGTTCAAACATATATTATCCTACAGAAGCAAATTGAATAAACTTTATTTCTTCTCCGTTAATTATCTCTCTATAATTATTGTCCATCATTCCATCGGGAGTAGCCTGCATTATCTGCCAATGTCCATCTTCTCTGCCAACCCACTCCCAAAATTCGTTATCCTCTTGTGAGGGCATTGGATAAAGCCCTTCTGGGATTTTTTCTACCACTGCCCAAGGATAATATCCTGCCTCATTTAAGCTCCCAACGTCATGTTCCAGACAATATGAAGCATCCTCTTTTTTGGCAAAAAATCCTACTGTTCTACTGTCAAAAACTACAGAATTCTTATCGAGTTTTGTCCTAATTGTAGTAATAAAATAGAAATATTTCTTCATTTTTTTATCCAGTATAAGGATCAAACATTGAAATATCAGCTACAAATTTTCCGTCATTTTCCTGTATGTTTTTAACTCTAGTTACGGCTTCTTTTTTAGAAAGCAAGCATTCATCACATATAACTATCTCTATAAAACCATTATCTGGGACTGGATCAAAGATTTCTGAGCCATAATTTCCAGTTGCTCTAAATATTAATCCTTCGTAAACTATTCCTACTGCTTTAGGATTTGTCTCGTCGTTGAAATTTTCAATTTTTAACATTCTATTACAAACAATACATGCTTTATCTACGTGCTTAAAACACATTTTTAACCTTCCTTACATATTCTATATACTCTAGAAAAATCAACCAATTTTACATCATTTTGTTTTGCGGCAGCCTTTTCTTTTTCTAATCTTATTTCTGCTATTGCCCTTTCTACTTCCTCACAAGTAACTGATGATTCAGAAAATCTTATCTTTATATTTCTTGCTTTTTTAGAACACTCTTTACTACAGCATTTTCTAGCCTTCCATCTTGACGGGCTATCTTTTTTGGGTTTATCAAATGCCGTCCCACATATAGCACACTCTTTTGTCTCATATATATATTCTTTAGGTTGCGGGACACTTCTGTATTTAGAACATTTTTCACTACAGCATTTTTTTGCTCTCCATCGAGCATTGTCTATGGCTAAATTTCTATAAAAAGAATTTCCGCATACTACACATTTTTTTTCTTCGGTCATAATTAACCTTTTTGTTGGTCGGTATCAATTTCTTCTAATATAGTACGATATTTGGCAACAACTACTGGTGCTTCAACTGGAAGATGCTTTTCTTTTGTAAAATTAACATATCCTTTCACTAACTGATGTCTCCAAGAAACTTTAACCAGTTTCAACAGATGATGTCTTGGACACATAAGCATTACAGACATCACATCTTCAAAATTTGTTACTATATGAAATCCAGCAGGATAAATAACGCCCTTTTCTTTCCTTTCTATATTATGACCAACAGCCTCTTTTTCTTCTCCAATTTTAACAGGCGAAAAAACATCAGATAAATACTTTTTGGTAGTAATTTTTTTCCCTGCAAAAGCAGGAATGTAGCTTTCTGTATTTTCTATCTTCTTAACGATCTGGTATCCTGTACCTTCTATATTGCTGTTTTCGTGATCGTTTATTGTTTGTAAGCACATAATTTCCCCCTAAGCTGTTTTCAAAAGTCCTAAAGTAGATTCTTTGGCATATTTATAAAACCCTGCAAATCGATCTTCAATCATACTCAAACATATGGGGCAAGATATAGAAAATTCATTTATTTTAGCACTTTCTTCTATTTTTTCATTACACAGTGTTGCAGTTTCACCTTCTTCATAGATTGCATGGGTTTTACCATTCTGGTGTATGGTTATCATTTTGCCCCTCCGAGATTTTTTCTGGGAAATCAACAAATCCAGTCTCACTAATGCTTACTGCAATCATGGGACCAGAAACCTTTTCGTTTTCACACCATTCTATTACTTCTTGAGCAGAAGCGGATAGCTTTTGAAAAGCCTTTTCAATTGCAGCCTTTTCATTTTTGGCATCCACAATAACTTTTCCATTTGGAACTTTATTGAAGTTAATGTAATACTTTGGCATTTGTTTCCTTTTGTTTTTCGTCTATCAAACAAATAATATCCAAATATTTTTCACATAAATAACTACACATAGTAGAATCGTGTTTTTTATCAGATATCATTTCTTCCATCTCTTTTTTCATCTCAGATAAAAACACGGGAAAATCCACAGACATTTCTGTTGCCCATATATCCACCACCTCTTTTCTCCAAGAAGGATAAGCATCACTAGACAAAAAACCACAAGTTAAAGTGGTAATAGCAAAACTACACGTTTGTCTAAGAAGTGCTGGATGAGGCTCTTTTAAATTGTCTTCTTTGCATTTTTTGGCCATACATTTGATATGCCCAAGTTCTATAGCTTTACAAACATCAGTGTGTTTTTCAAAAACGCATTGCCAAACAGAAATTTTGTGCAAGTCTCCAAGAGGAGCTAGGCCTACTAATTCCAAAATAGTCAATCTGCCTCTCTCAAAACTTTCTCTATATTCCCTAATTTGGTCAACATTCATTTTTTTATTCCAGATAAAAAATTAAGCTTATTAGTTGTTCTGTTTATTTCAGAATATAATTCTAGCTTAGATACTTCTTTAATAGAATGCCAATAAACAAAAATTTCTTCCGTCTCATTTTTAATAATGCAACAATCTCCAGATAGTGCCTTTATAACTATATAAATATTTCCCAAAAAAACAACTCCATCACCTACAGAAAAGGTTTTCCTTTTAACTGAAAATGTTTTCTTTTTAACTGGCTTCTGTTTTTTCTTTTTCGTCTTCAATTATATGCTCCTTGAGGTCTTCTGGTAAATATTCAAAAGCACGAATAAACAAATGTCTGCAACTGTTTTCATTTTTTGCTACATCGTATCTTCCATCTCCCAATTTTATGTATTCGTAGTTTTTAAACTTGGAATATACTGGTACTACTAGTTCTTCTTTGACTAAAGACTCTCTTAGTCTTTTCCAAAATTCATCAACTGTAGGAGTTGGTTTTGACCAATCACATTCTAATTTTACCATAATTCCCCCACAAACTGAAGAAACACTCTCGGTGGGGACCATCCAGAACTCACCATTATCTTCCTGATAAACAGTAAAATCGGTATCCTGACTAAAACATCCACCTTGAATATACATAAAACTTATTGTTTCAGGAATGAAAGATTCTAACCTGTATAAGATTTCTACTTGTTTTTCGGTAAGCTTCATGATGGGGTTTTTTCTCCCTCTTCAACTTCATCGTCACTAAAATCTTCACAGAATGCAACAGGATAAGTCTTGTTACAACTCCAACATTTGATAGCTGAAAAATCCCATATTTCTTGAGAACTTTCTTTTACCCAGTTCGTTTGTCCGCAAGGACATACAAAACTATACCAAACAGTTGATTGCTGCATAGTTTCCATAAAAATGCCCCTAAAGAATAAAACAAAATACAGAGATATAGAGTTGTCCAGCCGTTTCTGGGGAAACAAAGGGAATTTTCCCTATGTTCCCCATTTTTTTTGATATTCTTTTGAAAAAATCAACCCGATTTCAGATGCTATTTCTTTAATTCTGTCTATGTCAGATTCTATTTGATATCTGAGCCGTCCTGTTGTTTTTACATATATGTAATATTTGATGTTTAGACCATCATTGGCAAATTCCGTCATTATAAATGTTGTATCATCTGGAGAATTTTCATATATAAAATCTTTTATTTCAAACAACATATCATAAAGGTTATCCGTTGCAGGAGTATTTTGGTTTAGTTGAAATTTATCATTTTTATTTAAAACAAAAAATTTCTTGTCTGTAACAAGAACACAATCTCCACTAATACAGTATATTGGTTTCATTTCAGTATCTTCTCTATTTCATCTCAACAAATTTAATGTCTATTTCAACTTCGCGAGATTCCCCTGGCTCTAGCGTCATATTTGGGAATAGTTGCTCCCAAACTTGCGGGCAGAAAAGGTGATTCCAACGCTTTTCAAGAACTAGATGATACCACGGTCGATATATTTCATTCCCACCAGGCTCACGATATAACTTCAGAACAGCCATCACTCCTCCAGTATTTTTTCTATATCTTGAACTGCCGTACTCCACGAACCTTCAAAACGATAAGCATTATCATCTATATATAATTTTGCAATAGGTTTTCCAGTACCAGTATATATTTCATCATACGGAATATTGTATTTGTTTAACCACTGTTCCATCTCTTTAATTTGGTTTTTTTGATCTTTGCCATCTTCACCGATTCTGTCAAAATTTCTAGTACTGAATATAAGTATTTTATAATTTTTTGATAATTTTTCTAGAGCTTCCTTAACACCAGATATAGGACCGTCATATATAGTACCATCTTTCCATTTTTCAGAGTATTTATGAATAACCCCATCAAAATCAACCGCTATACATTTTTTAATCATACTTAATTCCTATTCACAATATTCCTGATACGGTATATTCGGACCAGAAGTACAACATCTGAAATATTCCATATCACTACCATTTAACTGTATTTGACCAAAATCATCTTGGTCAATATCTCCATCATTATCAAAATCAAACTGATTGCAATAAATCGAATTTTCTGGATTTCCGCAACCATTTATTCCAGGCTCAGTTTTATTAGGATCATTAGGACAATTATCTAAATAATCAGAAACACCATCACCATCACTGTCAACAAAAGGAATACATGGATATGTTGTCCACTGTACTGAGGTTTCATCAAGCATAGTTATAAATTGCTTTTGCGAAGGCGGAACTTCTGGCACAATCAACCACCTTGCTCGCATTGAGCGCCACATTATAGAAGATCTTTCTTCGTCGTACTCTACCCAAATTGATAATCCTAAATCATGTTCATCAGGAAGAATTATAGGCCATCTTTTGTTCTCAATGCCTACACATGCATATCTATATTGAGGAACCCCATTTGTGTTTTTCCCATATTTTATTCTCGCTGCTATAATAACCTGATTAAAAGGACTATACGTCCCATTAGAGTTTCCATATGGAGGAAATAAAAGTCCATCTGGCTTTTGTCTAGTTGATCCAATATTCAATTCTAGAAACCCGTTATCAGCAGAAACCTTACGCATGATTGGCAACATTGATCCATATATTGTCCCGTCTGTACCAACACATTCATCACGAGAAGGAACACCATTAAATCTTCCCATTTTGGCAGCCTTGCTATCAGAGGCAGTATTTCCAATAAAGACATCTTTTATATTATCGGCCTGAGACTCAACAATTACATCGGCAACCCAATTCGTATTAATTGTTTGGTTTTCTTCGTCTTTGATGACGAATTTTAACTTCATATTAAAACTTTTTAAACACTGATGATTAGATGCTTCACATGTAACCCACTCAGTTGTTAAATTGGAAGAATCAAATAAAAAACGATTAACTCCTGATATTGAAGGAGGATCAGTTGGCGGAACAGGGTCTTCATTACATGTCTCACCAAGAACCAAACATAATAATAAACATATGATAAAATATTTCATAGGCTTAGGCCTTATAGGCGAGAATAAAGAAAACAATAGAAGACAACAATAATATTGGTGGGGGCTCTGGTACTATCTGAAATGTACCCCAGTATTTATTTACACACTCTGGAAATATTCGTAGTCCGTTTTTGTAAACATTACGCAATCCAGAGATTGTCCCGAAACCTGAAGGTTCTCCGATATCATATGGTAAGTTAAATTGGATTATGTCATCAGTATGGAATACTAACCACCGCTTGTTCCACCACAAAGGAATATCTTCGTTTGCAGGAAAACCAAAATTTTCGCTTTCACTAGCAGGTAATGTTACAGCCCATTCTATTTCATCATAATATTGAAATTTTCTTATCCAACCATCATCTATATTAATACTCCATCCCTCTTCCGAAATAGCAAACAATAGTGCTTGATGAGCTATTTCTTCCTGAGACAATAGTTCTGGTTTGGTTATATTTGTAAATCGTACACCTAATGGACTATCTATTTTTAGAATAGAAGCGTACACATTGCTACATAAAAATAAGAACAAAAATACAATTATTTTTTTCAATTTAAATTCTCTTAGTTAGTTGGTTTCAAAACTCTATAAATATAGCTCATTGTAGGCGAAGGAATAACTAGATCACTGATATCTCCAACAATTGTTGCTCTATATTCCAAAACATAGGGATTCTGAACAAGTGCTACACATTCTGGTTCTGGATCAGGATAATATTGATAATATTGCTTTCCAGACAAAGAGAGAGCAGCAGGAACAATTCCATCACTAGTACGTTTCATTATATACTGACCTTCTGATAGTTTGTAAAACCCGATATGACTTAGTGAGTATTCTTCTATTAAATCAAACAATGGGGGTTTTATAGGAGTTATTCCTTCTGGAATATGGCCTGGAAAAATACTAAGAGTATATCCTTCAGGTACTCTATACCAAGTCATTGATCCATTAAAGGACTGGAAAACACCCATATCACCTAGATATTCTCCCTCTTCGTCTCCAGGCATTAACCATTCATAATCTGAAGTTGTTATGGCAAAAGAATTGCTTTGGCAAACAATTTCAGATATACCACCTGGAACTATTGAGCAAGTCCAGTAAATAGGCAAACCTTCAAAAGCCGTACTGTCTTCTGCGTTTACTGGTGTCAAATACAGAATAACTAAACAAAAAACAAAACCAACTATAGACAACGCAAATAAAACTTTGTCAGATTTTAACATTTGTTTCCTTTTTCAAATTTTTTCTTTAATTCTTCAAAAAGCTTCCGTTCCCCATTTTCACAGTTTTTAAGCCTCATTTTTTTCCCTTTGTTTTCGCCTTTTTTCCTTTTGTTGTTTTAATTTTCTTTCATAAGAGAGTTTATACTTATATTCTTTAACTGACATATCTGTTTCAGAAAAGTATATAGAATATTCTTTGCTATAATATTCTCTGTCATAAAGATCCAAATTATGGCCACCTGTAAAAACCACTTTTCCGCTTTCCTTGTCTAAAACAGCACGAAAAAATTGGCCACTATAATATCCTTCTCTTTCAGTCACCAGTACAGCCAAATGCCCCTTTAGTTCCTCTGCAAGCACCTGAAATTCTTTGTCAACATCATCTAATTGCTTTTGGAGAGAAGATTTTCTTTTTGCTAGTTCTTTTAGTTTTGTTTCTCGGCTCATGGTTTGTCTTTCGTTTTGCAATATTTGGTAAATTCCATTATAGAAGCATTAATTCTTTCCAATTGTGTAGAGATAGTATTCAAAGAAAAAACAAGGACCATAGCTAAGATACCAAGCATTATTGCTTCCATTATATTACTCGCTTTCTGTCTTCAAATTTGGAGAAATATCAAAAAATATAACATCAACAGCATTGATTGTCTTTTTCAATGGAGGGATGTCCATTTTGATAATCTCAGACCTAGTAAATTCTAATTCTGCATTAGTTTTCGCTGGGTGTTTTGCTGGCAATTTGGCTATTTCGGAAGGAGTAAAAGATTTTTGGAAATTCCTTTTTCTAAAATATGTTCCTTTTTTGCAATCATTCGGGTAATCATTCCAATTGATGTTGTATTTTTGCCATAGCATCTCTTGCATTTCTTTTCCATTTTTCCCATGAAGCTCCTTATGAGAAAACCTAGATCTAGCTACGGAAAATATGCTATTTTTTACTGCGTCTTCTTCTCTCCATATTAAACAATTTACAGCCTCTTGTTTGCTTGGAACATTAAAAACCCTACAATCAAAAGATGCGAGGTTGCTTTTATTCGATATTCTATTGAATTTTGCCGCAGCCAGTGATGCCAAAACAGAACACATTTTCAACACTCTACTATCAAAAAATATCTCACTTTTATATTCTTCTGCGTGCCAAACCAAAGTTATTTCATCGCTTTGAGTATATCCTATAACAGCATGAGTCTCTTCAATTAAAAATTTAGTAGTGTCCTGCATAAGACTCATAAAAAATGAATCAAATGGCTTTTCCATATTCTTGGTAAATGAATGAAATTCCCGTCCATCAATTCTGGCTATGACGGGAATCATTGGCAACAGACGTACATCTGTCTGTTCCTCATAAAGCTTCATTCTATCAGCTAATGTTTTTGTATGCATTATTTTTTCTCGTTTTTCTCAGAACACATTTTCCCCAACAAAAACATAGCCTCATTTTTTGCCTTATCCAATTCATCAGCCAATTTCCTTAATTGACTCGAAGAAATTGAAGAACTATAAAGGTTAATACTAGCACTGTTGCCATAAGACAACAAGTTTAATTCCTGATTGGTAAAAATTTCATCATCAGCATTCGATAAAAATGTTGTTTTCAGGATAAGACCCTCTCCGCTGTTTTCTTCTGGATTAAAACAAAAAGTATAAGTATTCAATATCTTGTTATCCAATTTTGTTCTCCTTTATGTTTTCGTCAAAATAAAATTCACAACTGTCTTCACCTTTAATCTCTATTTCTCCGCACCCAATATTGTCTTTACCAAACCATTCAAACAATATTGTACCATGTTTTGTAGGAAAAACATAAGGTCTTTCTTGAATACAAATACAGCAAAGAAGCTTTAAAAATCTAATTGAGGCTGCAATTATCTCTGGCTCAATTTCCAAAGCATCTTCACCATCCCAGTTCTTTTTTAATTCGGCAAAAGAATTTATTATGTCCAGGTTTGAATTAAACCAGCATTGTGTTTCATCCTGCATTGGTTCATTCCTTTTTATTTTCCACTTTTAAGATCATTTAATTCTGCAACAGCATCATCTAGCCTTGTTTCTAGCTCAGATTTCTCCTCATTCAGTTTTTCTATTTCTTTGTCTTTTTCTTTTTCCATAGACCAAATTGCCTCACATGCTGGACAAGAATATCCTTCAAAACAAACTTCATCATGGTTTTTTCTGCATAGTTCCATATCTGAAACTCCTTATTCATAGACATCAATCTTGATGTAACTGGGCAATTTGTCCAGATTGTCTATTATCAGTTTCTTTACATCAGGCCATTCAAGTCCACCGTTTTGGCATCCTAACTTTGGTATAGCAACTGAAACGGGAGCCAACTCTATAAGAATTAATCTTAATGCTTTAAGTCCGCTATCAATCCATTCTAATCTAGATTTATCTTTCCAGTGTTGTTTAGTCGGAAAATTAATTATGATTTTTGTATCATTTTTTCCAGTTGAATAATATAATATTTCTCCAGTTTTCACATTTCCATTATTACAGTCTTTTTTGTATTCTTCAAAAACAGAAGGAAAAAGCGTCTTTACCTGCAAAGCAAGACCTTTTCCCATCACTCCAACACAGTTTACAGTATTTACTATGGCATCACATTTTGACGAAAATATATTGCCATTAATAAAATTAAGCACGACGAAATCCAGAACTAAAAAGTTTATCTTGAGTTATAAAGTCAACAGCAAATTTCCTAAAACTGTCTATAGCATCCGGATAGTTACCAAAATCCTTTTCAATGCCGAAATCATCTTCTCCCCAAAAACAAACTCGCCAGTTTCCATCAATCAGCATTAACATACTTGCTGTAACACATCCGTTTCTTGTTGGGAACCAATCTTCATTGGTTTTTATTTTTATGATTTTGTCTTCGTGTTTTCTTTTTACCATTATTCTTGCCTTTTTTCTTTAATGGTTTTTCAGATTTATCAAATTCATCAATACATTTTATAAGCCAATAAACATAAACAGTATTAATGTCTATTTTGAGCTTTTGGGAGATATTAGATGCCGCTTCAATAACTCTCTTGTCCAAATCAATTGCCATCACAGACATTTTGTTTTTGTTTATTGAATGATCATAATCTAAAAGCAACATTCCTGCTGCATCGTCTGTAGTAATTCCAGAATCGGCAGCAATCCTTACTGTATTTTTAATAAGCTCTGGTTTATTAACTGTTACTAAATTCATATTTGCGTCTTCCTACAAATTCAACATATTTATATACAGATTTCGACTCTTTTTCGTTTTCCCTCAAAATACTATCAAGATCATTATAATAACAGCGTAAAGGCTCCATGTCAAATTCGTTCCTTCTTTCACTCCAGGTTAATTCGCCTTTTTGTTGTTTCTCTTTTCTGACTGCTGATATTCTTTCTTGTATTTCTTGTTCCGAAATTTGTTTTGGTCTATTATTTTTTTGTGCCTCACGACTACATTCTTTGCTACAACATTTTCGTTCCCATTTGTGTTTTTTAGCGAATGATTTTTTACAAATAGGACATATTGCAACTATTTCTGGCATTTTCACTCCACATTGAAAATCAAATTTTAATTAGAATTTTCGGAAGGTTTTTCTTGTTGAAGTTCTTGTACATTTGATAGAACAGTGCGAATACTTCCATATCCTGCATAGCCAGAAGAATGGAATATTTTAGATAATTTGGCAAGGTCATTCTTCTGTAGTAATTCATTCCACAAAATTGCAACATTTGCTGGTTTGTATGGCCCATCCATTTTGAAGTTCCTTGTTACTGTTTTTCTTTACCTGTGATTATTCCAACAATTCCAGACACATCTGTAATATTATCGCTGTCAGTATACTGAAAAACTGCATCTTCTAGTTTTTCATCCATTTCTTGAAAAGCCTTAATTACTTCCTTTATAGAACACCCATTGAATTGATACATCCCAAAATTGATATGAGTTTGGCCATCACATTTGCTTACATAAACTGAAGCATTTTTAGTTAATTCCAAAGAAAACATATATCCCCCAAAATACGCCCCTGGCAGGACTCGAACCTGCATCATCCAATTATGCGCTTACGGTTTAGAAGACCGTGCCAATACAGGGGCCAATTCCATTAGATTTTTAATCACCGAAATATGGTTCCAGACTACATATCTTCTCGTCATGTCTCCAACCAGGATGCTCATCATACCTTTTGGGTGCAGGTGTCATCGGAATTACATTATTTGCTGTTTTAACAGCACCACATTTTTTGCATTTTATTATTGTGAGACTCATAAGACCACGGTGTACTTCAACTGGGCCACCGCATATTGAACATTTACCAATACTTATTGTTTCACCAATGCTTTTCATTCTGTTCTCCATTTTATAAAACCAAAATCACATCAGCCCTGGAAGGACTCGAACCTTCAGTATACTAATTTAGGAAATTAGCCTCCGTCCTTTAGAGTTCAGGGCTTTTTTATTATTTACTCGTCTTCATCCTCTTCGGTTTCATCATAATCTTCATAATCCTCTTCGTCGAAGTCATCGATATCATCTTCATCGAGATCTTCTTCGTCTTCGTAGTCGTCATATTCCTCTTCTGTGTCATCGTCTACATCATCTACGAATTGATCCATAGTATCGATGTCCATAGAGTCCCTTTCTTCATCATACATCGTTTTGCTCCTTTCTAAAATAATTAAAGGATATAACCGTAATGCTTCGCAATACCATTTGCGATTTCCTTTACGGTTTCAATATTCATCTTGTCTTCACTGATTTCCTGCTCAAATCCACTTGGAAAATGTTCAGAAGAAATTTTGGCTCTCCCCAAGGCAATCTTCAAACCCATTTTCCTGTTATAATTGTCCCGTTTGCTGCATTCAGCCACTCCGAACCGCCTCACAGTAGGGTCAAAAACAATTGTAAGACCCCCTCTTTCATAGGGAACCCTATTGGTATTCCTGCAATGAAAGACAAATGGCGTGTCATACTTGATCTTCGTCATAATAATCTCCGATTCTCAAAAAAACAACTAAATTCCCATACCTATACTCGGAAATGCCCATTTGGGGGTTTCTGGGGACTGAAAATTAAAATCCGCCAGGGAGGGATCGAACCTCCGACCTCAACCTTATAAGGATTTTGCTCTTACCACTGAGCTACTGGCGGTAAATATTTAAATATTGATTTTCATAGCATTTGCTATGTTCAATAAAACTTTTACGTTTTCATCAGGATTTTCAAATGCGTCTCTTATCATTTTTTTGTCTATTCCGCTATAATCAGAAATATCAGAAAATGTCTTTTTCTTTTCTCTGATCCTTTTTAATATTTCATTTCTTAATAATTCTGAGGTGTTCAATTCTGTTTTCCTATCAAAAATCCTTCTTTTGCGATTTTGCTGGACACCAAGACGGAGTAAATGGGACTTCTTCTACTCTGCATATTGACCCTATTTCTGGTCTATCAAAAGACCCTTCTTTTTCTTTCATTTTACAAAAATGATACACTTTTCCGTACAAATTAATGGAATGAAATACTAATTCAGAACATCCAGAACATATTTCAAATTTTGTAGGACCATATACGTCATCCATTTTAACACCTTATCTTAAAGCTTTACAGCTATTATTTACGAGGATTGGCAAGACCCTTGAATTATCGCACGCTTGGGCGCCCGTAGCATTATAAGACAATGTTAAGAGCTAAACTTGCCATCCCCTAAATTAAACGCAATATTTTGTTTCTCTAACTGTGTTAATATTCTTTCCAACACTTCTATTCTAAAACTTTGTTTATATTTAAAACCAGAACCATCACTTCGGTCTGCAATACGACAAGAATGATCCAATGTATCAATTAAAACAAATAAATCAAAAAGAGTAATAATCAGCGGGGGCCGATTCGAACAACCTACCTCTCGGGAGTTCCACCGCAGTTGTCTAGATCAACTGCTTCCTTTCAAGGGGACTAAACTGTGCTTGATCAAAATACAGCCTAATCTACTTACGTGATCGGACTCACAGTTTCCTGTGAGAGTCGGGTGGACCGAGTGCTCTGCCAATGAGCTACCCGCTGTTTTTTTAATATACCATATACTTAATTAATCTCCAAATTCTTTTTTCAAATCCTCATATAGTGCTCTTTTGGATTTCTGATGCTCAAGAAGTTTTCTTTCAGTTTCTTTCTGTTTTTTGGAATTTTCAATTTTCTGGAATTCTTTCATTATTTCTTCTGCTTTTTCTTTGGCCAAACTCTCAATACTCTCAATATCACCAGTATCATCAATATGACATCCCATATCATATAATTTCTCGTTGCTACTCAGAACTACAAAGTCATATCCATCTTCATTACATTGCAATACTTTATTTTTAAAAAGAAAATTTGCCCACATATTAATTAAGCCTTCTCTATCTAGCCCAATCTCTAGGCAAAAATCGCTGCTATAAGACGCCATATGGCAGCCCCTGCAAAAATCGTCGCTATCTGGCTTATAGGCAATAAAAGTATATATCATGTGTTAATTCCTATTGATAATTTTCGTCTTGGATTATACCATATTTCGCAAAATAACGCAAAGGTCTCCATTTGTGGTTATTTACATAAAATCCCCATTTGTGATATGGACGCCCACAAAGCAAAAGTGTCCATGCCCCCTCTTTCGGAATATCCAAATAGTGCCTCTGTTCCGCTTTTGCTTTCCATATTGAAGGTGCCTTAACATCAAATTCTCCTGATGGAGTTACATTCTTGTATCTTCCTTTTAACACAATGGAAACAAAATTACATGCATGGTCATGGAAAAATCTCCTATCATCTGATCTTAGCCAATGATGCAATCTTATAGTGAAGCCACAAATAATCAGAGTCCAACGATATAGATAGGGACATTCTTTTCGGCCCATTGGCTCTTTCCATCGTACTTGAAACCATTTATTAAATCTTCTATATGGTTTCATTTTTCGTATTACCTTATTCTGTGAGTTTTCTTATATCTAAAAATCATTCCGCCTAAACTAAGTTTACGTTCATTACAGAATGGACATATCACATAAGATGCCCCGTTATATCTGTCTTCTATTTCAAACTTATGCCCTTGGCTACATTCTACAGTATAAAACATTCTGTCTTTTATTCCATAATTAACTTTATCAATAATCTTCATCTCAAGGGCATTTGAATCATCCATGATTTATCTGTCTGCCTCCCATTCTTCTCCATAGCTAAAAGTTATTTCTTCTCCAGGCTTTATGGTTTTAGCTGCTTTCAGCCACCGATCTCCCTCAAAAATAGAATTAGGGCTAAAACTATGGTTTAAGAATCTTAGTTTACTGTTTCCTTTGTATCCTTGCCAAGTTTTACTACCCTTTTCTCCAACCCATAAAACATAACGACTGTCTCGTTTTGTTTTTTTGCCGGTGTATTGTCCTATTAAACTTCCTTTTTTAATGAGTTCTTTTGAAAAAACGCCTTTGCCATGAATTTTGCTTTTTTTAACTATCAGTTTCTTCATATTCCATCTCGTCATAAACAACATCATCGTCATAACAAACATCATAAGTATACATTTTGTATTTTTCAAGTAGTGATATCATCACTCTTCGGTGAGGCTCACCAAAATCCCAATCCATCACACAAGTACTGTTGGTTGGATAATTAATTACTAGTGCTGGAGATTGGTGGTGCTGAATTACAAAACTACTACTCGAACTATTACTTACAAATCCGTTTCTATTCTTCATTTTTCTACTCCCCGTATTTATAAGAAGCCTTAATCTTTATTAATTTGGCTTCTGGATATCTGGCTTTCCATCCTTTTGGAATATCCGGACCAAATTTCTTAGCTAAAGCAGGACTCTTAGTAGTCCATATACTAGGAGACGATAAATCAGCATTTCTAGCAACAAAACCGGCATCAAACGTCAACACATAAAATTCTTCTTTTCTTAACCATTCTTTTCTTGCCATTTTTTTCTCATTATACCAATTAAATATAAATAATTATACCATAGTCACTTGCAGTTATGTTCTCTTCTTTTATCTCTGCTTCGGCTAATTCTCCGTCACAATCTTCATAATAATATTCAATAGTAACTTCAGCTTCTGGATGTTTTTCAAGTATGTTTATTAAATCTTTTGCTTTCATGTGTATTCCCTCATGGTCCTATTGGGATGTATTCTTCTACCCATCCTGCCTCTAATAGGGTTTGTCTGACTTTAGGTAAAAGTTCGGGATGAAATTCCCCATATTCATTTACAGGAACTTCAATAGCTCGCAAAAGATTCAAAAGCTTATCTCTACCTTCTTTTCGTAAGGATTTCAATTCTTCGGGAGTTAAAAAATTTTGTCCGTCTTTTAATAGGGATTCGTAATCTTCTCGTGATGATTCTATACACGTTATAACAAAACACTTTGGGCAAGAATCCTCTGTGTGAGGTTCTTCCTCGGAACACCAGTTATAAAACCAGAATTTTCTCATATGCGATTATACTCAACTTATTTTAACTGATGCTTTTTTCATTTTAACTATGTTTTCTCCATTAGGACCAAGTTTTTCAAAAATAGCAGCAGCCTTGGCCTTAAAAACCAAATCTCGTGAGAATTGTTCCGCTTTAATCTTGATCGGATAACCAAGATCAAAAATCTCTTTGAATTCCTCACCAAATGTTTTAAAAAGTGTCATAATAACTTCATCTTTTTTGTTATTAGGCAAATCAGACTTCAATGAAACAAATGGTACAGGCTCGAAATATTCCTTGTATTCCACGCCCTCTTCTTCACAAGTGTCAACAATAGTCTGTTTGTGTTCTTGGTCAATTGCAGAAAATTGTGCTGTTTGGGTATAAGTTAAAGTATTAGGCTCTACTCGAATTTTAGTACTAGAAAGAAACTCATTTTTGTCTTTTGAATCCTGCCTTCTGAGTATTTCGGCTATTGGCAGAATCATTCTTTCACATTCTGTTTTAATGCTTTCATTTGTCTTAATTGCAGCAGAAGCCTCAACCCACCTAGAAATATAATCGCATTTTTTAACTTTAGCAAAACCCTTTTCATCTAATACAGGTTTGCCATTTGAGCCTGTTTCCACTTCGTCATAAACCAATTCTTGTACGTCATGAATTGGTATCTTGGACTTAGACTTAGAGGCTTTGCCTCCTGTTGCAGACATCATAAGTTCTTCAACGCTAATGTTCTTTTTAGCCATTTTTCTTTCCTTTTATATAAATTTGTCCTTCCAGGCTATTCCTACAGAAAAAACATACTTCAGGTGTCAAACTCCAACCCTTCCATTCGCCAGAAGAAGGGTATGAAGCTTTAGTAGGTTTTACTTGGTGATGCCACATTTCTTCCTGCTCCCCACATAATGTGCAAGTCAGGACAGTAACCCATACTTTCTTCTGGACGAGTTTCATTAAATGTCACCATTTTCTACTATTTTAATATCCTCATAAGGAGCAACTTTTCTTCTATACATTTCTAGTTTTGCAGCTTCTAATACTGCAATTATTGCATTAAGCCTAGAATACCTTGGAGGATCAGCTAGTCCCCAACATATTTTAGAAATAACATAATTCAATTCTCCAACCAGATCGTCGTTTGATAATGGTTTTAGTTCAGCGACGATTTTGTCTGAAACATCTTTCAAAAAATCTCTGTCTTCTTGTTTAATATATGGCATTATTCTCTACCTTTCGTTTCATAGAAATATAATGTGGCTGTAGCCGCTATTAGAATTGATACTCCAATCACAGTGGTTATCAATTCTGTAATAAACACTTTATACCACAAAATGTCTTCCCTACCAGAAAGTTTCAGTAAAGACATAATTACTACCGGTACGAAACTTCCAACCATAAATGGCAAGAAAAACTTTTTGAGGATGTACTTAAAGATAAGCCACATAACTATCTCCCTAGTGTTCCGCCTTTGACAATAGCGATTATGTTATTAACGGTTTTCTGGGGAAAACTACAATTAAAGTTGTACTTTATTTGGCTTCCAGCTTCTTGTCCAGTGCCCGTGAGTTTGGATATGTTTTTCTCTAACATATTTGGCAATACTGTTCCTAAAATCTTTATAATGAAAAGAATTAGCTATTCGCACAACAAATCCCTCACATTCATTTTCGTCTATAAAAGGACTATATATGGTCTTTATTTTTTCTTCATCATATATTCCTCTGTACAGTACGTGTACAGGCAATATTCCTAATAAACTAAACCATTCTAATGTGTCGTCCCAAGACAAACATATGTTCTTTTCATTCCAGATAGAAAACCCATAAAAGAAACTTTTTAAATTGTCATATTCTATTGAATGAGAGGCAAATAAGTTTTCCCCACATATTCTCCATTCTTCTGGGATATCGTTTTTTATTGTAGAATGGAAATTTTTAACCCACGATCTTGAAGAATGATGTCTTGAATCAAGAGACCTAGCATGAATGTAATCCTTGTACATGCTTGTATTTTCGCCATCATATTTAATTGTAACAATGACTTCTTTGTCTTTAAATATGTCAGTAGATTCAAGTATTCTATCATCTTTTTGTACACCAGGAGAAAATGGAAAATGATACGTCCTGGGGTATTTTATGTATTTGATAAAAGTTTCTAATACATTTCCTTCTTTAAGAATTTTCTGTACGCTTAAATCATCAAACAGTTCCCCTTTGAGTCGTCTGTTTCCAGACAAAATAATATTTCCCCATTTATCATAATCTACATCGTCGTAAAAATGTTTAGGAAGTACCTTTTTTGCATCAGAAACATTTATTAGTCTTCGTAACTCTTCAACACTTAGTGTTGTTTTTTCTGCTTCAATATGATGAATTGGACATAGTGCTACCCCGTTATTTTGGTAATATCCACCATCATCAAAAAGTCTTCTTTCAATAATGTGATGAGCGTCAAGATTATTGGTTTCTCCGCAAACAACACACCTGTGTCCGTCTCTAAGAAAAACCAATTCTCTAAATTTGTCTCTGGTTAAAAGCTTATCACACATGATTAAGTTTCAGCTTCAAATATATTTCAAATAATCGTTTATTACGCTCAATACATTCTATATCAATTTTATTCTGTGTCTCTTTAGTATCCTCTCCAATCATTGGCCACGCAGAATGAGTCAGATAAGTTATGTGCCTTGGAAAATGTTCCATCTTCCCATCATCATTATAGACAAGAATTCCGATGGCATCTGGGGGCTCACCTATTAACTCTACTATTTTTTCTTTGAAATAAAGCATTATTTCGCTTATTTTTTCATCACACTCTGCTGGCATAAGCAGACATTCTTCATCTACTTCGTAAATTTTTGGAGGAAAAGAAAAATGACTTTCCCTCTCTTTCTGGAAAGATTTAGGAGAAGTAAAACACACTTCAAAAGTGGCTTCACTTGCCTTTTCTTTTAATGATTGCTTATATCTGAAATATACTTTTTTCATCATTTTATCAGATTAGTACTCTTCTTCTTTGATCCATTTTACAAATTCTATTTTAACCTGTACTATTCCACAACTATCCTTCCCTGGTAAAACACACTGTTGTACATTTTTTAAGTTTTTTAAATCTGCAAAAAATAGATTTCCACGATGAGGTTTACCTCTTTCATGAAAAAAGTCACTAGAACACATATATGCCAAATATGATTCTTTTTTATTGGACTTGTTCTGAGTTTTTGTTTTTTTAATAGTTTTCTTTTTCATAATTTTCTTTTCATAGTCTGAGATATTTTTTCCCAATTACTGTCTAATACTTTCTTTATCCTCTTAACTCTCAGTTCCCCTTGGGCACCACAACTATTACAACTAAACTTGCCACCATTCAGGTTTATCAAACAATGCGAGAAGAGCATTGCCAATCTCGATAGGTCTACATCTGGATTACCGCAGACTGGACAACATGATCCTGGTATATTTTCTTCAACTTGGTTGCTTACTATCTTCGCAGTTGAATTCTTTGAGGCCCAACCTAAAAACGGCAAAGCAGCTAATACCTTAATAAATGTTCTTCTTTTCATTTATCGGCCTTATATTGAGGTCATTATTATTTTTACTGTCCAACAGACTTCATTTGTAATGCACTTCCAGCCTTCGTTGAATAGCATGCATTTGTATTTAGAAAAGTATCGGACCAGTTCCATTCATCCATAACAAAATTGGAGAAAGAAACTGAATCAAGATCAATGATATCATCAACACTCATTTCTAACATTTTGATTACTTTATCATAATCTTTTGTTTGATTGACTGGTTCGACTAGGGCAATATATTGTTCTATTTTTTTGCCGCTTCGGACATCTTCAATTCGTTCTTCGAGATATTTTAGAAGCTTCTGGCGATATCCTTCCAGTGCTTCCTCAAAGATTTCTTTGTGTTGGTTTCTGTTTTTCTTGACAGTTTCAAGCAATTCATTTTTCTTGACTTTGACAGTTCTCATTCTTTTTCTCCTTTTGTAGAATTATTCCTTTGTACTACATAATTTATAAATTATGATAGTTCTGGGGGAATTTTTATAATTAAAATTTCCCTTTATTTCCTTTAAATCAATAAATAATACAATATTTTTGCAGGAAGAACGATAAAAAAACTAAATAAAATACCAGACGGAGGCAATATAAATGAGTTGGTTTAAAAGGGCACAATACACAGAACAGCAGATAATAGATGATGATGAATTTATTGATTCGGAAAGTGATCCATTGACAATATCAATCAAATTTGAGGACGAAACAAAACATTTTAGTCTGCTTAAACTAATAGAAACACATGTATATGGAAATTCGCCTTATAAACATTTGTGGGATGCACTTATAAAAGGAATTACAGACGAAAACGGCAACACAGTAGGAGGATACAGCAATCCTAATCCAAATTTAAGATCAGAGGAACATGGACAATCAGCAAAAATACTTAGGCTACTTGTCAAACAGTATGGTGGAAAAGAATCATTAAAAAACAGTATAAATAATCTGAAAAAAATAATTCAAAATTTTGTGAAACAAGAAGCTAAAACTAAACCATCTTTATATGCATATTGGATTACGCTAAAAGAATATTTAGATATAATAAAAAACAGATTATATTCTGGAATTTTACGCTAACCTGTTTATGAATTCTTTTTTCTCCGTTGCCAAGAAATAAGCAGCATCAGCAGGCTTGGGTCAACAGAAGCCTCAACCCACCTTGAAACATGATAGTGCAATATGTAGTGAAACGGCAAATTCCAAAGCTTTTTCAATCATTTTTTCACTCATATTAATATTGCGTGTTTCTTTAAAATGTTTTGACAGTCCTGATAAACAAGAACTATAATCGGTTTTAGTTGCTTTTTGTTGTTTGCTTTTTGACTCCATTTTTTGTTTCTGTGATTTTTCCTTCATTTTTTTCTCCTTTTATAAATTATTGCAATATATCCACCATCGATAACCAATAACACGAACAGTGTAACAACTAAAGACCAACCAGGATACTGATTTATTAAATTAAACATGAAAAGTCTTAATTCCTACCTCTTTCGCTACTTTGAGCAATACCTCTAGTTCGTTTTCTGCTTTCTCTACTTCATATTCTGCTGTTTCCACCATTTGTTTGATTTTTTCTTTGCCCTTTCTACCTAACTCAGAAATAAAACCAATATGTTCTGTATATTGATGGTCACTGTTTATATTTTTAACCACAAAATAATGAGGTTGAGCCGTTTTTTTTATAACTCTAATAATATTAGATATTCCCCTATAAAGGGCTCCTATACGAATTGACTCAGATTTTTCTTTATCCTTTTGGACCTGATCAAATAAACTTTTAATAGACCTATAACTCCTGTCCTTTAACATCTTAGGGTCATCAGTTATAAAACCAACTTCGTCTACATAGTCGGTGACTTTTATTTTGTATGCTTTATAGTATTCAACATATCGTGATTTGACAATGCTTGATACTTTTTTGGCCTGTTGCAACATTAAAGGCCCATAATATTTTTGTCCATGTGCATCTACAACAAACAATTTTTTGTTTTTAGCCATTTTCAAAACCATCCTTATTCCCATTATACGCGATTTTACTCTATTATGGGAGCAAATATAAATTAAAATTTTACTTCAACACCTAAGCATCTACAACAAACAAATTTTTATTGGTCTTTTTCAAAAGTTCTCTCCTGTTCATTTTAAATGTTCAATCCGCATCCACTTTCATGGATGTCAAATGAAGAACGGTTATTGCGGAGTGGTTCTGGGCGATTTCAATCCACATCCATTTTCATGGATGATGTAAGTACTGAGTACCTATCTGCTGCTACTTCGTCGTTTCAATCCACATCCACTTTCATGGATGGTGTAAGCGCCAGAGGGCCAATCGGCCTTGTGACCGTCCCAAACGTTTCAATCCACATCCACTTTCATGGATGGTGTAAGTTCTGGCCTTATCTGGCCGTCTGGTATTGACATCCTGTTTCAATCCACATCCACTTTCATGGATGGTGTAAGTACGTCATTGGCAGTTGTTGGGATAGTTTATAACGCGTTTCAATCCACATCCACTTTCATGGATGGTGTAAG
>Ga0172379_10004125_pt1 | contig 21929 bp, 18 predicted proteins | sample GrowelOW334metaG_FD_119756 | JGI IMG/M metagenome (GOLD analysis project Ga0172379, IMG submission 119756) | Groundwater microbial communities from an aquifer near a municipal landfill in Southern Ontario, Canada - Groundwater well OW334 metaG | ecosystem: Environmental > Aquatic > Deep... | reverse complement strand
GCTCCAAAAAAAGTTTATCTGGCGCCTGACAGAACGCCGCTTGAATTTGCCGTAAAAGACGGTTACGCGAAAGTTAATGTCGGCAAGTCAATAGGCTACTCGATGATAGTAATGGAATTTTAAGCTCTTTTCATCGTATAGGAAATTGTATTTTAGAAAGTTCACAAGCCGGAGGCTTGTGCTACTTCAAAAATCGTAAATTCTTACAGATTCTTAAGGACGAGTAATGGTACCGTCCCAGGTATCGACTTTCTGTTGTTTCATTTCCGCATCATCAAACCATCTCGACGTGACGGCCTTTGTTTCGGTGAAGAATCTTATGCCGTCTTTTCCCAGGGCATGCAGGTCGCCGAAGAAGGAATCCTTGTGTCCGGTAAACGGGAACACCCCTGTCGGCACTGGGATTCCAACGTTGATGCCTACCATGCCTCCATGTGTGCGTCTGGCGAATTCGCGGCTGAAATAGCCGTTCTGGGTGAATATCACGGAGCCGTTGGCGAATCTGTTCTTATTCGTAAGTTGCAGACCTTCTTCAAAATCCCTGACCCGTTTGACACACAATACCGGGCCGAATATTTCCTCGTTACCAATGGTCATTTCTGGAGTGACATGATCAAATATGGTAGGCCCGAGATAAAATCCTTTTTCAAATCCTTTCACAGAGACAGCCCTGCCATCAAGTACGAGTCTGGCGCCTTCCTTGATTCCTTTTTCGATCCAGTCCAGTACCGACCTGCGATGATTTTCCGTGACCAGCGGTCCGAGTTCGGAAGTTTTGTCATATGCTGGTCCGACTTTTAAATCCCCTGCGAACTTCGCAAGCAATTCTACAAGTTTGTCCGCAATGTTTGCCTGTGCGACAACGACCGGCAACGCCATGCATCGTTCACCAGCGCAGCCAAATGCTGCGTTGATGAGCCCCCGTGCCGTACGTTCTAAAGGTGCGTCTTCCAATACGAGGGCATGGTTTTTGGCTTCACACAGTGCCTGCACTCTTTTTCCATTGGCCGCAGCCGTGGCGTAAATATGCATGCCGACCGAAGTCGAACCGACAAAGGTTATGCCCTTTACGTCCGGATGTTTCAGGAACAGTTCCGCCTCGTTGCGGCTGCAGGTGACGATATTCACCACACCATCAGGCAGTCCTGCTTCCTTCAACAGCTCCGCGCACCTTAATGCGGTCATAGGGGTCATGCTGGAGGCTTTCAAAACCAGTGTGTTGCCGGAAGCGATGCACAGCGGCATCATCCAGCCCATCGGAATCATGGCCGGAAAATTGAACGGCGCAATCCCCGCGAACACGCCCACCGGTTCCCTGTAAAGCACCGTATCAAAGCCGCTGGAGGCGTTCATCAGGGATTCACCCATCAGCAATGAGGGAATTCCGCAAGCGAATTCTGTCGCCTCCTTTGCCTTTAAGATATCCCCTTTGGCTTCTTCCCAGACTTTGCCGTTTTCCCGGCACACTATGGTTGTCAGTTCATCCAGATGTTTTTCCAGGAGTTCCCTGAATTTGTACAAAACCTGCACCCTTTTCACGGCCGGGGTCTCTGACCAGGCCGGAAAAGCGGCGGATGCGGATTTTATGGCCGATTTGACTTCCTCTTCGGTGCAGCACGGGGTTTTGGCAATCACTGCGCCCGTGCTGGGATCGTAGATGTCCATGTATTTGTCGGTTTTCGACTCGTGCCATTTGCCTCCGGCAAAAAATTTCAGCTTCTCAATTTTACTCATTTCTGTCTCCTGTTTTATGTTTATATTATGCGTTCATCCATAAATTTCGGGTTGCTTCAACAGCTTTTTTCATGCCCTCAAAACCGTTGAAAGACGCTTCTTCAATTGAAAAAGATCCGGAGAACTTGTTTTTTTTGAGGAATTTAAAAATCTCCGGCAACGGAACAATGCCCTGGCCAATGGGCGCCGGCCTGAGATGCTCGCCTGCGATGATGTCCGCGACATGAATGCGCCGTACCCGGGGGAAAATCCGTTCCAACATCCGCACCGGATCCTGTTTGTAATAACAGGCGTTGGCCGTATCGAACAGAAGATCTATTTTCGTGCTCTCAAGTCGCTTGACAAGTTCAAAATAAATTTCCGGTTCGCCCGCAAAATCATAGTAACTCCAAACTCCGGGCTTTGAATGGTTTTCGAACAGCAGCCTGACATTTCCCAATCCTGCGAATTCCGTAGCTCTTCTCAAATACTTCTCAGCCCAATTCAAACCCTGTCCGATTGAAGTTTGCGGATGGGCCTGTCCGGCGGTGACTCGCAAGTACTGCGCCCCGACTGTGTTGCAGTCGCGAACATCTTCCATGAAACTGGAAAATTCACTTTCCCGCACAGTTTCATCCGGATTGGTGAAGTCCGTATAGGTGGCAACGGTATCCACCGGAAATTCCGGTTTCGTATTGTCATGCCGAGTGATAAGCACACTCAAATCAATGGTGTCAAGTCCGAGTTGTTCAGCCATTGAGGCCCATTTTGGGATATTCATTTTCCCGGATTTGAAATCCGGATAAAAAGATACCGGCAAGCAACTAAGTTTCGTTTTTGTATATGATGTAAGATTTTCCATTATCAGAATAATATCCAATCCTTTGCAAATTACAGTTATTGGGTAATATCATGCTCAAACTCGTCCCAATATTTTTTCAGTTCTGTAACTGTTTCAATTTTCGCAATAATATGTCTTACTCGAGCAGTGAAAGATTCACCAGGAGCCAGATTTTTTGCTGGCGGAGCCAGCATATAGTCTCTGGCCTGATTGGCGGCAGATACAATGTTCAGACACTTGGCGGGCTCGACAAAAAGAATATGCCGTCCCTGATCATACCAGTCATTTTTATCGGAAAGCAAGGCCGGATGCATGTAAGCGGCATCCTCCTCTGTTGGGTCTTTTATGCCGTGCCAGCCTTTCACGGTCTCCCTGAACTCTCTTAATATTTCCGTGTCTCTTGATTTTTTCCCCTCGAAATCAGATTCGGAAAAGCCTCGGAAAGTGTCAGAACACTCAACTATTTCATTTTTTGAATTCCAATAATAATTTTTGCCATGCTGATGATACGACGCGAAAAATACCATGTAATCCTCAAGCGTCTTTCGGCTTAAATTTTCGATGGTGAAGAAAGTGTCCCAAACGGACAGACATCCATGTTCTGACGGTTCGCTAAAAACCCACTTTACTGAAGTTTTTACGAAATTCGCGATATAGTAGCATGATACGACTGCATGCGTACCGTCCATAAATATCTGCGGATCATTGATTATGGTATTGCGCGGTTCAAAACCTCCGGAAAACCCTTTCCAGAAATGATGTTCTCTGTTGTCCCAGCAAATCCTCGGAACTTTCGGGCAACCGTCAAGATGTAAATTTACCACCCCGACATTATCGTGAACACCTATGATACGATTTTGCCAGGAAGATTTCGCATAACTTGTTTTGGGATTATAATTACTGTCCGTCAAATATTTGTTTACAGGGACAATATTAACTTCGAGTTGCCCGCCTTCCCACATAATATTGGCAGTGTTTCGTATGGTTTCTTCGATTTTCATCAACTTCTCCTTATCCTGTCTGGGAATTCCTGCATCAAAATATATTCATCCTCTTAAAACGATTCGACAAGGAAAACCGCCGATCCTGCCGGTTTATCCAGTGTGATTGTATTGTCAGAAATCGTATACTTTTCCATTGGCGTCAGGTCATGCTCGGCGTCAATGACGGACACTTTACACCGATCCGGATTCAATTGGACATCGCCCAAATTTACGGTAATCCTCCGCTTTCCGGTCTTGAAGCATGAGATCAGGACGGCGATTTCGCCGGTGGCTTTCCGTCCGGACAAAACGCGCACGGAACTGTCGGCGGATTCGACCTTCGCATTGATCCGATTTTCATACTTTGCAATCAAATTGAATGCCTTCATCGCGTAATAGGTTTTGTTCCTTGCCTGAGTCAACGTATCGAACAACCCCCAGATAATTATCGAAGTTCCGACATAGTAGCTGCCCATATCCAGAGGCGTATCCTGCCATCCGGAAAGTACGGAACAGATATATGCCGCACCATTCGGACCGTTTATTTCAGGAGCCAACGCATTCCAGTAGAGAGGGTCAAATATTTTCGACCAATCCCCGGGGAAATAATTCCATTCCGCAACCTGGATTTCGGTCCGATCAAAACCAAGTTCGTCCAGCATTTTGCGCGCCCGATAGGGTTGTTTGATCAGTGAGTCCGGATGGGCATCGTAATTATTCCAGGCAAAAAAATCCAACGGCGCATTCTGCTTTTTGCACTCCATCAAGAACTCGCGAATCGGCGTTCCATCACAGTACGCCTGCGGGCCGCCGACTTTCACATGGGGAAAGCGCTGTTTAATTTTCTTTGCAGTTATAACGTATAAACGGTTGTAATCGGCCCATGTCCCCGTCCATAAATTCGCCGTATGCGGTTCTTCCCAAATCGGCCAATATTCGATGTTATAATGAAAGCCATTAGCCCACCCTTCATTATAATGCGCAATGATGTTACAGCATATTTCCGCCCATTTTTCATAATCTTTGGGAGGATGAACGGCATAATGTCTGCCGTTTCTGAACTGTTCAATGGTTTCGCCAAGCCGATAAGATATTTTCGTCCCGGTCGCCAGACAATCGGCGATGTAATCGTCCGTATGATCAAAATAATAGTTTTCAGGATTCCGGTGATCGGCTGAAAATATGGGGAATACCATGGAAATATCCACCAGTTTCAACAGGGGGTTTTCAAATGCAGCATCATGAAAGCGGACAATCGGAATATCCAGTTCCTTTAAATCCGGATTGATGTTCCTTTTCCATTTTGACAATGGCGCAGAGAGGTTGGTGCCGTGCAGACGGCGAATTTTTCCAAGCGGTCGATTTATATCAACGGTCACCGTCAAATCTTTTAGCCGGTCAAGCTCCAGCAGACTGCTTCCCGTCCCCGTTGCCGCAGCGAAAACCATCCAACAGGCCGTGTTGTTTTGATTGCAATGAAAAACAAGGCGCTTTACTGTTTTTCCGGGATGGAGATTGCGAATGGCAACGGCATACAGCGATGCGTCCTGTTCCATCGGATCGGTAATGGAAATCGAAAGCGCATGTTCCGCGTCACCGGAGGGGCAATACCAGTCTGTCGCGTAATGAATATTGTATTCCATTGCAACTTCCGACGTGTCGCCGTCGTCATAGACCAATTCCAGCGTTCCAAGGGTATCGCCGTTCGCCAGGCCGCCGCCGTGCAGTAAATATACCCAATCGCATTTCCGGTCGACGCTTACATCCGCTTTTTTCAGAAAGTCATTGCCATGCAACACCAAAATCGTTTTATTGCGATTCGTTGCCGGATCGACAATATTGAATTCAATTTTTCCGGCTTTCAGCATGCCCGGTTTCAGGTTGCGGAAATCGTAAGCCAAATTGAGCCAGCCATGCGGCATACTGGGAGAGGGAGTCCCAGCGAGCGCATCCCTGAGTCCGCAGTTGAAAGCGGCGGATAAGTCAAGCGCGTTGAACGAAGAACCGATTCCACCTGATTTTTTCATGTTGATTATTGCTCCTTTTGTTTGTCGAGTGATCTCTTGAATATTTTTCAAAAATCGGCCGGCCACTCGGCCCGGCCGCCTGCACCTGGAACGACACGGTAAATTCCGCCGCCCAGGAATTCACCTTGAGCGTTTATCCGGGTTTCAGCTTTGATGCGCCCCCAGCTTGAAGTAGTGATGAAAAGTTCCCGCAAGCCTTCACCTCCGAAAATGACACTGGTAGGGATTTTAGCAGGAAGTTTTATGGTTTTGATCACCTTGCCGGCCGACGAAATACGGCGGATTGCGCCGCCCTGCCAGAATGCCGACCACAGGCAGCCTTCAAGATCCATGGTCAACCCGTCCGGTAAACCGTCTGTCTTTTCACACTTGAAAAACTGGCGAGGATTGGCAATATGTCCGGTGCTCAGGTCATAATCGTAACAGTTGATGACAAGATCCATGGTTGTGGTATGGTAAAAAATCTTATTGTCAAGACTGAAAGTCATGCCGTTTGAGCAGTTGACCTTATCCAGCAGTTTCACTGGGGCTCTGCCTTTTTCCAGCCGGTAGAGTCCGGCATTCATGGTTCCTGCGAAAATGCGTCCTGCCGGATCTGTTGTGATGTCGTTGAAGCGTTCGCCTTTCGGGAAATCCATCACGAAAAGAGTTTCTGTCCGACCGTCGCTGCGGAGTTTCAAGACCTGGTTTCCAGCGCACAAAATCAAATCACCGTCGAGATTGAACGCGAATCCGCCAACCTTTATGCTTCCCTGCCAGAATTTCTCCGTATGTCCGGTAGAAGGGTCGCATCGCCACAGGCAGCATTCTTCAATGTCAGTGAAATACAATCTTCTTTCGGCGGAATTCCACAACGGCCCTTCGGCCAGCAGACAGCCGGGATCGCAGACCAGTCCGACTGGCATGTGGTTTGAACTCATCTTATCATCCTCTCCCTGATCAGTGCCAGCAGATCATGATAGGCGCTGATGAATTGTTTGAGCGTATGGACGGTTGCGCCGAAGGAAATGAATTCTTCCGGTGACATGCCATCCGGCTCGTAGGCGCGGCGGAAATCAGGGAAATTCGCTTCCAGCAAGCTGATGATTTCAGTATGTACCGGGGTGTCAATTCGGGATTTCACTTCAATATTGGAAGCGTTAAAGCGTTTCCACCAGGAATAGGGGATTGAAACATTGACTTCGCCTCCGATGAACTCCGACCACTGCATGTGGTTCCGGTAGGCCGCCGCAAGAAGCACGCTCCTGAAACCGCGTTTCCGGAAAATCTGATAGGCTCGTTTGAACACCGCCACTCCGGCCCATTCCAGACAGCCCGGGTCAATACTGATTTTTTCAGATTCCATCACACGTTTAAGGTGGTCGTCCAGCCGCCCGACCATGATCGCCACGTTCGGACGCATCGGACAAATGTCAATCCCAGCCTTTTTCGCCCGGTCAAGGCCGCGTTCGACTGCTTCTGCGGCGGCGACCGCCTGGGAAACGCTGAAGCATACAGTAGGGGTGACGACAATGCCTTTTGACGTCGCCTCTTCGATCGCCAAAAGAGCGGCAGGCACGACCGGCATTTTGATGGCAACGTTTGGTGTGACCCCGTTCAATTCCTCCGCCTGTGCGACCATTGCCGCCGCGTCGCGGAAGTATTTCGGATTCACCTGCAATGACAGGCGTCCGCCGGTTCCTCCGCTTCTCCTGAATTCCGGCATCAACAGTTTCGCGGCTCTTCCCCCCAGCTCGGCAATCAGTTTCCAGGCAACATCATCCTCGGTGGCAGTCGGATGGGCAAGGATAAGCCGGTCAATCACAGGATTCCATAATCCAGGGGCGCTTTTGATCACCGCCGAAACGATCACCGGATTGGACGTGGCGCCGACCGCGCCATGTTCCAGCGCTTCACGCAGCTGTTCCAAATCGCAGGAATCGTTCCAGAAACCGGTTGCGGTTTTGCTGGTCAGCTTCATCAGGCTTTCATTCATGACGACTCCTCAGTAAATTTCTTTCAGGACGGCTCCGGTAACTTCCAGCACCCGGTCGATATCGGCTTCGGTGTGCTGGATCGAGTACCCGCTGTGCCCGGGAGACCCTTTGCCGTAATCGTGGCAGTATATCCCGCGCTCGTTGCACTTGCGGAAGAATTCGAAGGCGCGCTTACTGTCGTGATTCTTCAGATCCGAATAGCGGCGCGGCGGCTCCTTCAAGCCCATCACGGTGTTGAAACGGGCGCCGTGATGCGGGAACTGCACCGGCACGCCGAGATCGCGGACGATTCGATCCAGACCGCCGTGCAGACGCTTTTCCAGCATCTGCAGATGTTTGTAGAAATAGGGTTTGACCACTTCGTCAATGAACGCCAGTGACGGCAGAATCTGTGTGAGATGTGCGTTGAACGTCCCGCTGTGCTGGACTGTCCCGGCCGGTTTATACATGTTCATTATTTCGGCCCGTCCGCCGAACGCGGAAAGAGGTATGCCGCCGCCGAGCGATTTGCCGATGGTGCAGACATCCGGAACAATGCCGAAATCCTGCTGGGCGCCGCCGGGCGACTTCTTGAACGACGACTGGATTTCATCGAAAAACAGCAGGATGCCGTTGTCCCTGGTAATCTTGCGGATGGCTTCCATATAGCCGGGATCCGGTTTGATCCCCCCTGAATTGTAGTTGACCGGTTCCAGTATCAGTGCGGCGATTTTGCCTTTATTGGCGGCGATGACTTCATTCAACACATCGAGATCGTTGAACGGCGCAGTCACGATCAGATCGCGGAAAACTTCTGGAATCCCGGCCGATTCGATGTATGGCTTCTTCCGGTTCTCTTCAAGCTTGTCCATCGGCGGCTGCCCGCCGATGTAGATCATTTCGTGATACCCGTGAAAATGCCCTTCCAGACGCAGGAGCTTATCCCGTCCGGTGAATCCGCGGCAGGCGCGGATCAGATGCATTGTGGCTTCAGAACCGGAAGTGCAGAACCGCACTTTGTCCATGCATGGGATCAGTCGGCAGAGTTTCTCCGCCAGTTCGATCTGGTATTCGGTCTCAGCAGAGCAGATGTAACCCAGTTCTGCTGATTTCGCCATCGCCTCAACAATCGCCGGATGCTTGTGCCCCAGCAGGCTCGCCCCGTGCGCGCAGTTCATGTCGACATATTCGCGCCCTTCGTAGTCATAAACCTTCGAACCAGAACCGCGCGAGATATAAAACGGCCTTCCAATCGCATTGATGAAGCGGGTTGACGAACATACTCCCCCCGGCATTACTTTTTTTGCACGGGCGAACAACTCTTCTGCTTTAGACATGATACCTCCTCCTTATGTGCCAAATTTAATTATTTTCATATTTGCCGCGCCGGCAACAGGAAAAAAGTCGCCGCCGGCCGATTCCCATTTCTGTCCCATCCATTTCAAATATCCCATGATGCGATTGTCGGGATCATAGACACCGTATTGCATATCGTACGCAGATGGCTTCGTTCCGTGCCCGGTCTCAAAATCAATGTTCCCGATTTCCACATTGATATTATTACTTGCTTTCAAACCGAAGGTGTCCTGCCGAAATGCAGAAACAATCGTCTTGTTATGCTGTGCCACAATAAATTGTATGAAGCTTAAGTGCGATGCGTCATGGAATACAATCGCCTCTTCACAGTTTGCCGCGATGAGATAATCTGCCACAACCATTTCGCCCAGCACGAAACCGTACTTGTATCCCTGCACACCGACATTGCGGAGCACCTGATCATCGTTCTGATCACCGGACATGATGAGCGCAGCGGTATAGCCGGGGTTCGGCTGGAGTTCGTGATCGGTTTCCGCATCGCCCACGCTTTTATCAAGCCCGAAGTAACAATCTTGTATAATACATTTTGAAGTGTTCTGAAGATTAACGCATGACCCGGTTGGATACATCTTGTCCGGATTCATGTATCCTCTGAATTCAAGATTTTTAATTGTAACGAGCCCGGTTCCAAATTTTCCCGCAAACAATTTCCCTTCCACGGTTGACAAAATAGAATATGGACGTTCGGATGGGTTCTTTTGCTCCGGCGCCTCCCATGTGGAAATTAGCCGCGTATTGTATTTGGGCATTCCGGTAAATGTCGTGTACGGCCGTACCTGATAATCATAAAGCATCGCAACAGGCATCTCGCCTTCAAGACAGATATTGACCCAATCCGGGAATTCCCTGCTGTCGATATACAACTGCGACTTCGTCGGTTTGCCGTTGACCTCCTCGACTGCCGGTCGGGCAATGATGTAACCTTCCCTGGTGTACGGAAAGAACACTGTGCCACCACCATTGTCGACGATGCGGTTGATCGCTTCCTGAATGGCCTGGGTGTCATCAGTGACACCGTCTCCCCTGGCTCCAAAATCAAATACGTTTACGCGGCTCATGGTATGACTCCTATTGATTATTCTCCCCGAATCTTTTTTCCCTTGTTTTCGACGGAATCGACAAGAGGCAGGTCTGCCCGCCGTCGACGAAGAATGTCTGTCCAGTAATGAATCCGGCCCGGTCTGAAGCGAGGAATGCGCATATTTCCCCGATATCGTCAGGCAGTCCTAATCGTCCGATCGGCAGATGGTACATTGCTTTTTTCATGTATTCTTCCGTAATCGGGCCTTCGCTTTCGACCGGCACCCAGCCCGCAGCCACCGAGTTGACCCGGATATTGTCGGGAGACAACTCAATCGCCGCCGTCTCGGTGAATTTGTTTATCGCCGCTTTGGTCGCGGCATAGGCGCTGAAACCTTCGGACGAGGCCCGGCTGGTCAGTGAAGAGATGTTGACAATACTACCACCGCCGTGGGTCTTCATGTAACGCGCCGCACGCTGGGTGCAGAAAAAAGTCCCCCGGCAGTTGATGTCGAACAGTTTGTCGAACTCGGCCTCGGTAATATCCAAAAAGGCGTATTGGTTGGTGATTCCGGCATTGTTGACCAGAATGTCTAGGCCTCCGAAATACTTTATTGTTTCCGCCAGTATCGCGTCGATTTCAGCGGTGTTGATGACATCTGCACGAATCGGCAGAACTTTTACGCCAAACTGCTGAAGCTCCTTTGCCGTGGCTTCAGCGCCTACCTTGTTATGCCGGTAGGTGAACGCCACGTCCGCGCCCTCGCGGGCGAAAACACGGGCAATCCCCTTGCCTATGCCGCTCGACGCCCCGGTTACAATCGCTTTTTTGCCTTCCAAAAGCTTGGACATAGTCACGCCCTCCAGTTTTTAATGTTGTCGAAAGGATAAATCGGACGGGTAATGTTCTCCCATTTAAACGCGGTCAGATCCGACTGCGTGGCGCCTGGCGAATCCGCCCGGATCAAACAACTCTGGTACTTTTTGAAATATTGGAAATTGCTGCCGGTCTTAAGCACTACCATTTGGGCTTCACCCACATCCAGTCCCAATTTTTGATAGAGAGAAGGGTGGTTGATCGCGAAATCACGGAATTCCAGAATGGCGATTTTTAAATTGCCGCGTTCGAAAAGGACGGAACGGCCTACCTTAGAGGTGCTTCCATCTCCCAGATCAAGGTTGCCGGCTTCGGCAATGGCCTTAATCACACCAGTTATTTTCAAGCTTGGCGAAAATCCGGCGCTCATCTTGCCGCCGAGCTGCAACGTGATCTCCCTGCCGGTTCCCGCCTTGATTGATTGTTCCAACGCCGCCGGATCAACCACCGGAACCAGGGCAGCTCCGTGCAGGTCATGCTTCAGCATTTCGGCAATGATTGACATGTTGTCGCCGGGCGCACCGCCGAACGTGGCGTCACCCGTATCCGAAATTACCACCAGCCCCTTGGATTCGGCATTTGCGGTGGCAATAGCTGCAGGCAGGGGCAGGCGTTCCGAGCGCCAGAACTGTTCGCGCAGACTCCATGCCTTCCGGGCTAGTTTTTCCGCACATGACTGCGCTTTTTCGGAACTGTCGGCATAGACCAGGCAGCTCCAGCCGTTGTCAGGCGCATCCAACCACGGCTGTGTCGGAAAAGTTGACACGGCAATTACATCTCCATCCTTTTCGATTTCACGGGCAAGATCGAACCATTCCTTCATAGGACCGACCGATGTCAGGAAATTATCCTGTGGCGCCAGCATTGGAACCTTGACCAGTGCCGCGTGTGGCATCCGCTTGTTTTTCCAGATATCCAGCATGACCCGGGCCGTTTTAGCACCGGCGGCAGGCAAGTCATGCGGCTGAGTTTCGTAGCCGACCATCACATCAGCAACGGCAACCATCTTCCGCGTAACGTTGGCATGATGATCCAGTGCAACTCCAATGAAACAGTCTTTTCCGACGAGTTTTCGCACTTCCTCTACGATCACGCCTTCGGTGTCGAATTCATCCGCCGATGCCATTGCTCCATGCAGCGCCAGAAACACCGCGTCAACCCTGCCAACCTTTCTCAATCCGCTTAAAAGCATGTGTTTCAAAGACGCGAAAGTCTCGGAGGACAGTGTCCCTCCCGGCATTGATCTGGCAGCGACAATTCCTTCGAGTAAACAGTTTTCCGACTTCATGGCGGCTATGAAACCGCCAATTACACCGTCGTTCGAAGCCGTATTCACAGCATCGGTTCCCTGCTTGAAGTAGGAGTCCTTGAAATCTTGCAGCGTCGTTTCCACCACGTTGAAGCTGCAGGTCTCCTGGTTGATCCCGGCAATAGCTATTTTCATGACATGCGTTCCTTTTGATTTTCAATTAGGCGGCTTCGCCGAGACCGCCGCGGACCTAAGACACGAAAAATACAATTTCCTATACGGTTTAATTAGCATTGATATTTCCAATTAGGAAACATCCATAGTATAAAGTTTCCTCCGTTGCCTGTCAAACGGGAATTCTGTTTTTTCTGCAAAATAGTTTCCTGACAGTAGAATTATCGGAGAGCCTTGACCTATCGCCCTTGCAATAGTTTCCATTTAGGATATACTGACGCATGAACAAATAAATGACGGGACGGCTGGACATATGAACGTGAATGTGGTCATAAGGAAACTTCGCAAGCAGAAGAAAATCACACTTGACCGGCTAGCGGGATTGACCGGACTGACCAAGGGGTATCTGTCAAAGATCGAACGGGCTCCCAAGGCTCCGCCGTTTTCTACACTCGAAGTCATCGCCAGAGCCCTCGGCGTGGACATCTCATTCCTGCTCGAACAGGGCAAAACCGGGATTGAAAACAAGAATCTTGACATAATGCGTCGCAGGGAATGGACACCCATGGAGATCGATCCCGGCAATTACCGCGACGGCTGCGCGTTTATACCGCTGCTCCATTCGCACCAGGGCAAATACATGTTTCCGGTGCTGGTAACGATCGAACCCGGCGGCAAGACGGAATTCCAGCATGACGCCGAGGAATTCGTCTATGTCCTGAAAGGCGGCGCAACCTTGACCTACGACGGCGAAACCTGTGAACTGCGGAAGAATGACAGCTTCTATCTGGATTCGCGCCGCAAGCACTGTTTCAGCAACCCCGGAGCGACTCCGGCCATACTTCTCTCCGTCTACTACAGCTACCGCCGCTTCTGAACAGCAGCAAGACAAGTTTTGGATCCTTTTCGTGGAAGTATTTGAATAGTCTCTCAATCCTGTCGGAATATCAATAAAGGAAACCTCTAAAAAAAATCCTTTGAAAAACGTGAGTTGAATCCCTGTCTGCCTGTGGGGTTGCGCAGGTTCAGGGCAAACTGCGAAGTTGTTTCAATTGAATATAAACCCCTGTGTCTTTGCCTGCCTAGGCGTAAAGACTGGTGTTTCTGTGGTTGATCTTATTCCAGAGAGGCGAGATCGAGTTTTCTTGCGGCCTGGGTTTCGTCTAGGCGTCTGATGGGCATTGTCACGGGACATTTTTTTATCTCGTCGGGATTCTTGTCTGCGAGTTTCGCAATTTCGATCATCACTTGTATGAATTTGTCAATGTCCTCCTTGGACTCGGTTTCCGTAGGCTCGATCATGAGGGCTTCCTTGACGATAAGGGGAAAGTAAATTGTCGGAGGATGAATATCCCTGTCGATCAGGGCCTTTGCGATATCGAGGGCGTGGACGCCTTTTTCGGTCTGGCGTGTGGCCGAGAAGACGCATTCATGCATGCAGTAGCCGGGATACTGCTGGTCGAAATAAGGGGCGAGTTTCACCCGGATGTAGTTCGCGCTCAGGACGGCGTTTTCACTGACCCTTACGAGTCCTTCCCTGCCGAGGGTTATAAGATATGCGTAAGCCCTGAGGATGATTCCGAAATTTCCGTAGAACGGGGCAATGTACCCGATTGATTCCCTGTGGGTGTAATCAAGAGAGTAGGTTCCGTCGCTCCTTTTGACAACTCTGGAAACGGGGAGATATGGAGCGAGTTTTTCACATACGCCGACGGGACCCGAACCCGGGCCTCCGGAACCGTGCGGGGTGGCGAAAGTCTTATGGAGGTTGACGTGCATCACATCGAAACCGAGGTCTCCGGGACGCAGCCTCCCGATGATCGCGTTGAAATTCGCGCCGTCGCAGTAGGCGAGTCCGCCCGCCTTGTGTACAAGGTTGCAGATCTCCTTCACGTTCGGATCAAAGAGACCGAGGGTGTTGGGGCAGGTCAGCATTATTCCGGCGACATTTTCATTGAGCGCGTTTTGAAGCGCCTTGAGATCGACATTGCCTTCGGCATCGGAGGGAATTGTGAAGGTTTCAAAGCCGGCCATCGCCGCGCTTGCGGGATTTGTCCCGTGTGCGGCGTCCGGTATGAGCATGATTCTTCTTTTCGGATCCTTCTGCGCCTTATGGTAGGCGGCGATCATCATGACACCGGTGAGTTCGCCGTGCGCGCCCGCGAGCGGCTGCATTGTGCAATGAGAGAAGCCGAGAAGTTCGCTGAGCATCCGTTCCGTTTCGTAAATGACTGCGAGCGCGCCCTGTGCCAGGGTGCCGCCGCGTCTCAGCTGTGGGAGAAGGGGATGAAGGTCGGCGAAGCCCGGCGTCGAGGCCGCTTTTTCATGGAATTTGGGGTTGTACTTCATTGTGCATGAGCCGAGCGGATAGAAATTGGAGTCGACACCCATGTTCCTTCTGCTGAGAATGGTGAAATGCCTTACGGCCTCCAGTTCCGAAACTTCCGGCATGGCGGCGGCTTTTTTCCTGCGAAGTTCGCAGGGGATGGAGTTTGAAGCCGGAACATCGAGTTTTGGAAGAGATGAACCGCGCCGTCCTTTTTTTCCCTTTGAATATATTAATTCCACAGTACTGCCTCCATAGCGTTTGCAAATGCCTTAATCTCTTCGCGGGTTCTTTTTTCCGTCACCGCGACAAGCAACTGGTTTTTCCTGTCATGATAGTATCTCCCGAGAGGGAATCCGCCGGCAAATCCCCTGTCTATCAGTTTGCCGACTATTTCCGAGGAGTCTCCGGGGAGTTTAATGACGAATTCATTGAAGAAAGACTTTTCACCTACGGCTTCGACTCCCTTGATCTGGAGGAGGAGGTCTCTTGCGAAATTCGCCTTTGAGGCGCAGAGGTTGGCAACCTGTAAAAGCCCCTCTTTCCCCACGCATGTCAGATAAATCAGTGCGGTCAGGGCGCAAAGGCTTTCGTTTGAGCAGATGTTGGACATGGCATGTTCGCGGCGTATGTGCTGTTCGCGCGCCTGGAGTGTCAGAACGAATCCCTGTCTGCCGTCGAGATCAACCGTCCTTCCGACAATTCTTCCGGGCATCTTGCGGACATATTTTTCCTTGACCGCCATGAATCCGAGGTATGGCCCGCCGAAACTCAGCGGGATTCCGAGACTCTGTCCTTCGCCTGTAACAATATCAAAGCCCATTTCGCCGGGGGTTTTCAGCATTGCGAGGGCTATCGGGTATGTGGAGCATACGGCGAGGGCGCCCTTTTTGTGGATTTTATCAACGGTGTCAGTCCACTCCTCGGCTGTTCCGAAAACATTCGGATACTGTACGAGGATGCATGCGGTCTTATCGGTTACGGCGTCTATCAAAGCGCTTTGAGCGGAATCTGTTCTGGAATGTTCGACAGGCACCTCCACAAGTTCAATGTCGAGATTGCCGCTGTAGCATTTTATCATTTCCCGGAAAATCGGGGACACTGCGCCTGAAATGACCGCCTGTCTGCGCGAAGTTATCCTGACAGCCATCATCATGGCTTCGAAAAGGGCTGTTCCTCCGTCGTAAAGCGATGCATTCGCCATCGGCATCGAAGTGAGCCTGCATATTGCCGACTGGAATTCGTATATGGCCTGCAGGGTTCCCTGGGAGGCTTCGGGCTGGTATGGAGTGTAGGCCGTATAAAATTCGGAGCGGCTCGTCAATGCGCCGACGGCGGCGGGTATGAGATGATCGTAATATCCGCTTCCGACAAAGTTCACCAGATTTGTGGCGTTCTGCGAAGCCAGCGCGTTGAGGTGAAGCGTGACTTCGTATTCCGATTTGCCGGAAGGAATGTTTTTCAAAGCGGGAGGCGGATCTTTTATCTGGGCTTTTTTCCAAAGTTCCTCAAGGCTCCTACAGTTTACCGTCTGAAGCATTTCTTTCACATCGGCGTCTGTATTCGGAATATAAGGCACGGAAAATTTCTCCTTTAAGCTTAATCGTATTGGACACAGGCAAAATCCCAGTCATTCGACGGGGCAAGTGCCTGTGCCGCTTTTATTTCCTTGAAGATTCCTTCAGATATTTTTCATACTGCTCTTGCGACATAAGATCTTCCAGTTCGACAAGGTCTATATTGTCGAGTTTGCAGACCCAGCCTTTTCCCTCGGGGGAGATGTTGACTATTGCCGGCTCCTCCTCAAGTTCCTTGTTGATGCCGGATACGGTGCCGCTTATTGGGGCGTAAATATCGGAAGCCGCCTTGACGGATTCGATTGTCCCGAGGACATCGCCCACTATCAGGTCTGTTCCCTCGGGCGGCATTTCGACAAATGTTATGTCTCCGAGTTCTTTCGCCGCATGGGCGGTTATGCCGACGACTGCTTCAGTGCCCTTAATCTCAACCCATTCATGCTCTTTCGTGTATTTCTTCATCAATACCTCCTGAATTTCAAAAAGAAACCGTTTTTAAATATATTGTTTTTTGTAAAATAACAGAGTGTAAAATTATTATTTTGGATATTTTCCCCTATTTTCTAGCAGTTCCGTTTTTATAGAAAGGAACGCTTGTCGTTTTACCGGTTATCCTGAACCTGTCTGTAACAAGCTCCACTTCAGTGCCGACACTTATTTCAGATTCGCCGTTGAAATAGGCGAGCGCAATCGCTTTTCCGAGCGAGGGCGAGAATGTTCCCGAGCTTACTTTCCCGGATTCCCTGCCTGAAATGAATACGGGCGTTCCCTCTCTTGCCGCGCGTCGGCCGTCAAGCTCGATTCCCGCAAGTCTCTTTTTAGGCTGCGAAGTCCGCAGGATTTCCGCACCTATGAAATCGCGTTTTTCCCCGAGTTTCAGTATCTGGGCGAACCCGGCTTCAACCGGAGTGGTTTCAAGATTGAGTTCGTGTCCATAGAGCGGATATCCCATTTCGAGACGCAGGGTGTCGCGTGCTCCGAGTCCCACCGGTTTTACATTCTTCTGTCCCAGCAGGATGTCCCACATGGTTCCGGATTTGTCGGCGGGAAAATAAATTTCAAACCCGAGCTCGCCCGTGTAACCTGTCCTGCTGAGTATGCACGGAATTCCGGATATCCGGGTTTTGATCCAGCGGTAGTAAGCGGGAAGGCTTTCTTTTTCCAGGCCCAGAGACACCAGGACATCGGCGCTTTCCGGACCCTGGAGATCTATTTTGGCAGTTGCATCCGACTCGTCCGCGAATGACACGTCTTTCGGAAGCAGTTCCCTGAACCGGGCGGCATCGGCGTCCCTTGTCCCTGCGTTTACAACAATGAAAAACTCATTGTCGTCAATCCTGTAGACGATCAGGTCGTCAACGACAGTTCCCTTTTCGGTGAGAAGGAAGCCGTAGCGGCAGGTGCCGGGCTTCTGGTCGGCAACCGGTCTTGCAAGTATCCTGTCCAGCGCAATTGCGGAATTTTTCCCTTTGACCCTGAATTCGCCCATGTGGAAGATGTCGAAAACGGAGACATGTTTTCTTGTATGGCTATGTTCGGCGATTATCCCTTCCTTGTACTGCACAGGCATGTTCCATCCTGCAAACGGAACCATTTTGGCACCGAGCTGGATATGCCTGTCGTTCAGAGGGGTGATTTTCAGGTTTTCAGATTCCATCATGATTTCTTTCCATTAAAATTGACAGTTCGCAATTAAATCTCTATAATTAATTTGTCAAATTGTTTTTTCTGAAATAGAAAAAATATTTATCTGCAGGCATAAAAAAAGGGCGCGGATTTCGCGCCCTTGAATATTATTTTATGACAGTATCAGTTGGACAGGTCGGCAAATGTGAAGTCATCGCCCTTGATGTCGAAGAAAAGGAATCCGGCGAAGAAATCAACTATTTCGACCGGATGGAATTCTCCGTTGACTTCGGCTATTGCAAGACCGCCCGTCATTCCGATTGACCAGTAGTCTCTTGCGCCTTCGTGGAAGTTATAGATTCTCTCATCTATGTTGGGAGCTCCGGAATAATACACGTTGTAATCCTTCAACGAGCCTACGCAGTTGGTGAGTTCTTTGCCTTCGGAGGTGATTGCCATGAAATTTGTCTCCGATCCTGATTCGAACCCGCAACCGTATTGACGGTTATAGGCTTTAGCGGCCTTGACAAGGATTCCGGTACCGGCACCGAAAGCGAAAGGTCTTGTACACCAGACTTCTCCTCTTGCGGTAGGGCCGAACGCAAGGGAAATTGAAAACATATCCATGGCATCTACGATTCTATTCGGGATATAGAGTACAATCTTGTCCAAAACCTGAGCCTGGGTTGCCGTTCCTGCCGTAATAGCAAAGACGACCGCAGCGAGAGCAATAAATTTTTTCATCATGTCAATGTCCTTTCCCTAATAAGGTATTTTAAATAAAAATATTATTCAATCGGACAATGTATAACAAAAAAATTATTCTTTCAAATGAAAAACTAATTTTTCTTAAAATTGGGAATATTCCGTTGTCAACCTTGAAAAAAACAAGCTTTGTTACATTTTAAAGGGCTTGACGGGACGTAGCGCAGTCTGGTTAGCGCGTCAGACTGGGGGTCTGAAGGCCGCGAGTTCGAATCTCGCCGTCCCGACCATTTTTTTTAGCCACATGATTCAGAATGTCTTGTCAGCCTGTCAACAGTCTTGAACCCTAAATGCTCGCCGGTATGTCTTTTCCTACACTCCCAGGCATCTGTCCCAGTCTTTGAAAACCGCTTCAAGCCCGAGTTTTTTCAAGTCATTTTCGACTTGTCTGACAGTCCTGGTGTCACGGCGGTTGAACTGGCCCAGGACCTTTTTCTCCGGGGAGGAGTATCCCCCTGGAACCACGGAGGAGCCTGCGCTCATGATGTTTGCGCTGCTCAGGACGGCTCTGCTGCGGAATTCGCGTTTTTCCCTGGTGGAAATAAGGATATCGCCTTCAGGGAACAGCATTCTGAACGAGAGCATCATCTGTTCAAGTTCGGCATCCGACACCGGTGACGGCACTTTGAAATCCCCCTCTATCGGAGTAATTCGAGGGAAGGAAAACTGTATTCTGCTTTTCCAGAAATGTTTTTTAAGCCATATCGCGTGTGCGGCGATTGACACGGCTTCGATCCGCCAGTCATAAAGACCGAGAAGAGCGCCTATCCCGATATTGTAAAAACCCGCCCTTGCCGCCCTTGCCGGAGCATCAAGGCGGTAGTCGTAATCCCTTTTCGGGCCGGAAAGATGAAGCTCCCTGTAAAGTTTCCTGTTGTAAGTCTCCTGATAAATTGTCAGTCCATGGGCTCCGGCATTGAAAAGTTCCCGATAGCCCTCGACATCCATGGGATATATTTCCAGGGAGACATATGAGAATGTTTTTTTAAGCTCCCTCACCGTCCTGCTCAGGAATTCAACGGAAATGAATTCCGGATCCTCTCCTGTGACAAGAAGAAGAGAGTCTATCCCGTGGCTTTTGATCACCTTTGCATCTTTCAGCACTTCATGTTGAGACAGTCTTCTCCTCTCGCTGTGACTGGCTGTCCTGAACCCGCAGTAGAGGCAGTTGTTTATGCAGTAGCTGGAGACATACAGCGGCATGTAGAGCCTGACGGTTTTCCCGAAACACATTTTTTTCAGGATTGCCGCCTTTTCCCTCATCTGGGGGAGAAAGGGCAAGGCTGCCGGAGAAATCAGGTTCATGAAATCGGCGGAAGAAATCCTGTCATTTCCAAGACTGATCCTGACATCGTCAGCTGAAACAGTTTCAAGGCGATTCCTCGCAGTCTTTTCGTCTATGTCTGAATATTGAAGCATAAAATCCGAAGTTGTCGTTTATTTAGCCAGCTCATTATATACCGTCCTTAAAAATATTCTAATGGAATTAAAAAATCCGGTTTATTGATTTTGACGGTTTTGACATTTTATTACATGGCAGGCAAATAAACCGCGGTTAAAAGAAATTCAAAGGAGCAGGCATGTCGGAAAAATCAGAAAAACCTGATATTCAGAACGGGCAGCATGAAGAAGAGACTCCCGGCAGGAGATCAAATATTGCAAGAATATTCTCACTCATTGCGATCCCTGTCGTTTTATTTCTGACAGCCGTCATTGGCGTATCTATGTACTTGAATTCCCAGAAAGCGGAAGCTGCAAGGGTGATGAAAGTTGAAAATGACAGGATTGCGGCTGAAAAGCTTGCAAAGGAGCGGGCGTTGAAGGCCGAACAGGAAAGACAGGAGGTCATTGAGGAAATACGGAAGGAAGCCTGGGGCAGGGCGGTCGCCGCCAGGGACGAGGCTATGATAAAACCTGAAATTATTTCTTCCGCAATAACAAGATTCAACGAGATCAGGGACTCTCTCAAAGGCACGGACTATGAGAAGAAGGCGGATATTGAAATCGCCTCCCTGGAAGCGGCAAGGAAAAAGGCCGTTGAGCAGACCATTGCCGGTCTGGTGAAAAAGGCTTCGGAACTCGCGAGTAAAAAGGATTTTGAAGCCGCCGCCGACGTTTTCAGGAACTATTCCGGCCCGCTGGCCCGGGAAACCGGCGAGGAGAGGCTTAAAATCGCCGAGACCTATTTGGCGTCTTCAAGGGATATGATTGAAAAGGGGAGAAAGTTCCGGCAGACAAAGAATGAATTCCTGAAGAACATCTCGTCCCTGATCCTGAAAAACAAGATATCCAACGCCCTTGAGGCATATGATGAATTCACTTCCAAATATGCCGCTGAAAAAATTGACGGCCTGGCAACTGTAAAAGGCATCCTGGACACAGTGCAACACAATGACAAGTTCCTTCTTGAGAGCTGCAGGAACAATGTCGGCAGGAAGATAGTCGCAAAGGTCGGCGGCCCATATGAATCCGTCGAAATAAGCAGGATCAAGGACGACAGCATATATGTCAAAAAATTACTTGGGACGGCGACGATGGAGACGAAAATAGGCGTTGGGAGCCTGTCTCCGAAGGAGAAAATAAAAAGGTCGGATAGAATGGACAATGCCTCCAGGGCGGTGTTTACCGCAATGATCGAAGTTGAACTTGGAAACTATGAAAACGCCGAAAAGGCCCTTGAACCCGGAGGTCTCCTTTCAGAATCTCTTGCCGAGGCGATAAGGGGAATGAAAAGGGAAATGGAAGATAAAAAGTCCGCTGAAACGACAAAGATGAACGTAAAAGAGGATTCCACTGCGAAGGGATTTGTGATTGCCTCCCAGCATATCACAATAAAAGCTGATGCGAACGCAAAAAACACCAGCAAGGGGAAATTGCGTGAAGCCAATACGATCCAGGACATAAGCCTGAATGTATCCCTGTCAAACACCGCCCCTGCTGATTTCACCAACAATAAGATTGAAATCTATCTCCTTGGCGAAAGCACTGCCGAAAACCACATCTGCCAGGTGCTCGCAGTTGAAAAGAAAGACCTTAGCCTGAAGAAAAATGAATCTCTGGATATTGAAATCAAGGCGAATTCGGAATTCAACAAGTTGAGTTTTTGCAAATACGGAGCCGAATATTGCGGGTATCTGATAGTGATCAAGGACAAGACAGGCAAGATTTTCACGGTGAAGACAAACAGGCCGGCATTCCAGAAGTTCGCCGACAAGATAGTCAAGATGTCCGAATCCTCCGAGTTCGACGAGCGCACGGGAGAAGAAAGGAAGGGCGTTCCGCCGCCGCCTGTCAAACGCTAGTACTCTATAAAACTTAAAATTGCGTATAGATTGCGAAGATTTTGAGGTTTGGTTCGTATTCTGAGAGACCGCCGATACCGAGGTATCGAAGGTTCTCGAAGGGTACGAATCCAAATT
>Ga0172379_10004124_pt1 | contig 21930 bp, 23 predicted proteins | sample GrowelOW334metaG_FD_119756 | JGI IMG/M metagenome (GOLD analysis project Ga0172379, IMG submission 119756) | Groundwater microbial communities from an aquifer near a municipal landfill in Southern Ontario, Canada - Groundwater well OW334 metaG | ecosystem: Environmental > Aquatic > Deep... | reverse complement strand
TTGTTTTTGTTCCCTAAATTTAGAAATTACTCCTCTTAGCTCATTTGCTGTTAATGGCTCGTCTTTTAAGCCGCTGGCTCTACCCACTGGTAAAGTTCTCATCAAATAAACATATGGTACTCCCGACCGGTTTAGCTCTGAATATAATGCCTCTACCATTTTTGGATCTGTGTGTAATCTAGAAATAGGCACCAAAGCTTTTATATTTACTCCATACTTTCCACATTCCCCAACTAAATCACACAAAGCTCTGTAGTTGGCTGAATTGTATCCGGGCTGTTGGTGGTTAGGGTCCCGGGCTACCGGGCTGTCATATGTTACTTCAACTTGAGCAATATGTGGCAACCATCCGCTTGGCTCAGATAGTCTTAAACCTAAATTAGTGGTTGTAAGTCCAATATTCTGTTTGCCGTCAATTTGCTCTGACAGTGTTCTTAATACTTCTAAATTATCTGGGTTTAATAATAGGTCACCGCCTGATAGTCCAACCTCCACGTCCACCCCTTCAAGATTTCTCACAACTTGTAATTTCTGCTCTAAAGTTAATGCCCATCTTCTTGCCACTAATTCTTTGTGGGCCTGTTGGTAAATATTTCCCATATTAGAATCTCTTTTAATTGAAAAGCTGTCATGATTAGAGGTTACAAGAACACTGTCACCCCTCCGGCTAACCGACTCCGCGTCCACGCAACAGTGGCTACAATTCCAGCCGCAAAGACCGTCCATTGTCCAAATTAAACCAATTTTTCCCTCATTTCCTAATCCTGCCATATCAGGCGATTATCAAACAGAACCGTCAATTTGTCAATTATTAGCGTAGGGTGACTCAAGAAGTGACAATGTATTTTGGTCTGAGTCCAATTTTGCCTCAATACCCAAAGGTAAAATTATTTGTGGGTCAGTATGTCCAAAATCCATATTAGTAACAATTGTGATTTTCTTATTTCCAAACTCCTCACAAATTACTTTTTCAATCATTTCATCCAACTCTTTCTTTTCTTCTTCCGAGTAATCTCTGGCTCTTCCAAAAATTACCGCTGATACTTTGTCATATACTCCCATCAGTCCATAATTTCTCAAAAAGTATTTTAATTGGGTAATTGTGGGTTTATCTTCTGAAGTTTCTAAAAACAAAATTTTCCCCTCCCAAAAATCATTTCCCGGCCAATACTTAGTACCTTTTAAAAATTCCAACACTTCAACACACCCGCCAAACAGTGTTCCTGTAGTTTCGCCGCCTTGTACCCATCTCGTTCCGGTGGTATTTTGCCACCCTTTAATCTTGTTGCTATTTTCCAAGTTTTTCCAATCCGCATATCCATCAGCGAATTTACTAAACTTAGGGTATTTGTATCCTTTTAATAGGTTCTCGCCAAACAACATATCCCTAATGTGTTTTTGATAGTCTTGTCCTAGGTTATTAGCTTGAGCTAAGCCGGCCATTACTGATGGTCCGTTAAATGTAACAAGTCCATGGCAGTTGTAAAAAACGTTTGAAATAGTAGTATCAGAAAACCCCATCAGTATTTTTGGGTTTTCTAAGGCAATTTGTGGATCTAAATAGGGGAGTAATCGCAGGCTATCATCCCCACCTATAGTTGAAAAAATTGCCTTCACTTCATTGTCAGCAAAAGCATTGTTTAAGTCCGTGGCCCGAACTTCCGGGTGGTGATATAAGTAATCGGCGTCGGCCAAAGCTGTGGGATATTCTTTAACCTTTAATCCTAGAACATCTTGAATATATTCAATGCCCTTTTTGTAGACTTTCGGGTAAACACTTGGCCCCCCCCACGATAAAGAAACTACACCGACTGTGTCGCCCTTACTTAACTTTTTCGGTTTAACCGTTTTCATCCACCGATTTTAACATTTATAAGCCATGTCGTATTATTGATTGCTTTTTTTACCAGTGTTGCGGCGCTCTTTATTGATCCCAAAATTGACAGGGCTCTAAGCTCTTCGTCCCCTTTAAATCCATCTAAAATCTTTGAGCCTAAATCATTAATTATTATTCTCGTTTCACGGGTTCTATTTACTACGTTGCCGCTGGCAAACCCCACAAATTCATTTCCCTCTCGGTCCACAATACAGCACCATGTTTCCTCAAATATCTTTCCCAGTTTTTCCCTTAGCCCGGTTTCAATACCTACTCCTAATTCGGCGTCTGGGTTTTCTTTTAGTGCGTTTTTAGCCCGGTTTATGGCTCCTATAACCGTGTCGTCGTCCCAGGGAGTATCCGACACTTCCGATTTTGCCTGGCAGTGGACCACCTCAATTAATGGAAATATTTCCGTCAATACCGTTTTAGTTATTTCAATTTTTCTTTGATTGTTTGTGGCCACGTAGCATTTCATGGCCAATTATACCCTCACCACCCTTTCCCTACTTAATCGGCAAATATATCTCAAAAAATTGTTTGCGCACGTCCCTGTGCACTTTTCTATATATCTCAAAGTCAGGGGTGTCTAAGCGAACTTCAATATTATTTAACCGGCAATACTTCTCAAGTTCCTTCCAAAAAAGCGATAGTAATTCCGCCTTCCCGTTGTGGGTGTAAGTAATTATTTTCCCTGGGTTAAACACCATCTTTTTCACCACCTCACCAAATTTTGGGTTAATATTCATTCCCACTCTTGCCAATACCCCCACCTTTATTGGTGACTTTTTTGGCTGATAGGTTTGATTGTCGAAAATTGCCAAAGTTACAAACTCCCCTCCTTTGTTGTCAAACATATTTTCCAGTTCCTGGCAATACTCGCCAATCTTTACATATGGCCCCACCTTTTCAACGTAGTACACCTCAAAAGGATCCAAAGTCTTAATCTCTGGCTTTATTAAAGTTTTGTTTTCTTCTAAATTGTCCATAAACTTTTCCAGGTTCTTTAAACTAAATTGCAATCCTTCAATCTGGCTTTTAACTGATGCTTTTTTCTCTTCAAACAGTTTCGTTAAGTCATTCTTCTCCTTTATTTCTTTAAGGCTTACTCCAAGTGTTGTAAGCAACAAAATCATTTGATATTCCAATACTTGAGCCTCCGAGTAGTAGCGGTAGCCCTCAGAAGACACATCGACAGGCTTAATAATCCCCAGTTGGTCGTACCACAAAACCGTCCTTTTGGTAGTACCCGCCAGCTTGGCTAATTCGCCTGCGGTTATGTACTTATTTGTCATATTGACCCCAACGTTACGTAATAGGCTATGATAGCACACCTATGAGTCAAATAACAATAATTGGTGCCAAAGAGAACAACCTCAAAAACATCAATTTAGCCATACCCCGCAACCAGGTGGTCTGCTTTGTTGGCGTGTCAGGCTCTGGCAAGTCCACTATTGCTTTCGACATCATTGCCCGCGAAGGCCAGCGCCAATATTTTGAAAGTTTAAGTAGTTTAGCCCGCCGCTATCTTCAAAAAAGTAACCGCCCGGATGTTGAGGAAATTAAGGGCATCTCCTCCACCGTCATTGTCAGTCAGGACAGAATGCACCAAAGCCAGCGCTCCACGGTCGGCACTATCACCGAAACCTATACCTATTTGCGTCTTTTGTACTCCCGTGTCGGTTGGCCATCCTACGATTCTTCCTACTACTCATTCAATCACCCTCTTGGTGCCTGCCCTAGGTGTAAGGGTATTGGCCAGGCCTTAGATATAGATGTCACCAAATTAGTTGATGTTGGAAAAAGTTTAAACGAGGGAGCAATCCTTTATAGTAATTGGCGGGTAGGCTCCATGTATTGGAAAATAATTAGGTCCACCGGATTATTTGACATGAATAAGCTGGTAAAAGACTTTAGTCCCGAGGAGTTTAATAAACTAATGTATGCCCCAAAGCAACGTGCCAACCATGATGATAATGGGGTAATTATGCCCATGTATCAAGGAATTGTCACTCACCTCAATAGCCGCGGCACTAGTGTTAGTCGTCGGGTAAACGAGGAGGAAATGAAGTATTTTAATTATGTCCCTTGCTCCGAGTGTCATGGCTGGAAATTAAAAAAAGAGTCACTGGAGGTGTTAATTAGTGGCAAAAATATAGGAGAGGTTGCCGCCATGCCCATAAGTGAAGCGCTGGAGTTTGTCCGCACCCTTGACCACCGTAATGCCCAAGTAATCAAGCCCCGGCTCCTAGACCAACTTAAATTTTTAGTCGATGCCGGAGTTGGTTACCTCTCCCTCAACCGGTCCACCAACACCCTCTCCGGAGGGGAAGCCCAGCGGGTCAAGTTAGCCCGCCAGTTAGGTTGTGATTTAATTGAGACCATCTATGTTTTAGACGAACCCACGGCTGGCCTCCACCCCCGGGATTTAGAGCTTGTGGTTGGTAATTTAAAAAGATTAAAGGATGGTGGTAACACAGTTTTGGTCGTCGAACACGACGAGTCAGTTATTAGGTCAGCTGATTATATTATTGAGGTCGGCCCGGGTGGGGGAAAGTTGGGAGGAGAAATTGTCTTTGCTGGTACAAAAAAGGAATTGTTAACCAGCCCCGTCTCTCTCACCGCTAAGTATTTAAATAAACAAATGAATAATAGTGCTCCCGTCCACTCTTCCCACACTCCTACCGGACAATTAAGCATTAAGTCTTCTAGTCGCAACAATTTAAAAAATATTAGTCTCAACATCCCAACCGGTCTTTTGGTCGCCCTCACCGGCGTCTCGGGTGCTGGTAAAAGTTCCCTGGTTGAGGAAATTGTCGCCCAGCACAGCAATAAGGTGGTTTTAGTCGGCCAAAATAGTATCGGCACCAACCGGCGCGGCTGTATTGCCACTTATGTCGGGGTTTTTGATGAAATTAGAGCCCTCTTTGCCTCCGAACATAGAGTCAATCCGTCCCTGTTTAGCTTCAATAGCAAGTCCGGCTGTTGTCCGGAGTGTAACGGCTTGGGCTTCATTGACATGGATATGAACTTTTTAGGGAATGTCAAAATGAAGTGCGACAAGTGTCAAGGAAAAAGATATAAGCCTCAAGTTTTGGAATTTAAATATAAAGGTTTTAGTATTGACCAAATTTTGGCCTTGACTGCTCTTGAGGCCAATGACCTGTTCACGCAAAAGTCAATTAAATGTGGTCTAAAAATGCTTCTTGATGTTGGCCTGGATTATTTAGAGCTGGGTCAGACGCTCGACACTCTATCGGGAGGGGAGGGTCAAAGATTGAAACTTGCCAGCCGGCTTCAAACTAAGGGTGAGTTTTATATTTTAGACGAGCCCACTTCCGGTCTTCACTTTGCCGACGTAGAAAAGTTAATGTTCCTGTTAAATAAGTTGGTAGACGGGGGCAACACAGTACTGGTTATTGAGCACAATTTGGAAGTAATTAGAAGTGCTGATTGGATCATAGATATGGGCCCCGAAGGGGGAGACAAGGGTGGTGAAATTGTGGCCCAGGGGACTGTTGACATCATCAAATCTTGCCCCCACTCCATCACCGGCAAATATTTATAAGTTTAACTTGTCCACCTAATTCTAATCGTCAGTTTTTTGCCAGCTTGTTTCTCAGAAGTATCAAAAATACTCCAATTAATCCGGAAATTAACAGTGAAACATCTTCCTTAATCCCTAGAGTGTTAGCCGCCGTAAATCCGATTATTGACCACACAAACGGTATTATTACTAAGTATCTTGGAAATTTACTGCTCATCAATAAGATTCCAAAAGTAAAAATGGTAGTTGGGCACGGTAGTCCGAATGTTGGGGAATATGGAAATACATGGCCAAATGTATATCCCAAAACGGGATAAATTACTGTTCCCAAAATCGTTAATAACAGTCCAATAATTGTTATGAAATTAAGCTTGAAATCAAAGGTAATCTTTTCTTTTATCACCCCCACATAAAAAAAGAGGATTCCTTGCAAAATAAATAAAGCGGCAAATACCTTGGCTGCTGGGTTTATTGGGGAAAAAAATATCGCCTGATATACAACTCCCATCCACAACCAAAACAAACTCAGTATTAAAGAATTAATTTTATTTGAGTATTTTGTTTTTTTAACTATCAAAAACAATGCAACTCCAGCCAGTATATAAATTAGTATTTGTGCCGGCCAAACCGAGGTATTGTAAAGAAAAAATACCTCAATGAATTGTTCAACGCTAAATGGAAGTTTCATACGTAGATATTACGACAATTATTACATTTGTGAAATATCCCCATATAAGTATTACTAACATCAGGGTCTAAATAATTTTTAAAATCACTCTATAATTAGCCTATGAATTTCGACAACATCAACAAGAAGTGGCACGATTTACACAAAATGCCCGCCCGACCTACCATGGATCAACGGGTTGAGTGGTGGAAAGAACACATGCTCAATTGCGGCTGTCGGGGAATCCCCTCAGACGTTAAAGCCGAAATTGAAAGAAGAATTGCAGAGGAATAAATTGAACCTATTTTTCGCCCTTGAGTATAATTTATACGACTTAGTGGAGTAAATTGTTTGGAAGAATTCTACCTCTCTCACCTGTAAAACGAGGCAGGTTAGGATTTAATCAGAATTGCTGAAATCACTACCAGTACCGCTGCCATTATTTTTTTTCCTAACTGCTGTTTTTCGTTTAAAAATACGTAGCTTAGTAACACCGCCACTACCACCTGAGATGTTAGTAACATAGCAACTTTTGTCGGCTCGGGAGCAGTTCTATATGCGTAATATGAAAAAATATAATTCCCCAAGCTAAGGCTAGCTGCCAGAAGTGGTGTGACCAACAAGCTCTTTTTATCAATTGTTTTTCTTAAATCTTTGGCAATAGTTTTACCTTTGTAAATAACAATGACCGCTACCGTTCCTAGGTAAGCAATTACCATGTATGTTGCGGCACTCACTTGGGTTGAAATCTTTGAAGTTGTTAATTGAAATATTGAAAACAGAAATGCGGATATTACCATCTTAATTACTCCGGACTTGTTAAGTTCTACTTTTCCTGTTGTTACCGATAATACCGCCACCATCAGTAATACAATTCCAAAAATATTTAGTGGACTTAGGTGTAGATTCAAAAATATTAAAGACAATATGACGTTAAAAATTAAAATGGTAGAAAAAGAAATCTGCGCTGTCCCGCTCGTCAGGTTTTTCATTCCCTCAAAATACATCACGCTCCCCAGGCCACTACTAATCACTATCAGTGCAATCATAAAAACCATTTCTAAATTCAGTGTCAAGCTAATTCCTCCTAAAAGTGGTGATGTTAATATGGCCGCCCCGCCCGCTAATAAAGACAACAGTGTTGCCTGAGTATATGCCGATACCTTTAATTTATTTGACAACACCTTAGTCATCAGCCCGTAAATCGCCCGAAAAAGTACTGAAATTAGTGTTAGTAGTAACCAAGACATAGGCTCTATTCTATACCGCTTTTACAATAGGCCAAGCAGTTGTCTAAAACCTTTCTATTCTTATAATGCCCAATCTTAAAGTATCTTACACTTTGATATTTGAACCCGAAAACACTGTAAGAGATAAAATTAGTGTATTTAAAATCCCTTCAAGACTAATGAGACCATGTCACTACGGAGCATATTGTAAAATTACCATATGTTAGGTAAATACATAAAACATATACATATAATAATGTGAGCGCAGTATAGACGGCTAGTATAAAGAAAGGTGATAAAAAAAATATAAATTGAACCAAAAATATCATAAAAATAAAGTAATATCCCGATACAATAAATACAAAGACATATAATAAGCATAATAAAATCATAAAATAAAGCAAAAAAATAATAAGTAACAGAGTTATAAAACAAGAGTAAAGAAAAGGGAGATAAAGTAAAAATACAGGTAATATAGAGATAGACATATAGCACAAAGAACAGTGTAGTCCAACAATAAGTTTACGCATTGACAACAGAAAAAAGTATGTAATAATCAAAATAATGACAGATGATCAATCGCCAATCAATGAACTTTTTACTGACAGTGAACCAATTGACACAAAAGCCATTGTTGATGTTTTAAAAAACTATATTCGTATAAAAAGAGAAACAAGAGAAATCTTTTTTACCGACTTAGGGAATGATAAAAACATCTCCGATCGAATGCTTATATACGGACTCAGTAAAAAAGTGCTTAAGGTCGGAAATCATAGCGAACTCGAAACTTTTTCCGCCAAGGAAATTACTGTTAACCTTCAACTTAAAAAGGGAACGGTAGACGGGACTTTCAGTATTCTCAAGAAAAGAGGACTAATACTAGGGTCTGGGTCTGAATATATTATTCCAAATTACAAGATTTTAGAAATTTTAAAAATGCTAGGAGATCAAAATGCCAAACGAGAATGAAGAAGAAATAAAATTAGCCTTAAATAAGGCGGCTGAAATTGTAAAAGATCTCCAACCTGAAGGTCTCAGAGAAAAGGCATTTGAGTTAGTATTTTCAAAATTGTTTAGTTTAAATACTAGTAATCTTAGTAGTACTCAAGTACTAGAGCCGGTCTTGGTACTAAGTCCCGGCGACCCATCGAGCTTTTTTGAAAAGCTTCAAAAGGAAACAGGCTTTTCTGTGGAAGACCTTAAGTCCATCTACAAAATCGACAAGAACGGTGCAATCCAAATTGTAATTCCACTAACGGGTAAAGTGGCGGATAAACAAAGAATACTGGCACTATTGTATCTTTTTGCTTCAAAATTTGGCATGGAAAAAGAATGGGTTTCTGCGCTCGAATTCGCAAAAATTACTAACTCTTACGGAATAAACGATAGTCATGTGGGAAAAAATTTATCAATTGATAAGGAAAACATCCGACAAACTGGAAAAAAGAGGGGAAAGGAATATATGCTTACCCCGAACGGTGTAATAAAAACCAAAGAAGTCCTAAAAGGAATAATCAAATGAAATTAAAAACAGAAAGCCAAACAGAAGAACAGTTAACAACATTGTTTTCAAAAGCCGCCAAAATTATCGAAGCAGTACCACCCAGCGCAATGGCCAAAGCGTTCGAAATGGCTGTTTCTAGGTTAGAAGGTGAGGCGTTTGTGGTTTCTAAAAAACCCAGTTTAAAAAAAAATAATACAAGTCAGAAAATAACAAAAGATGTAAAAAAGAAAACCTCCGGCCTAAATGGAAACATCTTAAAATTGATTGACGATGGTTATTTTAATTCAGACAAATCTCCACAAGACTTGTGTGAAATGTTTAAGAAAAAAGCCTTAACATACACGCGCCAGGCCATCTCGGTAGCGTTAATGCGTTTAGTTCGAAAAAATATTCTTAGTCGTAATGGAGAGGGGAGTAGTAAAAATCCCTGGGTGTACATTAAAACTTAATTACAAAGATGCTAAACTCTCTTTTGCCAGATCTGAGATTGAACTTAATCAGTGAATTCCAAGAAATCCATAAACAATTTTATCTTGGACATTGGCGATCTAGCCAGTTAAATGGAGGACGATTTGGAGAGGTGGTTTTGAGAATCATTCAACAAAAGGACACGGGTTCATATACGCCAATTGGTCAAACATTGCCACACAGAGAAACTTTGGTCAACCAAGTAAGGCAAAATACTAATCTACCAGAGTCTCTGAGACTTTATATCACAAATGCTACGTGTTTAATAATGGATTTTAGAAATAACCGTAATGTTGCACATCCAGGTCAAATCGATGTAAATCAATTGGATGCATCATTTGTAATCAATACGGCAAATTGGATAATGGGGGAAATAGTTAGACTTGAAGACGGATCCGATCCAGTTTCTGCTCAAAACGACATCAATAAGATTATCGAAAGAAAAATACCTGTGATAGAAGAAATTGGTGGTAATCTAAAAGTGTTAAATCCAAATTTAAATACCAGAGAGAAGATATTATTATGTCTTTATCAAAAATATCCACAACCCTTAAATGATGTATATCTTATCCAAAATATTAAATATAATAATTCATCCAGATTTAAAACTTACCTTAAGTTATTATATGTTAAAGAGAGTTTGGTAGATTATTCGAAGGGAGTTGTAATACTAACAAAAAGAGGTGTTGCGTGGGTCGAAAAGAACATCTCATTCGAAGTTTCCGTTTAATGTAGTTGCTAGTAAAAAATCCGCCAAAAAATTGCAGATTATTTATTGAGCGGAGGAGGGGGGATTCGAACCCCCGAGGCCTTGTGAGCCGCAGACTTTCCAGGTCTGTGCAATGAACCGCTATGCGACTCCTCCATGTTAATAAGCCTACTGTTACCCTTGGCTATGTAGGGTGAAAACTCTATCCGATTTACCTTGCCAAAGCTTTAGCGAAGGCAGGCTCCAGCAATTCGCTATATTCTACCAAACAATCAGGGTTTTTATTGTTTTGCCTCTTTATTAATAATTTTCCAGTATTTTTCAATCCAAAAAAGGGTAAACAGGTATACCCCCACTATCACCAAAAGAAACACTAAGCTAATTATGGGAAAAGTTTTTAACAATCCCACCTTACTCCCAATAATCAATATGTACACACCGGTAATTGGTTTGAATATTATGTGGCTCCAGGCACTTGCTCTCCATGTCCACATTGCAGTTTTTGACCTTTTGGGAATATTAAGAAAAATCCAAAGATAAGTTAGTCCATAAAGAGGCAACCTTATTACATGTTTAATTATTTGTTTATTTACCAGAGTCTCTTGCCAAGTCCAACCCAAATTTGTTCCATATTCAATTCCTCGGACGATAGGAGTTATGTATTCGTATAAAAAAAATATTAAAAAAATTGTTACGACCCACTTGTATCTGTTTTTCATGTTGGGGCTTACCTCAAGTAATTCTATTTTATCAATAAGACGTAATTTAACTCACTTTTGGTTTACACTAATATATTGGTTAAAAAGAAAATTCCTAAATACTCACAACTAGCCCGTCTTGGAATTCCTGCTCTAATGATCCCTGGAATTATTTGGGCGTCAATTTATGGCACGAGTTACTGGAAAAAAATAACTAATTATTATCAAAACTCTAATCTGTTTCCAATCTCTGGGGTAGTTGCCCAAGTAGAAGACGGTGACACTTTTACTCTTACATCAGGCCAAAAAGTCCGCATGACCGGCATCAACGCCCCAGATAAGGGTAAGCCAGGGTTTGACGAAAGTAAGGAGTTTGCTCAGACAAACATGGAAGGAAAAAAAGTGTGGTTGGAATACGATCGTTACCAAGACGATAAATATGGTCGTCTTCTGGCTTGGGTCTGGCTAAATTGTGAAACTCTCTCTCCTAAGTTTTTACCTGCCACCTATATGTATGTTTCTAAAAGTGAGTCCAAAGAATACTTAACCCAAAAGCCGATAGGTTGTCAAAAGGGGACTTTGTTTAACCAAACCCTGGTGTCTCAAAATCAAGCTGAGGCAATAGACTATTCCGGCCGTGGTCGGCTCAAATATAAGCTTTAGTAGATTTTTCTTATCCCTCCCCGATTTCTTTTACCAAAATATTAGACCTTCTTTTGTTTCAACAAGACAATAATATCCGGAATCGTCGCCATTTGCTAATTTCTTTTGGGCCTCTATTAGTTGGTCCATTGTTTTATATCCCGTTCCAGACTCCGACCGCGCTGGATAATGATTTAGTTCATGGCGGAAAGTGGAGCCCAGGTTTGAATTAGTAACATCTTTTGCCTCAGGATATGACTTATAAAAGTCCGGATCTTTGTCTGGTGAATAACGTCGAATGAGCATAAAGCAGTGCCCAGAGTTGCTCTGATATATCTTGCCCGAAAAGCTCTTATCGTGAACCTCTGGTTTATCAGAAAATTCTAGCCAGGAATTATACTCCTCAACGAATTCAGGTGGTAAATTATCTCTTTGTTCCTGGGTAAATTCGTTACCTTCTTCAAAAAGAACAATATCCAAAGATGGAATGTCACCGGCAGCCAAGGCTTTGAATAAGTCACTGTTCACAACTCCCGCTCGCAAATAAAGCCGTGTATCTTGATTCTGCCAAATCCTAGTGTGAAAAGAAGTCCACAAATTTTGTGGGGTAATGACATCGTCCGGTAAGGGAACGTCTGATAACCGATCCCCAAATGGTAGGTAGGGAACAACTTCGGGAGTTGGTGAGGGGACTGGAGTTTCTATTGGAGGTGTCTGAGTATTAATTGCTTTCGGTCCACAAGCGCTTAGTGCCAATCCAGTAACGGCAGCCAAGCCATATGTTACAAATTGTCTTCTGTCCATTCGGGCTGCCATATCCACATGATACCTGTTTTGCTGAATGTTTAAAACTATTCTACGTCGGTGGGTTATTTCGTCTTCAGCGTACTTTCCAGTCTTTCTTTGGCTTTCCTAAGCAGTACCTTTTCCGAATCATAAGCTAGTTTGGCGGTAGCCTCCTCAAACGGTAACCATGCCCGTTCCAGTACCACCTCCGCGTCAAAATACCTCAGTCGGCTGTCTTCCGTGTATTCCATTAAAAAGAAAGTTACCTTTTTTATTATTTTTTTACGGGTTGCCTTGTCCACAATATTGTAGTTATTGGACCCGATTTTGGTAATGACTTTTGCCTTAATCTTTCCTTCTTCTTCCACTTCCCGCACTGCTGCCGCTTTCAAAAACTCACCCTTTTTCAGGTGACCTTTGGGTAGTTTGTAAATTGCTTCATTCCGGTATCCACCCTTAGCGCCTGTTCTTTTGCTGGTTGCCGTTTTAATTACTAACCACTTGGTGGTTCCCTCTTCAATTCGGTAAACAATTCCCCCAGCCGACCGCTCGTCATAAAACAATCCATCACTAATTTTTGTACCAACTTTTTTGTCCACGCCCTATTATAGAACACTTATACCTATTTGGCCTTTCTTGAGGCGATTATCTATATTCTTAAATGTTTCTCTGAGTTTGCCCTAATATCCTCTTAATTCCATAGTAAAATATTATTATGAAACAAATTCTCGTACTCTCTGTTTTATCTCTATTCGTTTTAACCGGATGCGGAGCCTCCACCACTACAGTTTCCCCTGTAACTGATTCAGCCACCCCCACCTTAGCTCCGGCTGCTACTTCCAAATCTCTTCGTGAATTATTGGGTCTTGGTGTTGCCCAAAAATGTACTTTTTCTACCACCGATGCCGATGGTCAATCGCTAAGTGGCACCATAATTATTGATAAAACTAAATTTAAGCAGATTGTTACTACTACTTCCAAAGACGCGGGTCAGGTAACAGTCAATGCTGTAAGTGACGGGGATTATTTCTATAGTTGGAACAGTCAAACGCCTTCCCAAGGAATCAAATTTAAAGTTCCCACCCCCGGTGTTTCCGAAGCTCCTCAAGAAACTAATGCCAATCTGGATTTAGATCAAAAGTTTAACTACAACTGTTCCCCGGCTTCCATATCCGCCTCCGAGTTTGATTTGCCTACAGGCATTGAATTCACTGACCTTCAGGCCTTAATGGATGCAACCAAAAACGGCGGCTTTGACTTGGAAGAGCTCAAAAAAATGATCCCCGAAGACTTTGATGAGTAGTCAGGTTCCAATCAGCATGGTATTAAAGGCCCACAAATAGGCTAAAATAGGCCATGTCTGTGGTTCTGCATCCAAATATTAAGTACTTAACTTGGTTCAACTTTTCTGTTGACTTCACTTTGTATGGCCCAATTGCCATCATCTACTTTTCCCAAATTACTGGCTCCTACGCTCTGGCCCTGTCTGTATTTTCCGTTGAAATGATTAGTTCCAGTCTCTTTGAGTTTCCCACAGGTGCCTTCTCCGATTATTCCGGCAGGCGCAAGACTGTCATCTACGGAGCCATTTGTGGCGTTATATCCGCTTTGTTTTATGCTCTCGGGTTTAACTATTGGTTTTTGTTTGTCGGTGCTCTTTTTGCCGGTTTAGGCAGGGCATTCCACAGTGGTAACAACGCCGCCTTACTCCACGATTCATTAAGGGAACATCATCAGGAGGAAGAATACTCAAAGTATTCCGGTCAGACAAATTCCATGTTCCAACTAGCCCTGGCTGTTTCCGCCCTGTTTGGTGGCTTTGTGGCGTTTTGGTCGTTGTCTTTGGCTGTTTGGTTAACTGTAATTCCTCGTGTTGCCGGTCTTCTGTTATCTTTGAGGTTAACAGAACCAAAATTAGTTGATACTCACTCGGACAATAATATTTTTGCCCATCTCAAAGAATCACTTCGAAACTTTAAAAACAACCACGAGCTACGTGATTTGTCCCTAGCAAACATTCTTAGTTACGGCATTGGTGAAACCTCACACCAATTCAAATCAGCTTTTATTGCTACTCTTTGGCCGGTTTGGGCCATCAATATTGCCGGAGCTTTAACTCATTTTGGGGCTACCCTTGGTTTCCGTCATGGTTCCCAAATCTCAAAAAATTTTGGCTTTTTGAAAGTCTTGTTTTTAGGTGAATTAGGAGATCGTTTTATTAGCATTACTTCCATCCTCATGGCCAATGTTATTTCGCCTCTAACAATGACTCTGACCTCTTATACTTATGGGGTTACTTCGGTAGCTCAGGATACTTTGTACCAAAAACATTTTAGTAACAAAGAGCGGGCTACCATGGGTAGTTTAACTGGTTTGGCAGGAAGTTTGTTTTTTGGCTTGTTTGCTCTGGTGTTTGGTTTTGTTGCCGACCGGGTTGGTCCTAAAAACGGTCTACTTATTGGTCAGGTATTAATGTTTGGGGTGGTTTGGCTTTACTGGCGTATTTACAAAAACTACGCCAAGTCCTAGAGTGTTGTGTTCCCGGTGGGAATCGAACCCACATCACTCCCTTCGGAGGGGAGAATTCTATCCATTAAACTACAGGAACTAACGTTCCCGCTATTTTACCCTATTATTACTTATCTTAGTCCATCAGGCTGACTTCAAGCTTCCCGTTTTTCGCATCCGCCACAATTCCGCTTCGGCTTCCCTCAGCAAATGACAAAACAAGCATTGCTACCCGGTCAGTAATTTCTGTTTCAATTAACCGCTTTAAGGGCCTGGCGCCAAAAATCGGGTCAAAACCGTGCTGGGCCAAATATTCTTTGGCTTTGTCGGTCACCTCCAAAATTACATTTTGGTCCTTCAGTCTTTCGGTGAGCCTCTTAATTTGAATATCTACTATTTGCCTTAGTTGTTTAATATCCAATCTCTCAAAAATAATAATCTGGTCAATCCGGTTTAAAAATTCCGGCCTAAAACTTTTTGTTACCAAATCCATTACCTGTGTTCTCATCTTTTTATCATCACTCTCACCCATTATTATTTCCGCACCCATATTCGATGTCATAATTACTACCGTGTTACTAAAGTCCACCACCTTACCCTTCCCGTCAGTCAGCCGCCCTTCGTCAAATACCTGTAAAAATACCGAAAATATTTGTGGGTTGGCTTTCTCAATTTCGTCCAGAAGTACAATGCTATATGGCTTCCGGCGGACTGCCTCAGTCAACTGTCCTCCCTCTTCATATCCCACATATCCCGGAGGCGCCCCAATTAGCCGGGCTACACTGTGAGCTTCACTGTATTCGCTCATGTCAATCCGAATTAGTGCCCGCTCGTCATTAAATAGTTGTTCCGCCAAAGCCTTAACAGTTTCTGTTTTTCCAACCCCGGTTGGCCCTAAAAATAAAAAGGTTGCCGGTTTCTGACTCTCACCCAGGTGTAGTCGGCTACGCCTGACCGCGTTGGCCACCGCCCCCACCGCTTCCACTTGGCCTATTACCCGCTTACCCATTTCCGTCTCCAGATTTATCAACTTACTGCTTTCGTTACTCAATATGCGGGTGGCCGGAATCCCTGTCCACCGGGCCACCACCCTAGCCACCTCTTCCTCGCCTACTTCTTGGTTAATCAGTTGGTCTTCCTTTTCAATTTTTTGCCACTTTTCCTCGGCTACTTTGACAGCTTTCTCAGTTTTGGGAATTTCCCCGTATTTAATTTCTGCCGCCTTATCCAGCTCCAGGTTTCGCTCTGCTTCTTCTAACTTTAATTTCCATGAATCCATTTCTTCCTTGCCTTTTTGTATTTCCGCCAACACCTTTTTTTGCTCTTGCCACCGGGTCATTAACCGTCCCAACTCTTCCTTTTTTTGAGCCATATCTTTTTCAATTTCCGCAAGTCTTTGCTCATTAGTTTCATTTTTATCCTTAGCAATCGCCTTGCTTTCAATTTCCAGCTGTCGCACTGACCGCTCTAGCGTATCAATCTCAGAGGGGCTACTTTCCCTCTGAATCCGTAAGCCGCTGGCCGCCTCGTCAATCAAATCAATGGCTTTGTCCGGTAAAAATCTGTCCCTAATATAGCGGTTACTTAACTTAGCTGCCGCCACCAAGGCCCCGTCGTTAATCTTAATTCCGTGGTGAATTTCATATTTTTCCTTAAGCCCTCGCAAAATTGATATTGTTGACTCAACACTAGGTTCACCTACCATCACCGGTTGAAACCGTCGCTCTAGAGCCGCGTCTTTCTCAATATATTTTCGGTATTCATTTAGTGTAGTCGCCCCAATAACCCTTAGTACCCCCCGGGCTAGTCCCGGCTTAAGCATGTTACTGGCGTCAATAGCTCCCTCTGACCCACCAGCGCCTACAATCGTATGAAGCTCGTCAATAAACAATATTATTTTCCCCTCCGCCCGGGTTATTTCTTCAATTACGTTTTTAAGTCTTTCCTCAAATTCACCCCGATATTTGGCTCCGGCCAAAAGTGTGGCAATTTCTAAAACCAATAGTTTTTTGTGTTTTAACGATTCCGGTACGTCACCATTCACTATTCTTACTGCTACTCCCTCCACAATTGCTGTTTTTCCTACACCCGGGTCGCCCACCAATACTGGATTATTTTTGGTCCGCCGCGACAGCACTTGCATAATCCGTCGAATCTCTTCCTCTCGGCCAATTACCGGGTCAATTTTTCCGCTTTTAGCCAGCTCGGTTAGGTCAATCGTGTATTTTTTCAAAGCCTGGTAATTTTGTTCCTTGGTTTCACTATCAGCAGTTTTTCCCGCCCGTAAATTACTTATTTTTTGCTTCACTTCCTCAATGTTAATTTTTCCCCGAATCTCGGGGTTAGCCCGCTCCGACAGTCCCCAAACCAGCATTTCCTGAGGTAAGTATTGGTCTCCCATTTCCCTTGACTTACCAGAAGCCGTTAAAATTATTTGGTTTAAAGTTTGAGATGGCCTAGGTTCACCTCCGGTTCCTTCAGTCTTAGGAAGTGTATTAATTTTGTCTTCAACCCAGTCCACGTTAATATTTCCCAACAGTTCTTTGCCTACACCTTCTTTGGTAAGTAGGGCCCAGAGAAGGTGCCAGTCTTCCACCATCGGGTTTCGTTCTTCCTGACTTTTAACAACAGCGCTATTAAGCGTTTCGGTTGCCAGTTGAGTGAATTGTGGTTCCATGCTTAATTTTATCTATTCTGGCAATCCCTGTCAACGTCTGCTAAATCAGTACTGCTGCCACATTTTTTCTTGGTGACAATTTTCCTCTTTTCCCATAGCCCATTCTAAACAGCAGCTGCGGCCACATTTTTTGGTTCAAGATTAAGGCCAACTGAGCTCTTTTTTTAGGCAGCTCAGCCACCGAGTTAAAGTACCCAGTATGTAGATTTTGCGACGTTGCCCACAAGCAAATGTATTGATATTTCCGCCCTGCCTCCACCCACGATCTTAAATTATCATTTTTAGTCATCAACACTCCCACTAACGGGGCTTCAAGTAGCCACCGTTTGTCTCTCTCTGCCTTTTCGTCTGAGTCCTTAAATTCACTCCCCAAGAAACTTTTTAAGTTTAGACTAAAGCTGTTTAAGCTCACCACTCCGCTCTTTTGTAATCCCAAATCGGTAATATCTTTTTTAAGCCAGAATTCCAATTCTTCGGTTAATTTCTTGCTTCTAAACCATATTTTTTGAGCTTCGGCTACCAAATCAGCTACCTTTTCTTTTTCTTCATTTCTTTTAACCCAGCGTATGTCTGCGCCGTTAGCCTTAAACCAAGTTTCACTTTGTTTGTAAAATTTGGCGTCCACTTCTTTGTCTTTCTCAAACTTTTCTCGGCTTGTAGATCTTTTGTTTATGGCGCCAAACAACACTCCAATTTCTCCATAATTCCTTTTGGCGTTTAAAAACTCCATTTCTATTACTAAATTAGGCGTACTCGCTTGGGGCCACCAGTTTTCTTCCCACACCAAACCAAAATTTTTTGCCGCCACTTCCAGATTAGTAATAGCACACCCCACAGATATGTAGAGCTCTCTGTTTTCTGGGTCAATTTCCTTGCGGCTCTGTTCCAAGTCTGCCCACACTTGGAGTTTATTTTCATCAATTTTGAACTTCCAGGGTTGGCTGTTGTGTCCTGATGGAGCCAGAATGGCGTATCTGAGTAGAAACTTCAGTTGATTATTAATCTTTTGATTTACAGGAAAATCTTTTTCTCTTACTTTCCAGACACTCAAACTTTGGCTTTTTATTATCATCTACTACAACTATAGTAGATTGTTTAGTCGTCATCAAGGGGATACTTCATTACGTAAATCATTCTTGTCTCCCAAATCTATATATTAGTCCTTTATTTCTTTAGCCCTTTTTTATCCATCTCCATCCCAGGTAGTTGAGGCCGATTATCATCACAAAAGCTGTCAGTGCCATAAGAGGAATGGTAATGTACCCGTAAGTCATTTCAAAAAACGTCGAACAACTTTCCGAGTACCCAACAGCATTACAAAAATAGTTTGGTACGGCACTCCGCTGAAGTAAATAGTGGTAAGCAGATATTATCCCTCCAATTCCTGCCGCCACCCCTGACTCCCAGCTGTAACCTCTTTTTTGTCTTAGGACTACCAATAGTATTATTACTTGGGGGTACATCAAAATTCTCTGATACCAGCACAGCTGGCAGGGGGCTAGTCCCATAACTTCGGAATAAAACAAACTTCCCAAAGTCGCTCCAGTGGCCACAATCAGCGCCAGCCCCATGGCTTTCTTGCCCAAAGTATTAATAATTATTTCTCTTTTAGTTTTTAGAAGTGTCCACACTCCACCAATCATAATTAATGCTACCTGGCTTGCCAGCACCAACATTGGAATTAATTGGTTAACTATTTGTTTGGCCTCCATTTATGCTTTTTGTCTCCGTTTCTCCCTCAACTTTTAATTTTTTAATAAACAGCACATATAGACCAAGCATCACCGCCGACAATAGTTTTGGTACTAACCACTCATTTTCACCTGCCACTATATTTCTAATCCACTCCCAGTTTGCCGGCATCCACCACTGATAATACATGTTAATCCAAAAAATCAAACTCATTACTATCCACCATTTAATTACTCCGGGGTATTTGGCGCCCAGTAGTAAACCAGTGCCAACAGCGGTAAACAAATACCTCTCGTGCATGGTGCTTAAAAATAACCAACCCCCAAAAGACACTACATACAAGGCGGCTATTACGCTCCAAAAGTCTCTTTTTCGGCATTGCCAAAAAGCATAAATATTAATAATTCCAAACATCACATAGCTCCACATCGTCAGACTTATCCCTAAAAATAAATTCCTTGAATTAGTTAGCTCAGGAGTAACCAGTCGCCAAAAGTTAAAGGTGTTTACCCAGGTAGCAAAGTCTCCCTTGGCAAACATTTGTTTAATTAAATTAAGGTTAAACACAATAAAGTTATTGGGACTGATTGCGGTTACCAGCATATAATAAACCCCTAAAGTAAGCACTGATCCTATCATAAATTTCTTAAAACCATCTTTGTTTTTAAGGGCACCCCAAAGCAGTAATGGTCCAAAAATTAACCCGGTAGTTTTTAGCCAAATACTAATCGCCCACAATAGTGGCGCCCAGGTAATCCACTTATTACTAACTGCCAAAAATGCCAGTAATACAAATATCAAAGACAATTGGTCGTGTTGTCCCCAAATGGCACTTTCATACCAGCTGAAAGGGGATAATAAATACAGAGCACTTATCAAAAGCGCCTTTTTGCCGTTGGTGTACTTTTTAACTATCCAGTAAAGAAGTCCCGCTAGAATCAAATCAGCAAAAATGGGTATCAGTTTTAGTGAGATTAACTGTCCATGATCGTATGGAGTTTCTTCAAATTTATCCTCCGAAAACCAAACTACAAACTTGTAATACCAGGGAATGTGGGACGCTCCCAGCCGGTTTAAGGCAATAAAATTACCCAAACCTACCATAGCTGTATTCAATCCCTCATGAATTTTAAATCCAAAACCGTACAAATAACTTATTAATGGCGGCTGGTTTGGCCACCCGTAAATCCAGTTCCTGTTTTCATAAAACCCATACATACTTTTATTTTCCGAAATCCAGTGTCCCCACCCTGCCTGAACCAAAATGTCAAAATGCATGGCCGTGTTAGTCAAACTTAATCGGAAAACAAAACTAAATAACATCAGGGCTAGTAGCCACCACTTTCTGTTTATAGTTTTTATTTTTTCTAAGACCATTTATAAATCTTACAATAAGCGTACTGCGTTCGCCCAAGCCCTAAATACAAACAAATTGCGGACTGTGTCCGCCTAAGTGAAACGAAGGCGGAGAGTGAGGGAGTCGAACCCCCAAGCCCTTGCGGGCGGCGACTTTCGAGGTCGCTGCCTTACCATTCGGCGCAACTCTCCTTTGGCCTATTTTACCTCAAATCTATTATTTCGGCTTCTGCTAGTTGTGCCAGTTTTCCTACCCTAACTTTAAAAACCGCGTTAACATTACCCGCCGAGGCGTATACGAACTGATAGTTGTACAAAGTCTGATCAATCAATGATTGTATTTTTTCTTTGTGTCCAAATGGTGCTACTCCGCCAATTACATACCCTGTCTTTTTTTCAACGTCACTCGCACTCATCTTCTCAATTTTCCACCCCTTCACTTCCTCAATTTTTTTCTCGTCAACCGTAAGGCCGCCAGCAACAATAATCAACAAAGGTTTTCCCGTGGTTAGGTTGTTAAACACAATCGATTTACCTATTTGGTTTACTTCGCATTTTAATGCTTCAGCTGCTTCTTCGGCTGTACGCGTTGGGTTTTTGAATTCCGTAATTTCAGCCTCAAACTCTATTTTTTTACAGTATTCCTCAAATTGTTCCATATGAGTATTATCGCACGAACGTAATTTTCCCTCCACTAACCTGCATTTACTACGATTTTTTTGTGCGCCCACCAGGAATCGGACCTGGATCAACGGTTCCGCAAACCGCTATTCTATCCGTTAAACTATGGGCGCCCGGGCCAAGTATATCAAAATTATCCTTGTTTTTCCTTTTCTTTGTTTTCCAGGGGTAATCTTTGGGCAAACCAATTGGTCAGTTTGTCCACAAAAGTCGGAGATGATTCCAAATAGGGGATTTTTTTAACCACAATTTCTTTTAGTATTTCTTTGTCCTCTGGGTTAATAACCAGTGAAATTTGTCGGGGAAATCTTAATTTTGTTTCAATAAAAATCATGTCAGTGCTCAGTGATTTACCAATCCAAAATCGCTCCAGTAAGTCCCACTCATATCTACCCTCGCCAAAATAAACTCCTCTGTTAGTAATTCGGTTAATTACCCTGGTAGGAGGTACGGTTGACAAGGTGTAGTACAAAAATAACACCGACCCCAAGGCAATTATTAAGAAAAATTCTTTAATGAAAAATAAAATTACTGACACTAATATTAGAATTGAAATGGCAGTTACCCAAAAATCCCTGTCCCTTTGTTGAAACGCCCGCTCTGGCGCCTCCCACTCCAAAAGTACTCTTTCTTCGTTTAAATCGTCCAAATTAGTTACCTCAACTTTGTTGCTGTTCACTGGCTCACTTTCGTTGAAAATCTCAGGCTTCTCCATTATCTGATCTTAGCACAAAATTCGAATGAAAATTGATATACTAGAGCACACCAGGAAGGGTGCGGCGAATGGTAAGCCACGGGTTTGCTAAACCCGCGTCCAGCAATGGGCATGAGGGTTCGACTCCCTCTCCTTCCGCCTTCGCAGGCCGAAGTTTAACGTAGGCCTGTTGTAA
>Ga0172379_10004123_pt1 | contig 21933 bp, 19 predicted proteins | sample GrowelOW334metaG_FD_119756 | JGI IMG/M metagenome (GOLD analysis project Ga0172379, IMG submission 119756) | Groundwater microbial communities from an aquifer near a municipal landfill in Southern Ontario, Canada - Groundwater well OW334 metaG | ecosystem: Environmental > Aquatic > Deep... | reverse complement strand
TTCCTCTATGCCTTTCTCCGATTCGAAGCACGTAAGCAAATGCACCATGCCTAAGATCGTTTGGCGGCTGATGAGACCGATGACCTCTGCTTGTGTCACGCCCACTTCTTGCATGCGCTCGAAAACAAACTGGGCCTGACGGCTCACCGTCGATAATCTCACACCCTGTTTCTCGCGTGCGAGAAGAAGGGCAGCAAGAATGCGCGTATCGACGACGATACTGTGTTCAATAAGCTCACGAAGATCTTCTTCGCCAAGGTAATGAATACCCTTCCGGGGCACAGGGGAATTATCCAAATACACAGTCGTCGGATAGAGATCGTGTTTGGGATTTGCATAAAATTCACCTATTTCCGTCTCCGTTTTCCCGGATGGCAATCCCATCATAGGTATCGCACTCACCGAAATTCCTCCGGGGAAATGTGCTTCCGGCTTGCCACGCCAGTGGCGCCTCATCATCGGATTCCGCACCACTTCTACGCCAACCAAATACCGATCACCATCCCTCTGTACCGGTAGGACTAAGGACTCAGAGCGCGTGTCGGCCGGTTGCGCCCATCCTGAATCGCCATTGGGTTTTGAGACCCTCACGGTAAGCAGATCCCGCGGAACATCCTCAAAGAATTCCCACCCATGCACTTCGTCAGGATGAATAACGTCGTATGACCGACGGGAAGAGGGAGGCTGGGCTTCCATGTGAAGTACATATCATCTTAAATTTATATTTATGTCAACCAAGTTCCTTTACCGCTTCGCGGTAGCCTTCCGGCGTACCCGTGTCGAAACGCTTTCCTTCGAATTCATATCCATAAATGTGGATCTTCTTCATCTGTGCCCTCAGGGCATCGATGAGACGGATCTCGTGGTCGTGATGACCGGACTCCACTCGCGCAAGCTCATCAATCGTCGAACGCGGTACCAGGTACTTGCCGACGATGCCGAGCGTTGACGGTGCTTCTTCGGGCTTTGGCTTCTCCACGAGTCCTTGGATCTTCTTGATTCTGCTTAGATGTTTATCGGGCACGATGTCGACAATCCCGTACTTGGAGACGAGTTTTTTTGGCACATCCTGAAGACAGAGCATGGCAGTATTCAACCCGCCTCCCACTTCCTTGAACGCCCACACCAGCTGCTCAAGACCGTTCCGATCGCCTTTAATGAGATCGTCACCGAAGAGAATGGCAAGCGTGTCAGACTTCACCCACTCCTTCGCCTGCAAAATCGCATGGCCGTCGCCCTTCATCTCTTCCTGATACACGACGTGAAGATTGACGTTGTTGTACTTCGTGAGTTCTTCGAGAAGGTGAAGCTTGCCGCGCTTCTCGAGCTCGTGCTCCAGCTGCGGCTGTGCGTAGAAAAATTGCGGGATGGCCTCTTTGCCACGGCTAATGACAAAACAGATGTCATGAATCCCAACACTCATACACTCGTCGACGAGGAGCGCGATGATCGGACGGTTCCCGATGGGAAGCAGTTCCTTCGGAACCACTTTGGTCCACGGGAGAAACCGTGTGCCGAAACCGGCTACAGGAAGAATGGCTTGGGAGAGCTTCATACTTGTAACAAGCATAACATATCGTGAGCTGTTGACTGTGCGAGAGCTTTGAAAAATGGCTGAATGGTTAAATGGCTGAATGGTTAGCAGGCATCCACCGTGCGTTGTTGCATACAAACCATTTAACAATTAGCCATTGAACATCGAACTGCTAACAGCTTCTCAAAGCTCTCCTGAAGAAGCCGCGTAATCCTCCCCGGCTTTCCGTTTCCAATCACCCGACGGTCGATGCGCACGACCGGCACAATGCCCGCCGTCGTGCGGGTGAGGAACACTTCGTCGGCATGACGCAAGCGCAGAGGAGTGGGAAGATCGAAATGAACGGATAATCGCAGACGACGTGCCAACCGCAAAACGACGGCACGCGTGATACCCGGAAGCATTCCTTCGCCAGGAGTCCACAGTTCTCCGCGCTCGACCCAGAACACGTTGGAGTGAGCCCCTTCGGGAATGAACCCTGATGAATTCCAGAGGAATGCTTCGCCGAATCCGTGTGATACCGCCTTGTCGTGCGCCGCCATTTCACGATGGTACGGAAGGGCTTTTACTCCCGGACGGCGGCGCATAAGCGGCATGACGGACGCGGCAATGCCGGAAGACTCACGAGCATCGAGAATGAGTTCCTCCGTACGGAGAAGAACATGTCGTCCGGTGCACACGACTTTGAGTCGTGCGCTTTCCCACGGACAGGCGCGTGCGGCCCGATGAATGAACGTGCGTATGTGCCGAAGATTTGACGGAGGTTTGATCTGCATGAATGAAACAGATTGCCGAAGACGCCGGAGATGATCATGGAGAAACCGAACGTATCCGGCATCGACGCGCAGTGTTTCGAACACTCCATGCGCCTGAGGATTGCGCGCATCGAGATTCTGAAGACGTGCGTCATGGGATGCCGCCGGCCGGCCGTCGATCCAGAAACGCTGCTGCCCCTCGGCAAGCGCCAGAAACGGCGTGGCTTTGCGGAGCGTCTCGTCGAATTCAGCGGCAACGGTGGAACCGTGAACGATCCCGCCGCCAACGCCGACCCAGAGCTTATTTCCACGCACAGCGACAGTACGAATGATGATGGAACTGTCCATCGATCCGTCATCGCTCAAAATAATCATTGTTCCCGTGTAGGGACCACGCCGCACTCCTTCGAGCTCGTCGATCAGTTCCATCGCGCGCGCTTTCGGGCAACCAGTCACCGAGCCGCCGGGAAGCATGGCACGGAGGACATCGACTCTCGAGCGGCCGCGTGCGAGCTCCGCCTCGATAACCGAGTAGGTGTGCCAAACAGAAGGAAGCTTCTGCACATTCCGATGGGCACGGACACGGACGCTGCCCGGAATCGCGACACGTCCGATGTCGTTGCGCAAAAGATCGGTAATCATGTTGAGCTCCGCTGCCTCCTTTTCGCTCCGAAGAAGTTCCCGAAGGAAATGACGATCCTCCGCCGGCGTCTTCCCCCGCGGGCGGGTCCCCTTGATCGGGCACGTACGGAGGTGTCGTCCACGACAGGACACGAACTGTTCCGGCGAAAGCGAGAGGAGTGCTCCTTCTTCCGTCTCGACATAGCTCATGAAGGGGGCAGGTGAATTTCGCGCAAGCAGCGAAAAGAGAGCACGCGAATCGCCATCGGCTTTCCCGCGGAACGCGTACGTGTAGTTGAGCTGGTACACCTCGCCATCACGTATCGCACGGAATGTCCGGCGCAAAGCATGTCCGTACTCGCGTGGGGTCACTGACGGAGTCAGTGTCATCGGCGGAATCACGGTGGACGGCAACGGACGCAGGTGCGTGCGCTGTACTTCACGCCTGAAGGCGGCATCGCCGATTGCCACGAGACGTGTGCCATCCCAGCACAGTGCATGGTCGTAGACACCGAACGACAGCAAAGGAAACCTCAACTCATCCCGTGCGTGCGATACGACTCCCTGCAGCTCATAACCGAGATCGTAGCTCGCATAGCCGATCAACCCACCGATGAAAGGCAAATCTGTATGACGGCTCTGCCGCCTGCTCCGAAGAATCGCATCCAGCTGTTCCCACTTTGGCTTCCTGCGCCACGTAATGCGTTCCGTCGGATTCCACGCAAGAACCGTCCAACGACCGAGACGCATGAGCACTGGAGCATCGACATCGGGCTGAAGCTTGCAGAGAAACTGCAGGGGATTGAAGCCGGGCAACAAGAGATTCGTAATTTTCATTCAGTGTGTGGCATCTCACGCAATGGCTAAATTGTTAAATGGCTAAATGGTTAGCAAGCATGACGCATTCCTTGTTGCATGCAAACAATTTAACAATTGAGCAATTTAACATTTGTCTGAAATAACAAACAGAGACACCGGCCGTCACCATTCCCCGTTCAAAAAATTCTTCATCAGTCTGTCCCCGCCTTCGGTGAGGAAGGACTCGGGATGAAACTGCACGCCAAACAATGGCGAATTCCTGTGCCGGATACCCATGATCAACGCTGCTTTGTTTTGACTTCCCGTCCAACACATACGTTCGAATCCCTCCGGTACCGCACGCAGAATGAGCGAATGATATCGCGCTCCCATGAATGGAGAGGGGAATCCGCACATGAGCCCAGTGCCATCATGGTAAATGGGGCTCGTTTTGCCGTGCGTGACTTCGGGCGCATGAACTACCGCACGTTTTCCGCCTCCGAAAACCGTTCCAATGCACTGATGTCCGAGACACACACCCAGGATCGGCACGCGGCCGATGAACGCGGAGAGGATTTTCAATGACACGCCGCTGCATTCCGGACGACCGGGACCCGGCGAGATCACGATGCGCTGCGGATGGAGCCGTCTGATGTCTTTGATGGTCGTTCGCAAACTCGGCACCACCGTACACGATGCGCCGAGAGAGCGTATCTGCTGCTCCAGGTTGTAGGTAAAGGAGTCGCGGTTGTCGATGAGAACGACGCGCATGGGACTAGGTTATAGGTTTCAGGTTTCAGGTGTTAGGACCAACAGAGAGAAGCCCCCCTAAAACCTAGAACCTAACAGCTAAAACCTAACAGCTACAGTGGCGCGTTCTGTTGCTCCAAACTCATCTTCTCCTGCGGTTTCTGTTTTGCGATCCGCTCCCGTAGATCGGCAACAGTGGCTTCGATGGACTGTGTTTGCTCCTTCGTCATAGCATTCTGAGCACTGATCATGCCTTTCTTCGCACCTTCGTAACTCTTTTCATCGGCAAGCTTGAACCACGCATACGCAATGAGAGGATCGCGTGGAACGCCTTCGCCGTTCAGGTACATCACACCCATGTTGTATTGTGCGCCAGCATCATCCTGCAATGCCGCTTTCTCGAACCATGTCGCGGCTTTTTCGAGGTCCTTCACGACTCCTTCTCCACGAATGTAGGCGAGACCGACGTTGTACTGCGCATCTTTATTCCCCTTTGCCGCCGCTTTCGCAAAAAACTGTACGGCTTTCGTGGCATCTTGCGGAACTCCTTGTCCTTTGAGATAGGAAAATCCGAGTACAAGCTGCGCGTCACTGCTGCCCTCTTCCGAAGCACGCGTGAGATACTGCATGGCGAGCGCCTGATCCTGCGCGACTCCGAGACCACGCATGTGCTGCATGGCGAGCTCATAGTCCGCGCGCGCTTGCGTAGGATTCTGCCCGCAAGCGGCAAGAAATACAGACGCAAAAATGAGGAAGATGATGTTCTTCATGGGCAAAGCATAGATGAAGAATCAGGAATCAGGAATTAAGAATCAAGAATATTTTCCCCTGATTCTTGATTCCTGATTCTCCTCAACGCAAGGAAATCTTCCACAGAACTCGGCTACATCAATCATTAATCCGAATGATTTTCACCTTCTCCTCTTTCGGCACGAGAATTTTTAGGATGCTCTCCTTATTGAAGGTTGCCTTCACCTTCTTCGGATCGATCGTGCAGGGCAACGTCACGGATCGCTCGAACTCCCCCCAGAAACACTCGCGAACGAAGTATTGATTGTCGGGAATCTCGTCCGTTTGTCGCCTGTGACCACGAACGGTAAGAACATTATCTGTGATTTCGATATCAAGGTCGCTGAGCTTCACCCCCGCGATCGGTGCCTTAAGAATGTAGTAGTTGTCGAACTCAAAAACATCGAGCGCCACCTGTCCTTTCGTCCCTGTCCGCGGCAACCGCATATTCGCCGGGGCTTCTGCTTTTTGCTCCGGCACAACCTTTTGCACTTTCTTCATCAAAGGCACGTCGTCATCGGCATTGAGCGAGGAAGAAAAGATGCCGTGGAACGGGGAGGGGATCATTTCGTGTCATCGTAGCGAATACCCATTCCTTTCTGCAAAAAGACAGTATGGAAAAACGCGACGTTTATGAGATGGTAAAAACCAGCTTCTGATCTCGAAGCATGGCAGTCGAAGAAGTACGAGGCCACAGTTTGCCTGGAAGCGAGACTTGCTCTGAAAAATCAGATGTGTACAATCCCCCCCACGACAAGGTATCTGCTATCCGAACGTTCTCCCCGATTCCTCTTATGCCCACCAGCCTTCATAACAATATCCGTCGTCTTCGCTTTGAGCACAGCATGACACAGGAAGAACTTGCTCTCCGCGTAGGGGTAAGTCGGCAGACCATCATGTCCATCGAACGCGGTGCGACGAATCCATCCGTTCTCCTTGCTTACAAAATCGCCATGGCACTCCAGGCACCGGTAACCGATGTCTTCCGAGTGGAAGGGAGTCTGGTGCCGATCTAGGCGCGGAAGGCCAACCTACGGTTTTCCTTCCGCGAACCATCCTTTCCCTTTAGTGGTGCGCTCCAGCGCTGGGGCCCACGAGACCCAGCGCTTCGCGCGGTTTTTTCTAAAAAAACTGTCCGCGTTATTATATTTTCGAACCACGTCGGAAATCGCGGATGACGTACTGCAATTCTTCCCGTCCGTTCCATGTGCTCACATTGATTTTGCATGCCACATCGATTCGCTCACCCGATGCGATTGTTTCGGCAAACTCACCGAGCCCGAATCCGATCGCTTTTGTTCCTCCTATCCGGCACTGGAGATGACGACCATCCGTACCGACGACGCGAGGAACAGTACATTCCTGATCCTTGAGCAGGAACACCGGCTCCTCATTCTTCGCACCGAACGGCTCGAGGGATGAGAGACGTTTTCCCAGTTCCAAGGACAACGCTGATTTTTTGAGTTCCGCATCAAGCATGAGTAGCGGAACGAGTGTCGTTTCCGTCATTCCTGCATCAGTCATCGCTTGCGAGAGACCGACGGCCACTCTCTCGAATTCCTCTGTGGCAATCGTGCATCCGGCTGCTTGTGCATGTCCGCCGAATGTCCGGAGATGCGGCTGCACGGCGGGATGCTCGAGACACTGAAGAACATCGACGTCGGCGATGCTCCGCAGTGAACCGACACACACATCTTCTTCCATCGCAGCCACAAGCGATGGCCTTCCGAAGAGCTCCGTGAGACGTCCCGCGATCAATCCGACTGTTCCTGGCGTGAATCTCTCATGTCGAAGCGTGATGAATGTCTGCGTTCGATCGACGATACTGAGTGCGAGATCCGTGAGTTCCTCGACCATGGTCTGGCGTTCGCCATTAAGCTCATGGAGACGCTCGAGTGCCGCACCTCCCTCAAGAAGAGCCCGAAGAGCAAGCGACGGATGTTCCAGTCTGCCCGCCGCATTGATACGCGGAACGACGCGGAACGCTATGTCCCCGCTCGTGAGCGAGGTACCGGGGCGCCGCACGGTGTCAATGAGGTCTCGAAGAGGGGAGGGAGGAAGTTGCTCGATCAATTTGAGACCGTGGAACACGAGCGTGCGATTCTCACCCGTGAGCGGAACGACGTCTCCGATCGTTCCGATGGTCGCGAGAACAGCGTCTTCCGCGATACCGTTCCACACGCCGAGATGCTCCAGCGCACGCACGAGCATGAACGCCACCCCCGCTCCCGCAAGGTGCTCATTCGGGAATGATGATGGAACCTGCGGATGAATCACGGCGTATGCCGCAGGTCTACCGCCACGCGGACGGTGGTGATCGGTGACGATGACATCGATACCGGCCGTCTTTGCCGCTGCAATCTCGGCATGCGCGGTGATTCCCGTGTCGACGGTGAGGAGAAGACGCACGTTTTTCTCGCGAAATTCCTCGATAGTTTTTAACTTAAGTCCGTATCCTTCCGTCAGGCGATCGGGGAGCTTCACGACGGGCTCCGTGCCATGGCGACGGAAGTACCGAATGAGCTGGAGAGCCGCTGTGATTCCGTCCGCGTCGTAATCGCCGAAGATGCCAATCGTCTCTTTTGCCTTCATTGAACGCTCAATTCTCGAAACCGCGTGCTGCATTTCGGGAAAAAGGAACGGATCGGACAATTTTCCGGACATTGATGTCAATGCATCGAGGCCTCGTTCGTGCGCGAGAAGCGCAACGATGTCTTCCGTAGGCAAAAGGGGAGCCTCTCTGCGGAGACGCCATCGACGACCGGTGAGGGAGAGAGGTGAAGAAATAGTGAGTAGTGAGTAGCAATCAGCAATGATCTGCCGAATCAGCGCGATGGCAATTTCAACATAGCCTTATAGTATCCGTCCCGCTGCACAAAACTACCCACTGGCCACCGATCACTTTTCCCGACAGGGCTTTCTCCGCTACAGCTGGATCTCCGGATACGTTCTTAAGTGGGAAAGAACCTCCCCCTCCACGGCAGCTAATTTCTTCGGGCTTCGCGCCTCGATGCAAACGCTAAGACACGGGCTCGTGTTGCTCTGGCGAATCCCCGCCCACGCACCGTCACCGAAATCGATGCGGGCGCCATCGAGTGTGTTCACCGGGTAATCTTTTGCAAAATGTTTTGTGACCGCACGAATAATGCGCGTTTTTTCGGAATCGGGACAACCCGGACGGAGTTCGTGGGCTTGGTACACCTTTGGAAAGTCTGCAAACAGTGATGAGAAGGGCTTACCGCTCTTCTGAAGAATCACAAGAACTTGCAACGCCGCTACAAGGGCATCGTCATAGCCATAGCCGACTTCTCCGAGGAAAAAGTGTCCCGATTGTTCTCCGCCGAGTCCCGCTTCGTACTCTCGCATCGCGTGCTCGACGAACGAATGTCCGACTTTGCACATGATCGGCTCTCCGCTCCATTTGCGAATCTCCGTCTCGAGCGTGCTGGAGTTGCTCACGGTGAAAATCACAGGCTTTTTGGGATTACGGCTGAGATAATCGCGAGCGAGGAGCAAGAGAATATCATCCGAACTTCGGATGGCTCCGGTTTCATCCACCACTCCGAGCCTGTCGCCATCGCCATCAAACGCGAACCCGATCGCCGCTTTCCTTTCGCGAACCGTCCGCTGCAGATCACCGAGTGTCGCATGCTTACTCGGATCAGCCGGATGATTGGGAAACGTGCCATCGGGATCGGTAAAGAGCTCGATCACCGTGCATCCGGTCTGCTTAAACGCAGCAATGTTCACCGGGCCGGTGACACCGTTGCCGCAATCAACCGCGACCTCGAGTCCTTTTCCTACTCCCTGAAATTGTTCTTTGAGTAACGCTAGATACGGAGTAATCGCATCGATTGTTTCCACCGAGCCCTTGCCCAAGAGGAACTTCCCGGTTTCCACACGACGACGAAGTTCCTGAATATCGTCTCCCGCAAATGCTTCCGCATTGCGGATCTGGAGCTTCAAACCGTTGTCTTCTTTGGGATTGTGACTTGCCGTCACCTGGACGCTTCCATCCAGGCGCCTATGCATGATCGTAAAGTAACTCACGGGACTCGGCGTCTCGCCAATGGCAAAGACGTGGCATCCGGCGGATTTCAGCCCTTCTACTACGGCTCGCTCCAATGCCGGACTATGCGTACGCATGTCCCTTCCTACCGCCACCGTGGGATGCTCCGAGTGATAGCGCTCACAGAGGAGTGAACCGAACGCTTTTCCGATGAGTAAGCATGCTTCTTCCGTGAGTTGCGCATGTGCCTTCCCACGGATGTCGTAGGCCCGAAAAATATGAGGATCGATTGATTGTGGCACGTGCATCATCATATCGAGTTATCGACTGCGATTATTTTGACAAAACTACCAAAAGACGTACGTTAGCACTACAGGCGGTTTTGTGTTCTTTCTTTCCTCAGGTTTCACGGAGGTGTGAGATGGGAAAATCCAGACTCAGCAGTGACATCCGGGTCCAGGAGACCGAAGGCGTCTCCGTTATCGCGTTCGTCGCGGAAAAGATCCTCGAAGATGTTCAGATCCGAGAACTCGGCGAGAATCTTTTCCCCCTCGTCGAACAGGGAGATCGCACCCTGTTCGTACTGAACTTCGATGGCGTCTCCTTCCTGTCGTCAGCCATGTTCGGCAAATTGCTCACGCTGCAGAAAAAGATTCGGAGCAAAGGCGGACGTCTGAGATTGTGCAACTTGATGAAGGAAATCTACGAGGCGTTTAGGATTACGAGACTCCATCGCACGTTCGACATCGACGACAGTCTCCAGACTTCGCTCCGCGTGATCAACACCGTGGCGCAAGCCTGACTGCCTACCACCTGTAACCCCCCTCGCTCCGCGCGAGGGGGAGGTTTAATTTTCGGCATATTTCTGCTATAATACTAGGAAATGCCGAAACCACTGACTGTCGCCTACTTCACGATGGAAATCGGCTTCAATGCCGAGATTCCGACGTATGCCGGCGGGCTCGGCATCCTGGCCGCGGACATCATGCTTTCCGCCCGAGATCTGCGGATCCCGGCGGCTTGCGTGACGCTGTGCTGGCAACACGGATACATGCATCAAGTCATCCATCCGGACGGATCGCAAGCGTATAGCGAAACTCACTGGAAACCGCAGGACTTTCTCACGCTTCTTCCGACGAAAGTCACCGTGAAGCTCGAGGGAAGAGACGTAATCATCGGCGCCTGGGCGCTGGAACTCCGCGGAAACGACACGAGTATCCCGATCTACTTTCTCGATACCAATCTTCCCGAAAATCGACCGGAAGACCGCGCGATCACAAGCTATCTATACGGCGGAGACGGCACGATGCGCCTAAAGCAGGAAGCGATCCTCGGCATCGGCGGCGTCCGCATGCTCCGCGCACTCGGCTACGCCGACATCCAGAAATTCCACATGAACGAAGGACACGCGGCGTTTTTGACACTCGAACTTCTGAAGGAAAGAAACTTCCTCGATGTGAATGTGCGGTCGTCATGCGTCTTCACGACTCATACGCCGGTGAAAGCGGGACATGATGTTTTTCCGTACGACATGGCTTGGAAAGTGCTCGGCGACAATCTCCCATGGCACATCAAAAAAATCGCGGGTGAAGATGCGCTCTCCATGACACACCTCGCGCTTCATTTGAGCGGCAAAAATTTCGGTGTCTCGCGCGTCCATGGAATGGTCAGCAACCAAATGTTCCCGGACGAACGCATTAATTACATCACGAACGGCGTCTACCTGCCCCGATGGGTCTCACCGGAAATGCAACACTTGTTCGACGGCTATGCGCCAGGCTGGCAGAAGGATCCCACGCAACTCACGCGCCACTGCCGCGACATTCCGGACAACGATCTGCTCTCCGCACACCTCAGTGCGAAGAACCGCTTGATCGCGGAAGCGAACCGTTATGCCTCTATCCCGCTCTCCGAGAACGTACTCACGATCGCGAGCGCGCGCAGAGTCGTCGGCTACAAACGGCCGGAACTCATTTACACCAATCTCCAACGACTCAAGGAAATTTCGGCCGGGCATCTTCAGATCATCCATGCAGGAAACGCCCATCCCGCAGACCAATTCGGACAGGAAGTGATCCAACGAATGATCCAACGATCACGGGAACTGAAGGACGCTGTGAGGATCGTGTACTTGCCGAACTACAATCCCGATCTCGCGAAGCTCCTCGTTACCGGCGCCGATGTGTGGCTCAACACGCCGACGCGCCTTCACGAGGCCTCGGGCACTTCGGGCATGAAAGCCGCAGTGAACGGCACGCTCAATGTCTCGACACTCGACGGCTGGTGGATCGAAGGATACGAAATGGACCCGCAATCCGGCTGGCGCATCGGTCCGCTCTCGCAAGCACTCGATGCGGATGACACGCGCCAGATCGATGCCGAGGATCTCTACACACAGCTGCAATACCAAGTGATCCCGGAGTACTACTACCGCGATCACGTGCGCTGGGCGCGCCGCATGAAGCGCTCCATCGGGCTCGGCGGATACTTCAACACGCACCGTTGCGTGCAGGAGTATTTGAAAAAGGCGTGGACGTCGGATAACTAGCCATTACATCCAAGCACGAGGAGTACGAGGCTGATAGCACGCGTTACTATCCGGACGTTTACTGAAGTCATCCACTTTCGGAACGATGCTGCCGGGGTTTAAGAACACCTTCGCCCCTTTCGAAAGAAGTTTCTCAACGTCACCAGCCACGGCAAGGCTAATCGTGCCTGCCTGTGTCCCAATCAATACTATTGCGGCATTCTTGCCAGTCGGTTTAACGGATTCAACTGTACCGAGGCGAAGAGTGGTACCAACGCCCGGGGGAACGCCGCCTTCTACTTTCAAGGCGTGATCCCAGCAAGAAGTAGTTGATCGTTCGTCGCGCTCGTGATGATTGGGAGTGTACATAGGAGGCCTATGCAAGCGTTTTCGAAACTACGCGTCAAGTATTTCGATGCCCGCAGGGGAATAAACAAGACTGGATCGAAAGAAACGCTATTGATTTACAACGAGAGTGGCGGGACCTCCTGAACGTGATTCGAACATTCGTCCGGACTTTCCCAACACACGGTGTCACGGTTGTTTAGAGCGGAGAGAAGTCGAGACAGTAAAAGTGTATTGATCAAAGGTTCAAATACTCCAATGATAACTAGTCTCGTAAACTCTTACTTCTCCGAAAGAAAACGTTTGATCCTCGAACACCCACATGTTCTTTCCATCCGTACGTATCATGCTGTCGTCTTTCTTTATCGCGTCAAAAACATTCTTCGAAATCCAGATATGATGCGGTGCCTTCGCTTTATTTGCATATTCAAATGCATGATAAACAGGCCACCCAATCCAAATAAGATCTTGGTGCATTTCCTCGCCTCCGACGCCACTTTTCACAGCATGGATATTGCCCCTTCCAATCCCGATTCCATAATTTAAATGTTTCAGATCATGTGCCACTAGCAATGGGTTCACTACTTCGTTTATTACATACTTAATGTTCATTGCGGCTTTCACGGCTCGTACATCTGCATCATCTCCTGCGAAGAAGGCCATTACACTATCTCCATTAAAACTTCTTAGGTCACCGTCTCTGTTGCGAATGCATTTTGATGCAGCATGCAAGAAAGATTTGTGAACCCGACAAGATTGGAGCGCAGTTCCGTCAGAAAGCACCTGCCTGGATCCTCTCATATCAATGAATAACGCCGCGGCCCAAAGTTTCTTGGCTGTTGCACCAAATGTTAGGGAATCTTTGTCGGGCACAACGTTCGCATCTGAGATATCGTATTTGGATGTCAGAAACTTGTTTACCATGTCTTTAATATCATCGGAGAGGCTCATAAATTATTTGTGTAACAAATAGATGATTAGTGCCCATGGGATTGTTGCAGTTGCAGTCAAAATATAGGCTCTTGCCAGCCACAGATATTTTTTCTCAGCTATCAGGGCATTCACATGGATTTGCTGAAGAAGATCTGTCAAATAATCTTCGTTTGATTGTTGTAGCCATTGTTTCTGAAACTCGCGATAACTTCGTCCTGCTATTGAACAGAAAAAAAGCAACGATTTTTTGGGACCACGAATATGTGGGAACATTCCTAGGCAGTTGAAAATAATACTCATTCCCAAGCAGCACACTGTTATCACAAGAAGATAGGAATGACTCACCGAGAGCGAAATTGGTGTTGTGAAACTAGCAGCGATGGTACCTAACATTCCTGCCTGAATTCCGAATAAGACAGATGCCTTTGTGTCATGTCTCGGAACCCATTCAAGTAATCTTTCTAAGCTCAGTTCGGCTCTTTGGGTGCTCTCTGCTCTGCCAGCTGGGATCGATTGCTTACTCATTGATTTTTTTGAAATTGCTTACTCAAAGATGCGGAAGCACGTAACAATTCCTCCGGCTTAACAACACGTCTAAATCTGTTCCTATCCTCAACGTTCTTGTTTTGCAACAGACCGCATGATATCTCAATTGCCTTTTTCCACAGAAGGCTGATCTTATCTAGGCTAGCTGGTTTCTTTCTGGGATAGGTTCTTCCTTCTGTCAGCAGGGCAAGCCATAGTGATGAGAGATATTCTGCTTGTTGTTTTGTTAGCTCTATTTTTTGATCTTTGATTTTTGCGAACACTTCGTCGAATGCCTCCCTAGTTTCGCGCAATTCTTCCAATCGTTGCGTACGCGGATTTGTAATTGGGACTTTTTGCTTCTTCAAATCCGCAAGTCGATCGAAGATTTCCGTTGCTTTAAGCTGTTCGTTGTTAAGAAGGGCAAATACCGTTTGCTTCTCGGATGCAGAAAGACGGTAGGCTGGATTTGTTAGTAAGGGCAATGCTTCCTTGAATGCCTTGTGGGACTTCAGATTAGGAAAATTTTGATCTATGTCCTTGCGCTCTTTGAAATACCTCCGTACGCGCCAGCAATACGCAATAAAGTCTCGAGTGAGGTAGCTATGCCGTTTTCCATCAGATCTGCCGTATATCTTCCATGCCATATTGTGTACATGCTCAATATTCTTCGAACAAATGACTTCTCCGGCATCCCACAGGATCTTCAGTACTTCGTTGCCTTGGATACCATCATCCACGGCCTTGCGGAAGGCGTTATTGAGTGGAGCCAGTTCCTCAACGAGGCGAATAGCGATTTCTTCAGTCATGTGTGATGCCAATTTCGTCAGTAGTTTTCCCGACAAACGGTCGCATCTTATTTTCAAAGTTTAGGATGAATTCAATTAACTCCTGCATTACTCTCTTTCGATCGGTCTCAATCAACTGCTGCTTCTTCTTGCTATACCACTCATCACGGTAGTGAGTCGCAACCTCTCCAGCGATATAAGAAACGAGATCCGGTGTCAGCTTAATTTTCCCTTTAGATTCGGTCTTTCTTTTCGCAAACTCTGAGTGGTCACTGTATATCCAAATTTCTCCTCCAGCAAATTCGGAGCGCACGGGTATTCCGTCTTGCTCTGGTGGTTTCACGGGATGGAATCTAACGTCAAAGCCTGGCTTTGGTTTATCTTCGCTTTCAGTTTCTCCGTGTTCATCTGTAGGAATTTTGCCTAGATTATCCGGATCTGCCGGTGGGGGTGGGGTCGGTGGTTGGGGAGGAATTGGAGGATCTGGGGGAGTCGGTGGTATTGGACTTGGTGGAACTGGCGGCACTGGAGGATTAGGGGGTAATGGAGGATCCGATGGAATTGGTGTTCCTGTTTGGCTTTTCTTCCGGAATCGTAGATTATCTTCATGAGCTAAATCCGCTAAGATCGATGAGATGATATTCGATAGATCATCTAAGCTTTCATTTCTCGTAGAAGTATTTATTTCTTCCAGCGCATTACTAACGTCGCTCTCTAACTTAGCCAGTTCATTAAAAATTGCTCGTGTTTGCCAATCACTAGTTGCAAACCCTGCGCGGTCCAACTGAGGTTCAAGGTGGCTATTGATATCTATATATCCAATTAAGTAAGGATGAGACCAAAGCCCCATCTTTTTATCGGAAATATGCATGAAAGTTTTTTCCTCAGAAACCTTACAAATTCTTCTTCCGTTACTAAAAAATAACACAGGGCGTCCGACTGGCTGCTTCGAAACTCTGAGATACATTTTCACAGGAGGATCTAATGATTGCTTCCTGGTACACATACTCCTCCTGTCTCCCCGTTCGATGTGATCTATTTGCCGTTCGAATGTAACGCCCTCGATCTGATCGTAATCAAATGGCTTGCACACCCACTCCTTGTCCCCCTCTGTAACACGAACAATAATATTTTTTTCGCGCAACTTAAACTCAAAGTGCTCCTCAATCATTTTTTGCAATGAAGCTGGTGTGATCTGATTCCAAGCAGCTCTGTCAAAAAAGCCGGAAAGAACGACTCGAGAACCGGTTTTGGGTTTCAGTAAATCTCTTCTTGTTTCGGATTCCTCCTCCACATTTCGAGAGTCTCGATCAATGCTGATATGTAATGTTGGGCCATCTTCATCTTTACGAGTAATGAAGGTAATGGTTTGGCAACACGATGCGTAGGCGTGTACGCCAAACCCGAATCGACCATTCAGCCAGCTAAGGTTTTTCTTTCGTGAACGTCCGATTTCGCTCACAATCCCCTTTAGCTCCGAGTGCCCCATCCCAATACAATTATCTGTGATAATAATTTTTCGGTCTTTCAGTTTCGGAAGCCGACATATTTCTACAGTAATTTGAATGGGGCGCGGGTATCCGGTTGTCATCGCCATTTTTCTTAATGTATCGGCACTGTCGATGGAGTTGTCGATATACTCCATGAGTACTCTCAGTGGATCCGTGTAAAGATCAGCAACATTGTTTAGAAAATCATTGACGACATCATCGGGGATTGTTTTCTTGTATGCCATAAAAAAGTAGTTAAAGAGTAAATTCCCGAGAACGGTGTTTCTGGAACTTCGCTTTGATTACACGTAGTTCATCCGAGATCGCGCCAAACATCTTTTCTACTTCGTCGTCTGAATATTCATAGGCGGCTCGATTTGCACAGTTGCCCAGTACACGCAGCTTCTCTAGAACGGTATTCGTTCTCTTCGTTGCGAGGCGGACAAAGCGGTCATGAGGAGACTCTTTATTCATAATTGGTTGGAAAATACTACGCAACTATATTGAACCTATTTTTAATAGTCAATAGCATTTTGAGAATATTTTTAAATAGATTTAGAATTTTCTAAAATAGCTTTCTGCGATTTTGAAGTTTGTAGGGCTATATCAGTAGCCCAACACTGACTTTGGCTGCTTCGAAGTACCTTCCTATATCTTCCTTTGCCTATTCCAATCCTGGATATTGGTAGATCACCTGCCAACGCCACATCCGAACTTCTGACGGACGAGGAGTACCTGTCGTAGAAGCGCATCATCATGGAGGACATGGAGCGCTCAAGGAGCAGATCCGAGCGCAACAGGAAGAGGGCACCGAATGGGTGGACGACTGCGAACGGTTTATCTGCGTGACGCAGGAGTTCTGCAGGCGTTTTGATAACGGGATGTTCGACGAAAAGCGCGAGCTGTTCAAACTCGTCTGCTCGAACGTGACCCTGAAAGACGGATCCGTAGCTTGCTCCTACGCGGAACCGTTCAAGACTATGATGGAATTCGCTCTCGTTTCCGCTGACGCCTTCGAACGCCAAGAGCGACTTCCCGTAAAGCAGGAGGCCTCGTTGGTACAACGATGGCGGAGCTGACGGGACTCGCCTGCCCTCCGTAGCTTTAGCGAAGGAGGGAACCCGCGACCCGACTTCGCTCTGCGGAGCTTCGCCGGGCAAGCCTCTGCCGTGACCAGCCTTCGTTTTTCGCTTTGCTCAAAACTACGGCCGGCAGGCAGGGCAGCGCTCCTCGCCCCTCCGAAGCTCGAACGCAGTGAGAGCGAAGGTGGGTAACCAATTGAGCTGAATATAAAAATGGCGGAGCTGACGGGACTCGAACCCGCGACCTCTGCCGTGACAGGGCAGCGCTCTAACCAATTGAGCTACAGCTCCAAAAATCTGTGGAACGGTAGCATTGTACCCTTTGCATGGCAATTCTCTTGTCTTTTATCTCAAACCCACCTTCCCGCACGGTATTGATTGAATCAATAGTTACCAAGCTACTTGCTATGATCCTACCAATGAATCGCTTTGTCCCCATGGGCTGTGCACTGATCGTCGGAGTAACGCTGATGAGCGGTTGTACGAAAAAGCCGTCCTTCACGACTCCGTCCGTCATCATTGATCGTCCAGCGGCTCTCCTCAGCTCGTCTTCATCCGTGGCATTTGCTTCAGGCTCCATCCAACCGAGTTCTTCATCCGTCTCTTCGTCGCCGCCAAAGAGCTTGCTCATCAATGTTCCCTTCGCGCCACAGGCACCCTATGCCAACTGGGATCAGCTCCATGAAGAAGCGTGCGAAGAGATGGCGCTTATTCTCGTCCATCACTTTCTCGCCGAAACTCCCCTCAGTCTTCAGGAAGCCGAAACGGAATTACAGCAAATGGTCGCGTGGGAACACGAGCACGATTACGCGGACGACGTAACCATTGCCGAGCTCGGAGCAATCGCGAACCGCATCTACGGATATCGATTTCGCGTACTCGGGAACGTTACGGCAAACACGTTGCGTCAGGAGCTCGCAGCGGGAAACCCCGTGATTGTTCCTACATTCGGCCGAGCGCTCGGGAACCCGTACTTCAGCGGTGAAGGCCCGTACTACCATATGCTCGTTGTCACCGGCTATACCGCAGACGGTTTCATCACCAACGATCCGGGTACGAAGCGTGGCGAACGCTACTGGTACGCGACGGATGTGCTCATTGCTGCCATCCACGACTGGATCGGCGAAAAAGAAAAAATCGCACTGGGCCCAAAGAACGCGCTGGTCGTCGAGCGCGGATAGAATTTCCATTCTCACAAAAATTGGATAGACGGTTCATTCGGCGTTACGATGTCCTCTCTTTCCTCTCCCCTCATGCTTTTTTCTCCTTTTTCATCCCGAAGCACATCTACCCTCTATGTCGTTTTTCGCATCCTTGTGGGATTTCTCTTCCTCCAGCATGGACTTCAGAAGCTCGGGCTCCTCGACGGTCACCTTACCGTGCAGGGATTCATGGGTTTCGTCGGTCTCTGCGAACTCTGTGGCGGCATCGCTATCGTGATGGGTTTCTGGACGCGCTTGGTCGCCCTTCTCGGAACAATTCTCCTTATCGGGGCATACGTTACCGTCCATGCGAGCAACGGATTGCTCCCGCTGCAAAATAAAGGTGAACTCGCACTCCTCTTCGTCGCCGCTTTCTTTGTACTGTTCGCTCAAGGTGCAGGGCGCTTCAGCTTAGAACGCCAACTCTTTCGGCGCGAATTGTTCTAGTACCCCCAAAATAGGTTTTAGCTGTTAGCTTCTGGGTTTAAGGAGCAATAAATACTCCCTATAACCTCACACCTATCCAACGCTATACTTCCCCCACTTTATGGCCGATACAATCTACGAACAGGCTCTCCGCTACCACGAAACGCTCACCCCGGGCGCACTCTCCGTCGTCCCGAAACGGTCGCTCCGAGAAGCGAAGGATTTGGCCCTCGCCTACAGTCCCGGTATTGCGGGACCCGTTCTGAAAATCGCGGAGAACCCGGACAATGCGTATCGCTATACCGGAAAAGGTAACCTCGTCGCGATCGTAACCAATGGCACGGCGATTCTCGGGCTCGGTAATCGCGGCGCCCTTGCAAGCAAGCCGGTCATGGAAGGAAAGGCAGTGCTCTTCAAACGCTTCGCCGGTATCGACGCCTTCGATATCGAAATCAACAGCACGAATCCCGAAGAGATCATCCAGACGGTCGCGCTCATCGAACCCACGTTCGGCGGTGTGAATCTCGAAGATATCAAGGCACCGGAATGCTTCGTCGTGGAAGAAGCACTGAACGAACGCATGGATATTCCGGCTTTCCACGACGATCAGCACGGAACAGCAGTGGTGCTCTGCGCAGGACTCCTCAACGCACTGGAAGTCGCAGGCAAGGAACTCAAAAACGTATCGATCGTTCTCAATGGAGCGGGCGCCGCAGGCATTGCCGTCGCACGCATGCTCCTCACACTCGGCTGCCCGAAAGACCATCTCACTCTCTGCGATTCCAAAGGTGTCGTCTCGATGGATCGGATGCAGGACATGAATGCGTACAAAGCGCAGTTCGCACGCACCACGAAACTGAAGACACTCGCGGATGCTCTGCGCGGTGCCGACGTCTTCATCGGCGTTTCCAAAGCGGGCGTGCTCACTCCGGCAATGCTCCGCTCTATGGCCAGAGATCCGATCGTCTTTGCCATGGCAAATCCAGAACCGGAAATCGATCTCGCACTTGCGGCCGCTACGAGACAAGACATCATCCTCGGAAGCGGAAAAAGCGATGCCCCCAACCAAGTGAATAATTTGCTCTGTTTCCCCTTCATCTTCCGTGGCGCGCTGGATACTCGTGCACGACGCATCAATGACGCGATGAAGCTCGCGGCGATCCGCGCCCTCGCCTCTCTCGCACACGAACCGGTTCCCGCATCGGTCCTGAAAGCGTACGGCCTCCCCTCCCTCGCATTCGGAAGAACCTATTTGCTTCCGAAGCCTTTCGATCGCCGTCTGCTGACCACTGTATCTCCTGCCGTGGCGCGTGCCGCAATGGAAACGGGTGTCGCACGCATAACGATCGACCTAACGTCTTACACCAAGGAGCTGCCGCAGAGAGTGAGCGACGTTGCATAGAAATTGCGTTCTGTACTGGTATCACACCCGCTCTCCTGCTACGTTTGTGGGCGTTTCTCGTTCCTCCATGATTGAGCATTTGTCGCGAAACTGTCGGCTCACCTTTCTCACGACCACTCTCTGTCTCTTGCTCGGTTCGTGTGGCGGATCGGTTTCGCCGGACGATACCATCCCTATTCCTGTTGGATCAGAAACCGCGCTTTCCCTCCGGGGAAGCCTCACGGAAGTAGGTCGCAAAAATTCTCTCGATATTTACCGCGTCACGTTCCCGGAAGGAACTCTGTCGCAAACACTGCATGAGAATGCGATTTATCTGGTCTCTATTCCCAGCAGTACCACCGTCGGTTCCTCTCCCTTTGATCTTGTTCTATCCGCAGGCGGGCTCACCGGTTCTTCCATCAATTATTTCGGTTACAAGTACACACAGCCGAATGCAGCGACGGAGAAGCAGCACATGAACGACCAGAATTTCCAAAACCGTTTCCCGGGGCAATTTTTCTTGTCCGCAAGGGCGAGAACAGAAGACTCGGCACACGGTGGCGGCATTGCCTCGTTCGAAAATCAGCATGGCATCACGATGAGACCGACGGATGATGGAGGGTCTCCTCTATACCTCGAGCCCGATTCCCTCTACATGTTGATCATCAATGATCCTTCATCGGTAGAACTCACTCTTCGCTCAGCTTCTACGTGTGGTGACGGGATAGTCAGCGGCTTCGAGACCTGCGACGACGCCAACTTGATCAATGGCGACGGCTGCGATAATTCGTGTCATGTGCAAAACGGCTGGGCGTGTGAGAACGAGCCGAGCATTTGCGCGGAGATGCCGCCGTTCAGCAGCTCCCGCTCCAGTAGTTCGACGAGCACCACCCTCGCCAATTCGTGGATTCAGGTGGGCCCACCCCATACCAATTCCAACACGTGTAACGCCGAGTGTTTCGCGCGCGGAAGCACCTGCGCAGAATCCAACTGCCCGGTTTCCACTGCGTGGAATGGCACGAGCTTCACTGGCGGAGAACAATTAATCAGTAATGGATCAATGGTCATCCCTTACCCTTGTGACAACCAATGGGGCACGCTTCAAGCTGTCGACCGCAACTACTGCTGTTGCACCGATCCTGCCGTTTCCTCTTCCTCTTCTCCCTCTTCTTCCTCTTCTTCCTCTTCCTCTTCTTCCCCCTCCTCCTCTTCTTCCAACTCCTCTTCTCCCAGCTCCGTAAATTTTGCGTTTCTCGACGATACGGACACCGGTTTCCGACCGTCACTGACTTTCAATGGGTCGGGAAATATGGAGGATCGTGTCATTAATTCTTCCGCGTACAACGGCGAATACTTCGCGGTAGAAAATCCCTGTTCATACTACAACGAGGTGCCTTCTCTTCTGCCCGGCTGGGAGTTCTCGGTCACTCCCGCACACACATACAAGGTCTATGTGGCTTATCCCACTATGCCGAATACCATTACCTTCGGAACGGTGAACTACAGTATGAATTTCTCGGACACTATCACCATCAACCAGCATGAACCGACTATGGACGAAACGTTCGAACACCATTCCTGGGAATATCTGGGGCAATACACGCCGTCGAACAACACGCTCTTCGTGGGTATCTGTCCTAGCACCTCGGGCGAAGTCGCTTATGCGGATGCCGTGGGACTCATCGATACGGCAGACGAGGTTTTCGATCCCACCCGTTTGGTGATCGACGACAGTCAGAGTGGGTTCACGACATCCGATTGCGATTGGCTCGACATGTCTTACGGGGTCTATGGCAACGAGCATCGCACGGATTCCAGCGATTGCACCGGCTCAGGCCCGTTTGCCACATGGTCGGCCTCCATCCCTTCGGGCACCTACAAAGTGTACGTTCATTATCCGTTCAAATATTTCGGCGCTTCGAACGGAGCTCCGACGAGCGTTCATTACCGCATCATGGATGGAACTACTCTTGTCATG
>Ga0172379_10004122_pt1 | contig 21939 bp, 18 predicted proteins | sample GrowelOW334metaG_FD_119756 | JGI IMG/M metagenome (GOLD analysis project Ga0172379, IMG submission 119756) | Groundwater microbial communities from an aquifer near a municipal landfill in Southern Ontario, Canada - Groundwater well OW334 metaG | ecosystem: Environmental > Aquatic > Deep... | reverse complement strand
TTTGTCGGCCGGTTCAAGTCCAAGCGGATCAACATCAATCATTTCTAGCGCTTCGATCGCGACTGCTGAATTTATAATATCATGATTTTTTATTTGAGAAAAATCACGTACGCGTTTCAAAAGACGGTTCGCCACGCGAGGCGTGCAACGAGCACACTCGGAAATTTTTGAAAGACCGGTTTCGTCAGCCGTTACGCCCAAAATTTTGGCACTGCGCTCAAGAATTTTTTTGATTTCCGGATTGGTATAAAATTCCAAACGATGAATGGCGCCAAAACGATTGCGAAGAGGATTAGAAATTGAGCCAAGTTTTGTTGTTGCGCCAATCAAAGTGAATTTTGGCAGATCAAGTTGGATAGTTCGGGCGGACGGACCTTTGCCTATTATGATGTCTAATTTATAATCTTCCATCGCCGGATAGAGAATTTCTTCGATGGATTTGTTGAGCCTGTGAATTTCGTCGATGAACAGAATGTCTCCATCAGAAAGATTGGTGAGAATGGAGCCAAAATCACCCACGCGCTCAATGGCGGGGCCGGAAGTGGTTTTGATGTTGACCCCCATTTCTTTGGCAATGATATTAGCCAGGGTTGTTTTGCCAAGTCCGGCTGGACCATAGAGCAAAACATGCTCAATAGACTCCTTTCTGTGTTTGGCGGCTTGAATCAAGATGTCCAAATTTTTCTTAACTTTAACTTGCCCCACATAATCATTGAAGTTTTGCGGGCGAAGGGTGACATCAAAAGTCAGGTCTTCAGGTTGTTCGTTGGAGGTTGTTATCATTGAATGCTAATGGTCGCGAATGGTTAAACGAATTATTCGAATTTATTTATTTTTAAATTCGCGACTATTAGTATTTTAGCACTACTTGACATAATTTCCAAGCTATGCTATATTTCCCAGTCATCTTGAAACTTAGGTTTCTTGGTGGCTAGCAGTAAATTGCAGGCAATTGGTGACTTCTATCTTTTGTCATCAATATAGAAACATTTTTCAAGATATGGGTAGGGTGGTTCACGCTGCGCTATTCCTCGATGTTGTTTCTTTTTCTGAGCTCTTAGTTCGGATTCTTGCCTGCAGATTAGTGTAAATGTCTGAACCACTGATTATCACGTGAACGCACGTGATTTCACGTGAAATAAAATAACAGTTTTTTAAAAGGGGGTGGGATATTATGAAACACGCTATGAAGCGCGCTAATGCTATTGCTCTTATAAATACAAAGGATAAAAGAGATAAAGGAGGAATAGACGAAATATCAGTTGAAATTTTAACAGACGATTTAAAAATAAGCAGTCTTATACATCGTCTTGAAAAAGCAATTGATAGAAATTGGAAAATTACAGCTCATGCAAAACGCTTAGAAAGAAATGGTACAATAGGAAATATTATTATTTTTAGCTTAGAAAGTCCTGATGCTGATAAGGAAAGATTATAATTATTTTTCAAAATAAAACCAGACGTGGAGGGGTCTGGTGGGGAAAAGAAAAAGGGTTAGCTGATCATTGTTACGGCTAATCCTTTTTTTAATGGAAAAATTTTTATCTTACCCCTTCTCCCTTTGGGAGAAGGTGCCCGTAGGGCGGATGAGGGAGAGGCTAAATTAAATTCTAAATACTAGCTTAGTTTGTTCCCTCTCCTGTCGCGAGTACGCGACATCCTCTCCCTTAGGGAGAGGAGGGTACAGAAAATTATAAATCAGTCACCCTCTCCACTTCCTCTAGTGATGTTTCGCCTTCCAAAACCCTCAGCACTCCATCTTGCGTCATAGTGAGCATGCCGAGTTCGACGGCTTTTTCTTCGAGTTCGGCGGTGATGGCGCCACGGGTGACGAGGTCTTGAATTTCACGAGTTAGTTGGAAAACTTCACTGACCGTCATCCGACCCTTATATCCCAAACCATTGCATTTCTCACAGCCCTTGGGATGATATATTTCCAAAACTTTTGGAATATCCACTCCGGCTTTTGGACTGATAGTGGTCAAAACCTTTTCAATCATTTCTTTTTCTTTTTCATTCGGTTGGACTTTTTCTTTGCAATCACAAAGGCGACGCACGAGGCGTTGCGCCATAAAGGCGTTGACGGCAGTGGCAATGTCGGAAGGGGAAACTCCCATATTGATCATTCGAGCTACGGCGCCGGCGGCATTGTTGGTGTGAATGGTGGAAAGCACAAGATGTCCCGTAAGCGAAGCTTGCACAGCTACTTGGGCAGTTTCGTCATCTCGAATTTCACCAATCATCATAATGTCGGGATTTTGACGAAGCAGAGCGCGAAGAGCGGTGGCGAAAGTATAACCTTCTTTATCATTGACTGGAGTTTGCAAAATTCCTGGCAGTTGATATTCAATCGGATCTTCCACGGTGATTATTTTTACTTCTGGTTTGTTGAGCATACTTAGGATGCTATAGAGGGTGGTAGTTTTTCCTGAACCAGTTGGACCAGTGTTCAAAATCACACCATTGGGTTTTTTGACCTCGTTCATTATTTTTTCCAAATTTTCTTTTCTGATTCCAAGCTTAGTGAGATCCAATTCCATTGATGAACCGCGGAGGAGTCGCATCACGATTGTTTCGCCATAACCACCAAGGATAATTGAAACACGCACATCGATATTTTTTTCATCTATAACTATATCGTCATCAAATTTTATACTAAAGCGACTATCAATTACTCCTTGGCGCACTTCTGTTTTTACGCCAGAAAGAATTTTGATTTCGCCCAAAAGTGCCGGATATTCATTGAGTGGTAGAGTAGCAACATTTTGCAAAATTCCATCAATTCGAAAACGAATTTTGACATCATCTTTTTCCGGTTCAATATGGATGTCGCCAACATTCAAGATGGTAGCGGCCGAAAAAACAATTTTGTTGATATCGGTGGTTTTTGCGATGCGCAAAATTTCTTCTAGTTTTTTGAAATCTACTACATTTTCTTTGGCCAAAGTATATTGATTATTTTCAATGAGAATTTTTTTGCCAAGTGTTTGGGACATCAATTTTTCATAGATACTTTCTAAAAATTCTCCTTGTCCTGTGGCGCTTTCCACCTCATCAATTGAAGTGATACCGGCAATGGCTTTCAAAATACCATCTTGAAGCATAGTGATCATACCAGACTCCAAAGCGGCCATAGCCAGTTCTGTTTCGCCGGCCATTTCTAAAATTAATTTTTCAATATCTTCATTGATGGTGAGTACTTCAAAAATTCCCATCCGTCCCTTATATCCCAAGCCACTGCATTTTGGACAGCCTTTGGGGCGGTAGAGTTTTTCAATATTTTTAGGAATTTCTACTTTGGCTTTAGGAGAAATGATAGAGAGAATTTTTTTGATGGATTCGATAGATTCTCGAGCTGGAACATAGGCTTCTTTGCAATCACAAAGTTTTCGCACCAAGCGCTGGCCAATGATCGCATTTATAGCAGGAGACATTAGCGTTGGCTTCACTCCAAGCTCGATAAATCGTGGAATAGTTCCCACGGCATTATTGGTATGAAGTGAGGACAGGACTAAATGACCCGTGAGGGCAGAATTAACTGCAATGTCAGCCGTTTCGTCATCACGAATTTCACCCACCAAAATCACATCCGGATCTTGACGAACAATAGCACGAAGGCCTTCCGAAAAAGTGTAGCCACGTTTTTTTTCTATTTGGGTTTGAGAAATTCCTGAAAGCTCATATTCAATTGGATCTTCAATAGTAATGATTTTTTTGTCGGGGGTGTTAAGTTTATTGATGATGGAATATAGGGTGGTGGTTTTTCCGGAGCCGGTTGGGCCGGTGTTGAGAATCATGCCATTGGGTGCTTGCATTTGCTTTTGAATATTTTCATAGGCCAATCCTTGCAAGCCTAAATTTTCCACACTCACTTTGATTGAATCTGGGTCCAAAATTCGCATTACAATTGATTCTCCAAAACTTCCTGGAATAACACTCACACGAAGACTAATTTTTTTTTCAGCTAAGTTTATTTCAAAAGTTCCATCTTGCGCAATATCGCGCAGATTGAGTTTCATTCCCGACATTAATTTTATACGAGAAAGAATTGTATGAAAAACATTAAGTGGCAAAAATGCTACATCCTGAAGATTGCCGTCAATTCGGTAGCGCAAACGAATTTCTTTTTCCTGTGGTTCGATATGGACGTCACTAGCGCCAAGCTTATAGCCACCAGCCAGCATAATATTCAAAACTTGAGTGGTAGGAAGTTCTCTGATTCTTTGTTTTAGGGTAATCAAATCTTTCATTTCTTCCTCAAATTTGGCTAAGTCATCTCCGCTAAGATTCAGGCTCATTTGATCAAGGATATCCACAAAAACAATTTGCTTATATTTTTCCCAAACACGATTAATATTTGAGACAGAAACTACAAAAAGTTTTATCTGCCAACCCTTATCATTTTTTAGGGTTTCTATGAAATCAAGAGTTTCTTGATTACTTGGATCACAAGAGACGATAGTGACAACTTTTCCACTTCTGTGAATGATGGCAATGCCGAATTTTCGGGCTTCTTCTTCAGTTAGAAGGCGGATATCATCTTTTGAAATTGGAATTAGATTAGTGTCAACATAGGGTAGGTTGAGTTCACTAGCTAGCGTGCTAGCCATTTCTTCTTCTTCTTTTTTTCTAAAGGTGGAAAGAATTTTGGCGGTTTTGTTAGGCTGTTGAATTTCATCTGGATTTAAAGTAGAAACTTTTGGTTTGAGAATTTTTATCATATTCCTACGAATTACGAATTAGTACCTGCCTCGCCGGCAGGCGGGCGAATGTACGAATAAGTAAATTTTTTAAAATAGTTTTGTTTGATAGTATTTTAGCATAAATATGACAAATAAAAAACTGCCCTAAATAATGAGCAGTGATAAATTTTATAAAAGCCAGAAATTATTTTGTCAGTAGGATTTTTATCTTTTCGGCAATGAGCTGGCCAATCTCTAAAATATCAGAAGTTTTAAAGTTAATTTCCAGAATTCCTCGCTGGAAATCTTGAGGAAATTCGTCCGTTACTTTTTTGGCTGTTTCTGGATTGGAAAATTTGAGGAGAGCAACAGAACTTTGGGGGGTGTCGTTATAAACAGCCATAAAGATTTGTCCTTCACTATAATTTTCTTCTAATTTAGAAAGAATTAGGGGTAGATCTTCGGTTTTCGAACGACTTTGCACAAAATCTTCGACATTTAAAGCTGACCAAACTAGTTTGCTTTGAGTGTCCCAGTTTATTTTAGCCATTGCTCGTCCCCACAATTTCAAAATATGCAGGGGTTGCGTTTTATACATCCAACGGATAATTTCTTGCTGATCAGCGCCTTTGTTCATAAGATTGGCCGAAGCCAAAAGTGCTTTCGGAGTAGTGTTTTTTTTCTGAAAACTGTCCGTGGCTCCGATTAGACCAGCGAGAAGACAAGTGGCAATTTTTTTGTCGACTAAGTCAGGAAATGTTTCTTCAAAAGTTCGAGCTAAAATTTCACAGGAAGAAGAAGCTGTGATATCAGTGAGATTAATTTGTCCAAAGTTATCATTGTCGCTTTTGTAGTCGATATTTACTATTGGCACTTCAAAAAACAAATCAGTGTTTTCCAAATAAAGCTTGCCTAATTTTTCCAAATCAGAACAATCGATTACTATCACTAGATCATATTTGAATTTAGCTAAAATAAAAGAAAAATCTTTTGGGTTGACAGAGCCTTTTTCTGGAGTGACTAGGATATTGAAAACATCGTCTTTTTCTTCGTGTCTAACTTTTATTATCTTGTTTTCTGCTGTATTAAAAGAAAGAACGAAATCACGCGCTCCAGAAATTTCTGAGAGGATATTCTCGGGGCGAGGGAGAAAACTGAATTTTTCTGACAAATGATTGGAAAAAGCAATAGCTGGCAGAATGCTCAATTTTTCCAAGAAATAATAAAGCGCCCAAGCTGAGCCCACGGCATCAGCCGAAGGATTTTCTGGGATAAGAATCAGAACCTCTTTTGAAGTTTCCAGGAATTTTCTGAATTGTTCTTGGGGCGGAAGTGACATAGAAAATATATTTTAAGCTAGTTAAATAAGGTAGCATCTGGGAAATATATTGTCAATGTTTCCATTTATAGGTAAGATTAAGTTATGGAAAAAACTTTTATCACAACTAATTCCAAACAAACACAAAAACTAGGCGAGCTTTTGGCGCGAGAATTGAAAGGTGGGGAAGTTATTTGCCTTGATGGCGAACTAGGAGCGGGGAAAACCACTTTCACTCAAGGGCTTTTGAAAGGTTTGAAAATTAAGGGACCATATACTAGTCCGACTTTTCTTATTATGAAAGAATATTATCAGCGTAAAGGTTCGACCTTTAAAATTCCTAAGGTCGAACCTTTGGATATTGGAAAGATTTATCACTTTGATGCGTATCGAGTGGAGGCGCAGGACATTTTGAATTTAGGCTTCGAAGAAATCTTGTCGAACAAGAAAAATATTATTATAATAGAATGGGCAAGTAGGATAGAAAAAATTATTCTCAAAAATAGTTTGCAAATAAATTTTGAGTGGTTAGACCCGCCTTGCGTCGATGAGCGAACATCTTCGCAAGTCGAGGCAGGTGAAAATAAAAGGAAAATAATTTTTAAAAATAAATAAATGAAAAAAACAGCAGTATTAATAATGAGTATATTTTTAGTTGTAATCTTATCTGCTTGCTCTCAAAAAGAAGAAAAATCAAAAGACGCTATCCCAAATCCAATTAGTGATCCGGCAGGATATGTCCCAGGGATGGTGGATATAAACAAAAAAGCCCAGGAAGACATTCAAAATGCAGTGAACAGTGAAAATGAAAAATTAACTAACGCCTTAAATGAAAACAATATGAATGAACAAAAAACACAATTTTCCCTAATTAAAACAAGTCTCGGTGACATCAAAATAGAACTATCTGCCGACAGCGCGCCCGCAACTGTCAAAAATTTTTCTGACCTAGCCAAGAAAGGATTTTATGATGGCACAAAATTTCATCGTGTGATCAAAGGCTTTATGATTCAAGCTGGCGACCCACTTTCCAAAGATGATTCGCAAAAATCAATGTGGGGAACTGGTGGACCAGGATACAAATTCAAAGACGAACTTACTGGCAAAGAAAAATATCTGCAAGGAACTTTTGCAATGGCCAACTCCGGTCCAAACACTAATGGTTCTCAGTTTTTCATCGTCACCGCAAGCCCCGGCGCGCAACTACCACCAAGCTACACGGTTTTTGGTAAAGTAGTTTCCGGAATGGATGTCGCCCTAAAAATAGAAAATGTGAAAACCGCCCCTAATGATCAGCCAGTTGATGATGTGGTGGTTTATAATATGGAGTTGATGGGGAAGTAGGAGAATAACGAAAATGTGGTATAATAAGATAGTGATTTGACATTTATCATAAAATTTGATATAAATTCAAATCCTATTAGTATTAATAGTGTAATTAAGGCGTCTAAAATATATGTCGATTACAAAAAAAGCTAAAGATTATTTGTTGAGAGCAATTAGTGGCAAGGATTTTGCGCCACAAGGACTTGTTGATATAAACAGGTATTTTAGACTTTATGGACCGATCAATTTTGAATTTAAAAAAGAAGGCGATGTTATTGTTGGCATAAGCACAAATTTTAGATTTGGTTCTATTGTCACTTCAGGAAAAGATGAAAAAGAATTAGATAAAAACATTAAAGATGCTATTCTTACTTCTTTTGAAATTCCTTCTTCCTACGCGAAGGAGGCTAATGTAAAAAATATTAACGAACACAATCAAGAATATGCCCTCGCGTAGTCAACTTCCGGGAAATATCAAAAGGAAGAAATTTATAAGGGCACTGATGCGTTGTGGCTTTGAAATAGATTTGAGTGGTGGAGATGGCAGTCACTACAAAGCAACTTGGCCAGCGAATCAAAAATCAATCACCATTCAATCAGAGATAAGAAAAGATGTGCTGTATTATTTGTTGAAAGAGATTGAAAAATATAGTGGCGTCACTTGGGAAGAGATAAGAAGAAAAATGTAAGAATAAAATTACTTTTGAAATAAAAAAAACAGGCAGGGTCGAAGTTCTCGGCGCCTGCCTTTTATTAGTTTGCTTAATAAATGTTACCTCTTCGGTTTTAATTTACCATCTTACAGTAAGCGACCAGACCTTGTAATATTCGCCAGTGTCGGTAGGTTTTAATATTGACGTTTTGCTCACTGAAGCCTCGAGCCCTTCATTTTTAAACTTTTCACAGAAATGGTCGGCGAGTATTTTTCCTACATCTATTGATTCGGGCAGATTGAGATTATTAAACTCCTTCCGACCATTATCCCAATCAAACCATAGGTCTCTTTCTAAGAAAATGTGTTTAGAACACAGATTCTCCTTTGCTTGAAATTCTATGGTTCTTTTTAGTTTGAGCATTTTTTTACGGTAAATTCTCTGGATTAGTTCGTTTAATTTTTCCAAATTATCCTTTTTCTCTTTTCTCTCCGCTTCTTTCTCGGCAGCCTCTTTTTTTATCTGTGCTTCTTTTGCAATTTTATGCATTTTTTTTAAATCAGTTGCCCAGGCCATAAGTATCCCTCCTTTTTTAAAAAATTATTAAAGTGCAAATAGTTGCCATCTTTCTATGGAGCAATAGTTGACATTACTACCAATAAAGAATACAATCAATATGTGAATATGACGAAAATTATCGTCATTTGAAGAATATGGATATTCAAAAAGAATTGGAAAAACAAGGCCTAGATCCCAAAAAAGCCAAAGTATATTTGGCTGTTTTGGAATTGGGAAGAGCAACTATCATTGAACTTTCTCGAAAAACTAAACTCAAAAGGACCACTGTGTATGATATAGTGCTGATTTTAATTGGAATGGGTTATGTGACAGAAGCCAGAAAAGGAAAGCGCAGATTATTTATTGCTGAAGATCCGGAAGTGCTGTTAAATACAAACGAACAAAAATTATTAGAATTCAAAAATCTTATTCCCTTTCTCACTGAAATTCGATCAAAAGTCGTTCCTAAACCAACAATCAAATTTTATGATGGAACGCTGGGTGTGCGGACAATAATGGAGGAATTATTAAATGTCAAAAACAAAGAACAATTGTTTTGGAGTTCAATTAGCGATCTCGTTGATTTTTTTGGAAACAGGTACATGGAAAGTTGGGTAAAAAGAAGAATCAAAAGAGGCATATTGTCCAAGGTGTTATTAACAAAAAAGAGAAATGTCGCGGATATTTATATGCAATCAAATGATAAATTTCTAAGGGAAATAAGATGGTTGCCAAAAACATATCTGTTTAAGGGTGTCGTGTGTATTTTTGATAATAAGGTTTGCTATATTTCATCTAGAGAAGAAAGTTTTGGGTTCGTTATTGAAAGTAATGAATTTTCTCAAGTTATGCGTCTAATTTTTGAAAGTTCATGGGCGGTTGCTCCTTTGCAAAAATAAAAGATAGCCAAAAATATAAAAGTTATGATGTTATTTTGTTAAATATTGACTTTGTAATATACTGGAGATATGCCAAACAAACCAAAAAAACTTATTCTAATTGATGGGAATGCGATTATCCATCGGTCGTTCCATGCGCTTCCGCCACTCACGACCAAAAGCGGAGAGTTGGTGAATGCTGTTTATGGATTTGCATCCACGATGCTGAGCGTAATTTCCAAATTTCAACCGGACTATATTTTGGCAACTTTTGATTTGGCGGGTCCGACTTTTCGTCATGAGGAGTATAAGGAATATAAGGCCACTCGGACAAAAGCGCCAGATGAATTGTATGCGCAAATTGAAAGAGTAAAAGAAGTGGTGCGGGCAATGGGAATTCCGATTTATGAAAAAGCGGGGTTTGAAGCGGATGATGTAATTGGGACGATGATTAGAAAATCGGAAAATGAATATTCCGACATTGAAAATATAATTGTGACGGGGGACTTAGACACCGTGCAACTTGTGAGCGAAAAAACTCAAGTATACACAATGCGCCGAGGACTCACGGATTCAGTGATGTACGATGAGGCAAAAGTTTTTGAAAGATATGGACTCAAGCCCGATCAAATTATTGATTATAAGGGTCTTCGCGGTGATCCGTCGGATAATATTTTGGGCGTCAAAGGCATTGGAGAAAAAACTGCTTCAACGCTTTTGCAAAAATATGGGACAATTGAAGGTGTATATGAAAATCTAAGCGAAATCAAAGGAGCAATTCGCGAAAAATTAGAACGTGACAAAATGCAAGCCATTCAAAGCAAGAGTTTGGCGACAATTCGCACTAACGTTCCGGTGGAATTGAATTTAGAAGAAGCTAAAACGCACGAATTTGATCGACAAAAATTAGTGAAACTTTTTCAGGAGTTGACTTTTTACTCGCTAATAAAGCGTATACCCGATAATTCACAAGGTTCGACCTTAAAAATTCCAAGGTCGAACCTTGAAGATGTTGCAGGGATAAAAGATTTTAAGTATGAATTAATTGCGGATGATAAGGCGGAAGAGTTTTTTAAGATGTTAGGGGAACAGAAGGAAATTGCGATTGCGATTAAGACAAGCCCTCTCCCCAACCCTCTCCCGAGTACGGGCGAGGGGGTAACAATTAAAGGCGTAGCATTTTGTTGGAAAAATGGGCGAGCGGGATATATCACCTTCGGCGAAGTCAAAAGTCACCTGTCTGCCGACGAGGCAGGAAAGTCAAAAGTCAAAAGTATTTTGGAAAATGAGAATATAAATAAAATAGGTTATGATTTGAAAAATAGTATAAAAATTTTAAAAGAAAAGGATATTAATTTAAAAGGTGAAATGTATGATGTGATGCTAGGGGCTTATATGCTAAATCCGGGAGCAAAAATGGACCTTCCTAGATTGGTTTTGGAACAATTAGGCGAAGAAATAGTTTCTGAAAAAAAGAAAGGACAGCTTGGGTTGGAAATGGAAACGCAGGAAGAAATTGCCAATAAGGAATGTAAGATAGCTGACTATATTTGGAAACTCAAAGATATTTTTTCCGAAAAAATTGCCAAAATATCCGCTGAGCAAAAAAATGAAAATAATTTGGAAAATGTTTTTTCCAAAATTGAAATGCCGTTAGTCAAAATTTTGGCAGAAATGGAAACACATGGAGTGAAACTAAATACGGTTATTTTCAAAGGCATTGCGGAAAAAATAAACGCTAGGATAATAAATTTAGAAAAAAATATTTATGAGTTGGCCGGAATTGAATTTAACATTAATTCTCCCAAACAATTAGCCGAGATTCTTTTCGTGAAACTTCAGATTCCAACTGATAACATCAAAAAAGGTAAAACTGGATTTTCTACTGCTTCTGCGGAACTGCAAAAAATCAAAGGGGAATATAAAATCGCGGAAAAAGTTGAAGAATATCGTGAAATTTTCAAATTGAAAACCACCTATCTTGATGCTCTCCCCTTGCTTGTAGATGAAAATTCCCGCATTCACACCACTTTCAACCAAGCTGTGACGGCAACAGGGCGCTTGTCTTCTTCGGAGCCTAATTTGCAAAACATTCCAATTCGCACTGATCTTGGACAGCTTTTGCGCGTCGCTTTTGAAGCGGAGGCTGGGTATAAATTAGTGAGCGCCGACTATTCGCAAATTGATCTTCGCGCCGTAGCGCATGTTTCGGGGGACAAAAAAATGATTGAACTTTTTCATGCGGGACATGACATTCACACTGCCACCGCTTCTGAAATTAATAAAGTTTCACTTTCGCAAGTGACCCAGAAAATGCGAAGTTCGGCCAAAGCTTTGAATTTCGGAGTGATATATGGCATGAGTGTTTTTGGTTTTTCAGTTTCAGCTGGAATTTCTCGCGATGACGCCAAGAGATTTATCGATGCTTATTTTGAAAAATTTGTTGGCGTGGCGCAGTATATGAAATCGACCAAGGAATTTGCCAAAATCAATGGATTTGTGGAAACCGAAATGGGGCGCCGTCGTTATATCCCAGAGATAAATTCTTCAAATTTTATGGTGCAAAACTCAGCCGAGCGAATGGCAATTAATATGCCGATTCAAGGCATGTCAGCCGATATTGTGAAGCTCGCAATGCTGGCGGTTTACCAGGAATATAAAAATAATCCAGATGTTAAAATAATTCTTCAAGTGCACGACGAAATAATTTTGGAAGTTAAAGAGGAAATAGCCGAGGAAGTCGGCAAGAAAGTTAGGGAAATTATGGAGAATGTTTATAAACTCAAAGTCCCGCTAGTAGTGGATGTGAAGGTGGGGGATAATTGGGGGGAAATTTAATCTTTCCTAAAGCGAAGCTTTAGGAAGAGTTATTCCAAAGTAAATCAAACAAAATTTTATTTGTGTTAAAATATTCTTCACTTTCTATTAAAAATCCGAACAGCTCTTTTTTAGAAGATATTATCGCTACTTTATTATCATACATCACTATGGTTTGCGTTATATTTGTATTAGCAGGCGCAAATCTTATTTCTCTTAATAATTTTTTTTCATTAGTATATAATTTATTTTTAATTTCTTTCTCTTTTATTCTTATCGCCCTAGAAAAGATCTTTTTCTTTATTCTTCTTTCAATCCAATTATTAAAATATTCTTCGCCTAATAATTCTAAAAGTTCTCTGATTGAGCCTATATAAAATTGTTCCTTGCTTTTGCAATTCAACACATCTTCAAATATTTCTTTTATTCCCTCAATTTCTTCAAAAAATTTTATTTTTGGAATAACTCCTTTGGTAGTACAGGAAGATTCAAATTCGGGCATTATTTTTTCCAAAGTTAAATTTAATTTTTCTATTTTTTGTTTTTTCCTTTCTAAAAAATTTCTGATATTTTTTGGATCTTCCATAACAAATCGTTGTCCATAATTTTTTCCTATTTTTGAAACAAGACCTTTTTGTTCTAAGGATTTCAAAAGGTCATATATATGCTGACGAGTAAACCCAGTTCTGCGAGAAAACATAGCGGCTCGTGCTGAACCAATCTTTAGTCCGGTCAAATAGAGTTCGGATTCTTTCTCTGAAAGACCTATGTTCTTTAGAAATATTTGAATTTTATCCATAGAGGCAAAAAATAAAGATGACGATAAATCATAGACATTTATACTATACATTGTGTTTATAGTATTGTCAATAGCTATTTAAATTGTCGGATTTTTTATTGACAATTTATTTTAAATGCTTCATAATACAAAGTTATGAAAGTAGGGAGTGTTTTTTAAAAACAATCAAAAAAGGAGTGATTGAAATGAAAAAAATATCAATATTAATTAAAAAATTAATTAAAAAGATATTTCAGACAATCGGGGTTTTGTTTTGGGTGACTTTATTTCTGGCGGTTCCGATTTGTTTAAAAGTAAAATTCCTTTGTTACTATACGAAAAGGTTTCCTTCAGCAAATTTTTTTATTATTATATCGATTATTATCTTGATGATGATTGCGACGGGCTTGTATCTAGCGGCTTGTATGGTTTTAAATCAATATCTATACGAAAGGAGACTAACTATGATACAGTCAAGTCCATTTTTGAACAAACAAGACTTTATGATCTGACTTCGTAAAGTCTTTTTTGTTTCAAAACAGTGTAAATGCGTATCAAAATTTTTCTAGCTATAGCAATCATAATTACATTGTAATGTTTACCTTCTTTTTTCTTTTTCTCATAGAATTTCTTCAGCTCAGGATCAAAAATAATGGCGGTCTTAGCGGCGTAGTATAGTTGCTTTCTCAGATACTTCGAACCTCTTTTGGATATTCTGTTGCCTTGTTTTCTTTTGTATTCTCCTGACTCAAAAACAGAAGCATCGATGCCGGCAAAGGCAGTCAATTGATGTTTACTTTTAAATCTTTCAATATCTCCCAGCTCTGCTAAATACACAGCGGCAGAAAAAGAAGATACGCCTACAACAGAATTTACATAAACCTTTTCCTTAAATTGATCGCTGAATTTCTCAATTTCTTTTTTTAGTTGGTTTACTTGCTTTTGAATCAAATGGAAATTATCCAAAAGCATTTCAATCTGCATCACCGAAAACTCATCCCAATAATTTTTACCAACAGAATTATTGATAGTTTGTAAAATCAATTCTGCTTTAGTTTTTTCAATTCTACCGTGTGAATTTTTTCTCAAAAGCTCGATAAATGAGTCTTTTTTAATATGCTCCAGTTTTCTCAAATCACTGTACTTTTCTAAGATTAAAAGTGGAGTCTTAAGAAAAATATTCTTGAATAATCCCTCGAATTCAGGACAAACTACCTCTAAGAGATTTACAATTTCACGTTTCAAGAATTTTTCCTGCCTTTTCATTTTATCACAAAACCTAGTAAGCCTTTTAAGTTTGATTATTTTTTCATTTTGCATAGCAACAGAGATATTTTTCTTATCACAGACAATCTTAGCAATTTCAAAGCTATCGACTTTATCATTTTTAACTTTTCTGATTCTGGTTTTGGAAATCTTTTGGGTTTCAATTGGATTGATGATTTGAATATTTTCAATCCCGCTGTTTTTTAGAAAATCATTAAGATTGAGCCAGTAGTGTCCGGTAGATTCCATGCCGGCTTGAATGTTTGATTTCTCAGGAATTCCTTTTTTAATTTGACTGAGAAAATCACTAAACGAATTAAGATTGTTGCTAAATCTTATCGACTGACCGACCATTTCTTTTTGCTCATTGACGAGCGTGGCTTGATGTTCAAACTTTCACACATCAATGCCGAGGTAATAGTTTCCCATTTTGGTTGGAATTAAGAATTAATTGAGAATAGATTTTATTCCTCCTAATCCTTTTGCGATCCAGCCTTGTTTTTGATACGAGCCATAATGCTCAACTAACTTATTCGGATCTAAACAAAAAGACAGAGGAAGCAAACTCCATGTACGAGCCATTATGCTCAAGGGATTTGCCGAAACCTCTATCCTTTGAATTAAGAATAGAAGCTTCTTTTTAAATTGTCAAAACTCTTAACTGTATCATACAAGGGTAATGTTGGAAATAAAAAAAAGGTGAGAAAAAAATTAAAATAAAAGTCTCTCCGTATACTTTACGGAAAGACTTTTTTTATTTTTTTTAAATCTCTTTCCTAAAGCTTCGCTTTAGGATATAATTACATCATGAGAAAAATAGAATTTGCTAATGAAGAATATTATCACATATTTAATCGCGGAGTGGATAAGCGCGAAATATTTTTGAACACTCAAGAATACGACAGGTTTATTTTGGCTATGCAATTATTAAATGATAAAGAAGATGGGCTAATGATTAAATGGCGGGACTACAAAAAAGCCAATCCTAGCGCCAAATTAGAGGCTTTCCTAAAGCGAAGCTTTAGGAAGCAGGAACCGCTAGTTGAAATTATTGCTTATTGTCTAAATCCAAACCACTATCATTTTATTCTAAAACAAATAGAGGACAGTGGCATCGAAAGGTTTATGCATAAAATTGGGACTAGTTATACAAAATATTTTAATAAGAAAAATAAAAGAAGTGGAGTTTTATTTCAAGGAGTTTTTAAGTCGGTGCATATTGATTCCAATGAATATCTTTTATATCTTTCGGCTTATGTGAATAAAAATAACTTCATTCATGACTATAATAAAGATGATAACTGGTCATATTCCAGTTTGCTAGATTATTTAGGCGAGGAAAAAAGCGGGCTTGTTAAAATGAATGCAGTTTTAGGACAATTTAAAAATGTGAACGAATATAAAGAATTTTTGAAGAATAATGCTTTGCATATGAAAGAGAGAAAAGAAATGGAAGAATATTTAATTGAAGAATAACCTTCCTAAAGCGAAGCTTTAGGAGTAAAAACGTGCCGGAATTACCAGAGGTGCAAACAGTCGTAAGCGACTTAAATGAAAAAATAAAGGGCGACACAATCGTGGGTTTTTGGAGTGAGTGGGAGAAGGCGATTAAACCCGCCTCATCGGCGGATGAATTTTCAAAGAAAATTCAAAATAGAAAAATTCTAGGTGCGCGGAGAATTGGAAAAAATATTTTTATTGATTTGTCGGGTGGGAAAACTTTGTATATTCATCTCAAGATGACCGGCCACCTTTTAATAAAATCTAAAAGCTATAAGCTAAAAGCTAAAAGCTATTTCGAAGATAGGGTTAATCAATACATAAGACATAAATTTTTTCTAAAATCAGGGAGAACTTTAGAATTTTCGGATCTGCGAAAATTTGGCAAAATTGTTTTGGATGATACGGACAAGATAAACAATTTGAAAGAAATAAAATCCTTGGGAATTGATGCGCTCGATCCAAAATTTACTTTCAAAAAATTTCAAGAAATATTAGAGAAAAAACCTAATTCAAAAATAGGAATAATTTTGATGGATCAAAACATAATTTCCGGTATTGGCAATATCTATCGGAGTGAAATTTTATTTGATGCTCGAATTTTGCCGGAGCGAATAATAAAATCAATCTCAAAAAAAGATTTAGAAAAAATATACAAAGCGACTATAAAAATCCTCAAAAAGGCTGTAAAAATGCGGGGAACTTCTGACTCGGATTATCGCGACACATCTGGCGCACCGGGGAATTTTCAAAAAGTTTTAATGGTGTATAATAAAGAAAAGCAAAAATGCAAAAAATGTGGTACAATAATCAAAAGAGAAACACTAGGACAGAGGAGTGTTTTTATTTGCAAAAAGTGTCAAAAATAAATTTTTTAATAAAAATAATTAATTAATAAAAATAAAAAAATGTTAGAAATAATTATAGAAGTACTTTTATATATAAAACAAAAAAAATGGATGTCTGGAATCACCAGTTATTTATTTGGAGTGCTTCTGTTGTTAGGGATAGGCTCTTTTTGGTTTTCTGCAATATCAGAGGGTGTTATTTCAGAGTCTTCTAAATTTTTTAATATTTCTTACTATGCGCTAAGTGCGCTAGTAGTCTTTTTAGTGATAAAAAGCATTATTCAAAACTATAAAAAGGGCCTTTCGGAGGCTTCTTTTTTTTCCGCTATTCTAGCTAGGATATTGCCAATAACAATAAGTTTTTTTACTATTTTTATTATAATTGATGAAAAAAGAAAAATTGAAGAAATTTTTAATTTTGAAAATATAATATTTATTTTACCTCTACTGGCTCTTTATCCAATTTTAGAATTTATGGATTCTTTCAAGTTTTTTGATTCAAAAAATTTATTTCAAAAGATTTTTTCTTTTTCTAAAAAATATAACGCAGGTCTCGTAATTATAATTCCAATTATTCTTGTAATAAGTGGATTTTTTTCGATAGTAATGAATTATAAGTATATTGATTTTCAAGAAATATTAATGATGCTATTATTTTTTATCATCCCATTTATTTTTTTTGCTATAATTTTTTCTGTTTTATATTCCATTTTGACAGCAGAAGAAAGAAGCATGAAAAAAATTCTTATCTCTGGGTTATTGGGATGCATCATTAGTTTCATTGTGCCTCTAATTATATGGGGAACAGACAGTTTTTTGGATCGACAGATAAGTCAGGCTGGAAAAATTTTACTTGAAGAGGGGGAAAATCAATCTGGATTCAAGAAAGTCCAGGGAATTAACTTTTTGGAAAAAGCTTTTATTTCTCAATATAAAGGAGAAGGCGCACGCTATAGTAGGGCTAAAAAAGATCTTTTTTCTAAAATTTTTGATGATACATTAGAAAACAGCATACAAACAAAAATAAATCCGGAAGAATTTAGAAATTTCAGAACTAATAAAACGAGCGCATTGGCTAAAAATGAGGATGCATCTGTTTTGCTAAATTACGCGGAATATAATTCATTTTTTTATTCAAAAATTAATACACTAGAAACGACAATAATATATGAATTTCAAAACACTAAAAACAACAATCAAGAAGTTATTTTTAATATTAGACTGCCCAAAGCTGAAAGTATTGTTTCTGATTTGAAATTAGGGCTTAATTTGGAAAAACAAGGTACGGTGGCTCCAAGAGGCGCGGCTGAAAAGGTATATCAAGAGTCAATGCGAAGAAATATAGATCCGGCTCTTATTTCTCAAGTTGGACCGAATACCTATCGCCTAAGAGTGTATCCTGTTTCTTCAAAGACAGATAAGCAAACACAAGGTCGTCAAAAAGTGCAAATTACCTATTTAACCCCTCTTGATTCATTTGACAAAATTATTATCGCGCCGGCAATTGAGACTCTCAATTTAAGTATTACTGAAAATACTAAGGCTGTAGTGCGAGCGCAACGAGACGGAGTTCTAATTAGTGAAGAGCAAATAAATAAGGATCAAGAGCAATTTTTTTCTAGTAGTAAGGAGTTGAATGAAAAACTAGTGGTCAAGGATGAGAAATTTTGCCTAGCCCTTAATGATTTAGAAAACCTTATGTCAGTGCCATATTTTGCACAACAAGGAGAGCAACTTATTAATGCAGACGACGTGCTTAATAAGAGAAAGGATTATTTTACACAAAATTTGCCGGCTAGAAATAGTGAGTTAACTGAAAATATTGTTTTTTTTGATATCTCTAAGAGTGCAGGAAATCAAAAAGATACGAGAAATATCTACAAAGAAATAAATAAAATTTTCAAGGATCAAAGAATACCTTTCCAAGTAAAACTATTTAATTTTGCTATTTATCCAACTACAGATGATTTTGATAATTTAGAATTTTGGGGATATACAGATACGGGAAAAGTAATTGAATATTTAAGCGCTAATAAAATTTCTGGAAAAAGAATATTAATTGTGACAGATGATACTAATTTTGAATTTAATACAAAGGAGAATAAAAATATTGATTATCAAGCTTTAAATTCTAATTTAATTTCTGTTTTGCAAGTAGGGAAAAAAATTCGAGCTCAAAAAGATGTGTTGACAAAGACTGTTTTAGCTAGTGGTGGAGTATTTGAAATCATTGATTCAGCTTCGGATGTTTCTAAAAAGAAAGACATTATCCTTGATCGAAATCGATTTTCAATAAATTTGGATAATTGCGTTTTTATCGGAGAGGATCTTGCTGAGAGAAAAATATTAGAAAAAATTCAAGCTGGACAAGTCGATGATCTTCTTTTGGCAAATATAAAAAATGAACAAAATTGGATGCAAATTGCTCAAACATCAGCTAAAATAGCACAGCGATATCAAGTCATTAATTTATTTAGTAGTTTTATTGCCTTAGAAACTCAACAGCAGAAGATGAATTTAGATAAATATTCGAAAGAAAATGAGCGCTATGATGTTGAGTATGAAAATTTTGATTCTAATTCTAACAATCAGCTTCCTGTGACTTTTGATAATCCTATAGGTACGGGTCTTCCTTCGGGAAGTTTTGGATTTCCTTTTTCTTCGAATCTTTCTGCGGAAATGGATGATTCGTGGGGAGACTCTCCTACGACAACTCTTTCTGCGGGCACAATTATGAGTTCACTGCCAATAGTAGCAATATTTTTGCTAGTGGGAACTTTCTTAATAGTATTTATAATAGGCTTTGTTGCTGTTAAACATCAACGAAAAATCAAAAATATACAGATAGACAAAAATGATATACAAGAGTAGTGTTTATGATATATAATAGGGAAAAGTGAAGGTGTATAAAATATTAATTTAAAAATAACTATGTCAAAATCACAAAAATTAATTATTGCTATTCTTGCAATAGCAATCGTAGCGGGGGGATTTTATTTTTTTCAAAAATCCAATACTTCCAATGTTAAGCAAATAGATTTGAACAAAAAACAAACCAGTTCTGGACCAGCTAACACTGGGCCGGTTAGCCCGATTTCCGGACTAAGTTGTGACAATTGGAATCGTCGTCCCGTGGCGGTAATGCAACCATCAGATGTGCAAGCGCGACCAGCAGCGGGTTTTTCCGAGGCAGATATGATAATTGAACTTCCAGCCTATACTTCATCTAATACGCGTCTCCTGGGCGTTTATGTTTGCAATCTTCCTAAAGAAGTTGGAGCGATAAGAAGTGCTCGCCATGATCATATTGCTTTGGCGGGCGGATTAGATGCTTTTTTTGTTCATTGGGGTGGATCACATTTCGCTCTTGATCTTTTGAATAAAAATATAATTGACAGAATAGATTGTATGACAACTAATTATTGTGAAAGATGGAATTGGCAAAGTGATCCCGTAATGCGCATGGAAGATTCCGGACATATCACGGGAGAAAAAATCTTATCAGCTATGAAAAATCTAAACCTTCGAATGGAAAGTAATTTTTCTGGCTATGCTCATCAAGAAGAAGCTCCTATTGAGCAACGACCAAATGGAGGAAAGCTTCAGGTAGGTTTTGTCGAACCATATAATGCTGAATATAAATATGAAAAAATTTCCAATTCATATCTTCGAGAATGGGGAAACAAAGAGGATACTGACAGAAACAACAATCAGAGATTAGCGCCGAAAAATGTAGTGGTGATGTTTGCTAAATCAGAACAAATTGTGAACACTAAAAACTATAAGCTATTAGGACTGCAAGATCCGTGGGAAGGCGTAGAGACGGTGAAAAATACCGGAGTAGAAAGTATTAGTGGGCGGTATAATAATGTAGAAATTGGTGATCCGTGGTATGACGAAACTGATAGTGGTCCAGCCAAATATTATTTCAACGGCAAAGAATATGAAGGAACCTGGAAAAAAGACAAATCGAAAATTGATAGCAAATTATTTTTCTATGATAATTCAGGAGCGGAGATAAGATTTGTTCCAGGGCAAATTTGGGTAGATATTTTGGAACCAGGACAAGAATTGAAATGGGAACCAGCGAGTTAGCTTTTAGGTATTAGCTTTTAGCTTTTAGCTTTAGGAATTTTTCTATAAGCTATAAGCCAGAAGCTATAAGTTATAAAATGATTATTTTTCTCTTTGGTGATGATGCACTTCGCTCGAGCCAAAAAATTAGCGAAATAAAAAATAAATTTCTTTCTTCTGACAAGTCCGGTTCGGGCTTGTCAGTTTTTGACTATGCAGATGAGAATGATGGTTCAAGAAAAATTGTCGAAGCTATAAACACCCCGAATTTATTAGCGCCCAAGAGACTTATAATTATTAAAAACCTAATTTCCAAAACTTTGGCCGAGGAACAGAAAAAAATTCTGGAATTTTTGAAAAAGAAAAAAAATTTAGGGCAAGACTTGGATACAGTAGTGATTTTTTGGGAAAGTGAGATGCCCAAGAAAAACAATGCGCTGTATAAATTTTTGGTGGATAAAAATTCAGGAAGCAAAAGTCAGAATTTTGAAAAATTATCCGGCATTAAACTAGAAGTGTGGATATTAAAAACTCTAAAAAGCATCAATCCTACCTCAAGCATTTCTAAGGGTGCGCTTGCTAAGCTGATTGCTTTTTGTGGAGAGGATAATTTTTTGTTATTTCAAGAAATTCAAAAACTAGTGTCTTACGCTGGAGAAAATTTGATTAGCGAAAAGGATGTGGAGCTTCTAGTCAAAGCTGATTTGAATAGTAATATTTTTGCAACAGTGGATGCGCTGGGCGCGAATAATAAAAAAGAAGCCCTTAGGCTTTTGCATGAACATTTGAAAAAAGGTGATGACCCATTTTATCTTTTGTCGATGTTTTTCTATCAATTTAGAAATATGCTCAAAGTTGCAGATTTATATGAAAAAGGCATGCGCGCCGAATTTGACATCGCTCGCATGACCAAACTTCATCCCTTTGTCGTCAAAAAAACTTTGTCGCAAATGCGAAATTTCACATTTTCTAAGTTGAAGAAAATTTATCAGACGCTGGGAGAAATTGATACGGCTGTAAAAACTGGTAAAGTTGATATTAAGTTGGCGTTGGATAAGTTCGTGGTGGAACTTTAGTTTTACTTTTTCTTTCCGCAAGAAAAAGTAACGAAAAGAACTCTCAGCCGAGCTCACGCGCCAATAAGCTAATCACTCCTCGCCATTTTTCTTTTCCCAAAAGAAAAGTGGCAAAAAAGAAAAAGGCCATCCGAGCTCATAGAAAGATAAATTTTCAACTTTTTC
>Ga0172379_10004121_pt1 | contig 21941 bp, 17 predicted proteins | sample GrowelOW334metaG_FD_119756 | JGI IMG/M metagenome (GOLD analysis project Ga0172379, IMG submission 119756) | Groundwater microbial communities from an aquifer near a municipal landfill in Southern Ontario, Canada - Groundwater well OW334 metaG | ecosystem: Environmental > Aquatic > Deep... | reverse complement strand
TAGCACCAACATTTTTATTTTTTATTTTGCTCCGCCATAGTCCCGACGTGACGTCGAAGAGATGGAGGAAAACTACTTAAACTGATACTGGGATTATAGCATAAAATGGAAAAGGTGTGCAAGAGAAATTTTTTGGATAAACGCGCAAGGCTTGCAAAAAAGAAAATGCGGTAAAAATTCGATCTGATATTATATACAATAACAAACGCGGACAGCTATTAGGGTGCCACTTCTTGCCAGGTTCCGGAGTTGCAAGGACCGCAATTAGTTGTCCCGCTACACCACGCATCAGAAGCGCACTTAGGATCACTCGGACAACTCTCAATGCAACCAGCCAAGTTCGCTTGCTTTCCGCACAGTCCGGTGCAAATAGCGCCGGAATCATGCAGACAACTGCCGGATTTTGTGCCTGAAATATTATTGCATCCGTCGTTGCAAGTGCTTCCGAGACAAGTATTCGCCGCGGTGCAACTCGGATTATTTGGAACACAACATACGCCATCTGTTTTTGTGCCGGGGATATTCTTACAACCATCATTGCAAGTGCTTCCGACGCAGGTATTCGCCGCACAGCCAGCATTATTTGGAACACAACACACACCATCTGTTTTTGTGCCAAAATAGGTTGTGCCACAATTATCCGTTCCGCAATTAACGCCAACGCAAGTATTCGCACAAACAGCCGGAGCACCGGTCGAAACGCAAGGATTAGCCATACACATTGATCTGTTCCAGGTAAAACCGCTAGCGCATTGATAACAGGCAGTTCCTCCACAGCAAGTTCCCGAAGCCACTGAACCGTTAGCCAATGATGCTCTGCAACCCGGGCCGGTTGAACAAGTCTGAGAACAACAATTATTAACACTATAATTAATTGTGTCCTCCCAATAAGTGATACCACCACCGGCACCGGTCGAATGAACGAAGGCTAAATAAAATCGCGCGTTGTAACTGCCGCAAGACCAACCCGTTGTACTAAGCGCGTAACTTCCACTGTGAGCTATTCTGTCATCGCTAAACCAAGTCGCCGGAAGTACGGGCTTGAGATTCGCGTTATTTCCATCATTTTTGAAATTAACCGCTATTGCCGCCGTCACGCCATTATTGCAGACATTAAACCCCTCCGCGCTACCAGTAGCCGTGACATTCGATCCTTGATTAACCGACCGGTCTTCTATATCAAAAGTAAAACCAACTATATCCTGATAACACCCCACCTTGGAACCATTGCCTATTCTAACCAGATATGCGTTAATAATACAATTTTTCGTGATTGCTGGAGTACACTGCGGTATGCCGGTGGAAACAAATCCGCAGTTTGTCAGACGAACAAAATTTGAACCAGTTGCCCCCGGAGCAAGTGTGTAATACGCTGCTCCCTTGAGAGTCTTCGTTGCTGCTTGCGCCCTTCCTGTCGCAAAAAAAGAAGCGCCGATGATCAAAAGAAAAATTAGTGTTTTTGAAATATCCTTCGCCTTTTTCCGACGCAAATATGTTGAACTAGCGAGCGCTAAAATTAAACCGATTAACAAAACACCGATAATCCATACTCGCTTATCATTTTCTTTTGCTTGTTCAATTATAGCGGCTTGTTTTCCTAACTCTTTTTCCGGCTCAGTGGTGATAATTTTTGTATAAAGCGTCTGCCCTTCATCAACCAGCTTGATAGTGACAACCGGATTGGCGCAAGCTTTTTCCAGCGAGATACTGAGAATAGTTTTAAATTCTCCGGTTTCATAGGTTGACTGTTTATTGCAAAGCGCTCCTTTGTTATCTTTAAATTCTACCTCAAAAGTGGGATTGGCCAGAAGACTCCCGCCTGTTCGAGATTGGAAAAAAGTATCGGCTGATCCCGCCCAGAGTAAGATTAGTTGCGCTTTTTCTCCGGCTGCGTATTGGTTTTTGTCCAGACTGGCATTGATGATAGAGCCACTTTTTCCAGAAAGCACAAAATGGGCAATTGTGGGATTGGAAATTATTTCATTTTCCTTTTTAAAAATTATTTTGGCATCATAAGCCTGGGGATTTTCCGGTAGCGGGATGGCAATTTTGGTTAGTTTTTCTTCGTCTTTATTGAAAGTGATGGCTTCATTTTGATTGGCTTGGTATTCACTGATTTTTTTGCCATAGAAATCTCTTTGATAGAATTCAATGAATGGCAAGACGGTGATAGTTTCTCCGGTGAGATTTTTAGCTTGGCAGTTGAGGAAAAGTTTTTCTGTTTTTTTGAGGTCTACGCCTTGGGCCAAATTATATTTTTGATCCTTTTCGCCTTCAATTGTGAGATAGCAAGGATTGCTTTGTTCGATGAATTTTCCCGATCCCGCCAGGTTAACGTTAAAAGATTGAAAAGAGAGAGCTAATCCGCTTTCGTCTTTAATCTTAAGCCAAAGGAGATAATCCCCGTCCAAATATTCCGGCGATTGATAGATGATTTCTCGGTGGACTGATTGGTTTTTTTCGATGGTGATTTTGTCTTCGGAAAAAATTTTGCTGTCCGCTACGATAATCTTATTTCCCTCCTGCTCTTTGATTAGTTCCAGTCCATAGACTAAGTCGGATTGAAGCTCCATTAAGTTTTCCACGTCGAAAACCAATTTCAACTGGTTCTTTTTGAGCTCACTGATTTCAGCGTTACGAATGTTGACGTCGGCAATAGTTTGGGCTTCGGCTTTTGGGCTATCTTTGCTGGCAGTGATCAACTCCTCCAGATTAATAGTTTTCACTGGTTGATTATTTCTACTCGTCTCAATAAACTTTTCGATACTGGCGATACCATTTTCCTCGACCGCCAGTGCAATTTTTCCGTTGAAAAATAACAGTGTGAGCAAAAAAAGAATACTGCGGAGTTTTTTGTTTCCATCAAAGACGGACTTATTTTTTGTTGCCATTTTATTTTTTTAATTATTCCACTAATTATTACGCTTCGTGCGTAAGTTCCAAATATATTCTATCACAAATTTAAGACAAAAACTAGCTTCTAAAGAAAGCGTGCGGAACTGTTTTTTGGCAACCGCGTAAGTTCTGAATATGTCCAATTGTTTTGCCTCACATTTTCTCCGGCGCGCTAATTCCAATCAGTCGCAAAGTCTCTCCCAAAACAACCTTAGTTGCGCTAACTAATGCCCTTCTTGCCGCAGCAAGATTTTTTTCCTCATTCAGAATGCGCGAGACGTGATAGAAGCTGTGAAATTTGTCCGCTAATTTTATCGCGTAATGCGTTAGCCGATGTGCCTCATAATTTTCAGCGATTTCCGCAATCAAATCTGGAAAGCGCATCAGATGACGGATAAGCTCAACTTCTTTTTCATTAGTCAGAAGCGAGAAATCCGCCTTGCTCTCAGATTCTTTTTCTGTTTTTCGCAAAATTCCCGCCATTCTAGCATAAGCATATTGAACATAATAAACCGGATTTTTATTCGATTTTTCGCGCGCCAAATCAATATCAAAAATCATCGGTGAATTGGCGGAATAAGCCAGGAAAATAAAGCGCACGGCGTCCCGCCCCACCTCCTCAATCAGATCTTCAAGGCTGATATATTGCCCTTTTCTTTTGGACATTTTAAACTCTTCGCCGTTCTTGAGGACGGTTAGATTTTGCGTAATCAAGATTTTCACTTTTTCATGATACCCCAAACTCTCCATCGCACCTTGCACCCGCGCAACGTCTCCGTGATGATCAGCGCCCCAAATATCAATTGCCAGATCAAATTTTCGCGTTTGCAACTTGTTCAAATGATAGGCGATGTCTCCACCGAAATAAGTAATCTCTCCGGTTGTTTTTTTCACCACGCGATCTTTTTCATCACCAAACTTCTCCGCGCGAAACCACAGCGCGGAATCTTTTTCGTAGAGTAAATCTTTCTTTTTTAATTCGGAAAAAGCTTTCTCCACTTCACCAGTTTGATGCAATGAGCTTTCACGAAAATAATCATCAAACATAATTCCCAAAGCTTCCATCGCCGGTTTAATCATCTGCTCCAAAATTGTTTCCGTTGCCGCTTGCCCAACCAAAAATGGATCGGGCTCTGTATTTTTTTCCGCCAAATCATCAATGTATTTTCCTCGATATTGCGCCTCGTCGTCTTTTAAAATCGAGTGACCCAAAATCCTAATTTGATTGCCAAAATCATTTACATAAAATTCCCGCCAAACCGAAAATCCGTTTTTAATGAACACGTTGGCCAGCGTGTCCCCCAGTGGCCCTCCCCGACCATTGCCCAGATGAATTGGTCCGGTTGGATTGGCGCTAACAAAATCAAGGTGAATTTTTCTGCCTTTTCCAATTTGAACATTTCCATAATCTCCACCGGCAGAATTTATTCTTTCGATTACTTTTCCCCGCGCCTCCACTGACAGATCAAAATTCAAAAAACCCGCACCCGCCACTTCAATCCTGGAAAACATTTTTTTCTCCGTATCCTCCTTTTCTAATTCGTTTTTTATGCTTTCCGCAATCTCTCGTGGATTTTTTTGAAGCCGTTTCGCCACCTTTAACGCTAAGTTAGTCGAATAATCCCCAAATTCTTCCGGCGGATAATTGATCTCGATCTCCTCAGCAAAAAGCGAAAAATCCGGGTTTATCCGGGCAAAAGCAGTTTGCAGTTTTTTAATCAACAATTCTCGCATATGCAGCTAGTATAATCAAAAAATCAAATAAAATCAATAGGTCCGACGGCTTCAAGAAACTGTCATTTCTATTTTTTCAAAAATTATGCTAAATTATATCTAGTATCCACCAATCTTCCTCTCTTGTCCTATGACTAGAAAAAAAATGGATAATAAAATACCCCGACTGGAACCGCAGTTTCATGATGTTTTAATCTGCAAAAAAAATGATTGCCGTCCTTTTTTGGAAGTGCTGATTGAAGAACCGGAAAACATAACTCACCAGAACTTGGGAATTTTAGTGGGCATCTTTCAGATTGATGATCGAAGCGAAGATTCTTCCTATGTGGTAAACTATCTCATTTCTATTATCAAAAAGGAATACTTTTCCCGCGCCAACCGCGGTCCGGTGGAAAATTTTGAAGCCGCCCTGCATAAAGCCAACCTGGCTCTCGCCAAACTGGCAACTCACGAAAATATCGGCTGGATCGGAAGCATCAATGCCATTTGTGCCGTAATTGAAAAAAATAATCTTTTACTTTCTCAGACTGGAAACGCTTCAGCCTTTCTCCTGCGCGCGACTACACTGGCGGAAATCACCGAGGCGCCACTCGAAGAAGCCGACTCTAACCCACTTAAAACTTTTCAAGACGTCATTTCCGGCAAAATCGAAAAAAATGATAAGCTAATTTTCACCACCAAAGAGCTCTTTGACATTTTTTCCCTGGAAGAGATCAAAAAAAGCGCCTTGAAATTTTCGCGCGAAAATTTCATCCAATTCCTCAATACCGCGCTTGTCAACGAATTAGACCAAGTGGCAACATTGGTAATTGATATTTCCGAAAAAATACCCGAGCCAGTTGAGCTCCCTTCTGCTAAAAAAATAGACCAGACCAACGTCTTTAGTCAAACCGCCTTTCAAAAAGAACTCTCTCCAAGAATGCTGGAAAAAGCCAGGATTAAAGAAGAAAACATAACGAAAGAGCGCCAGGCCATGATTTTAGAGCTAAAAGAAGACGCCAAAGATTTTGTCGACAAAAAAACCGGCCACATCTACATCAAAGAACCGCGCAATTTTTCTTCGGAAGATTCGGAGGGAAAAACAGGAATCGACTTTGCGCCAATCAAGGAAAAATTATCCGATCTGACCACCTTAGTCCTTTTGGGATTAAAGCAGGTGAAAAATAAAACGACCAATATTGCTCTTCCTATTTGGCAAAAAGGCACTTCAAAGATTTCTCAAATCCGTTTGAGAGAAAAAAATATTCTTGTCAAAAATGCTCCAATAAAGATCGCGCAGCAAGTCAAATCAGAAAAATCAGAATCAAAAGTAAAATTATCTACGGTCACAATCGCGAAAGCAGGCGCATCCATAGGTGTGAAAGCAAAAACTGCTTATTCAAAATTGGAAATCAAATCAAAAACCCTGATTTTTCTGGAGATAGTCAAAAAAAGTGCTGATTTTTTGAGCGCCAAAACCACTGACGGGCTAATCTTGCTTCTGCAACGACCTACTCGACTGACAATTGAGGCAATAGACTTTTTCAAAAACAAATGGCAGACCTATCGGGCGAAAAAAATAGCCCCAAAATATCCCACCAAAAAAACCACCCGGTATCCTTGGGAAAATATTTCGACTAATCCCGCTGCTCCGTCGGAAACAAACTCCCCCAAACCAATAGCAACTTTTTTGGAAAAAGCGACAAGCCTGGGGAAAATAATCGAAACAAAAAAAATCCTGCCTAATTTTTCCCGCCTGAAACAGATTCTGACAAGCTTTGATCGAAAACAAAAAATTTCCGCTTTAGCCGTCTTGATCTTACTCCTGGTTGTGCCCTATTGGATTGTAAAATGGGAAAATAAGCCGGAGGAAAAGCCTGTGGCAATTGAAGAGGCTCCGCCAATTTTTCTGCCCCTGGAAAAAGATTTACGCGTTTCACGCATTGAAAAACTAAGCGGAGTCTACATAGGAAATATTTTGAAAATCATCAACCTTAACAATAAATTTTTTGCCTTGAAAGAAAGGGAAATTATTGATTTGGAAAATAAAAAAAGCCTGCCTCTTCCGGCTGAATTCCAAAATCCGGAGCTGTTTTTTGGTATGGACGATTTAAATTTAATCTTTCTAATTAAGGACAACAAGATAACCTCCCTTTCCCCCACTACAGGAAAATTGCAAAATAACACGCTCAATTTTTCGCCTGATGGAAAAATAATCGATGCCAAAACTTATCTGACCTATATCTATTTGCTTGACGCGAGTAACAATCAAATTTATCGCGCACCCAGAGCGGAAGGCGGGTTTGGAGAAAAAACTACCTGGACCAAAGAAGCGCTGAATCTAGCAAGCGCAAAAAGCCTGGCTATTAATGAAAATATTTTTGTCCTGAACGGGCAAACTATTTTGAAGTTATTTCGCGGGAAAAAACTGGATTTTTCCATCGAAACCACAGCCACGCCACTTGTGCCGGATAAGCTTTACGCCCAAAATACCGGCACGAATTTATACGTCTTAGACAAGACCAACGCGAGAATCATAAAGCTCAATAACGACGGAAAAATCCTCGCTCAATACTATAATACCGAAATTGCCACCGCCTCGGACTTTTCGGCTAGCGAAGAAAATAATTTGATTTATATCTCAGGCAAAGATGGGGTGAAAAGTTTTGAGATGAATTAATAAAATACTGTCATCCTGAGATTTAATTGCAAATTCTAAAATAAAAAAGGCTCTTCCTTTATTTGAAAGCCTTTTTTAATTTCTTATTATCCAAAAAACTAAAACCTCGTCCGCTCGATAATTTCTTGGTTAACGATATGCCGGTCTCGGCCATAGGTTAGACGAGAAAGCTCTTTGATGGCGTTGGCCACCTCCTGATCTCCCTTGGTAGGCGGAAAGAAAGAAATATTAAATGGTTTTGTGAGCACATTATTGACCAAAATCTTGGCAAATCCACTAAAATTATCCACGTTAACCAAATCATTGCGAGTGAAAGTTGGCGCGAATTGCTTTTCTAAAAATTCCGCGTCTTCCGGGCCGACACGCAATGACACCATTGAGCCGACATTACCAAACACCGCTTTGGAAATTTCTTCTTTAAGCTGAGCGATAAACTGATGAGCGATAATGAGGCACAAGCGATATTTTCGCGCCTCAGACAAAATCTGAGCGATAGAATTGGTCGTTACATTTTGAAATTCATCGAGATAGAGATAGAAATCCACCCGTTCATCTTCCGGAGTGTCCGTGCGACCAAGCGCCGCCATCAAAATTTTTCCCACAACCACCATTCCCAAAAGGCGCGCATTAATTTCACCAATTTTTCCTTTGGACAGCGCCACGAGCAAAATCTTTTTGTTATCCATAATATCACGAAAGTCTATCGTACTTTTTTGCTGTGAGATAATCGGACGCATCATATCATTGGAAATAAACGGGGTCAGTTTCGATGTGATGTAGGGCACCATATTAGCCAGTGCCGCCTCCCCGCCGGCTTTTTCCGCTTCCTTGGTCCAAAAATCCACCACTGTAAGATTTTTACACTTGGAAAGTTTCATCGCGCGAAATTCTTCATCCGCCATCACTTTGGAAATTTCCATCAAAGTCGATCCGGACTCCGGATCACTCATCACCAAAAACATCGCATTGCGCATATATTGTTCAAACATCGGACCACCGGTAGCTTTTAGATCATAGAGCTGGTCAAAAATGCCAATCATTTCATTGATCACGAAAGTCATCTGCTCCGGATGTGCCGGATCATATTCAAGCATATTAAGACCAAATGGACGTTCGACATCCGACGGATCAAACACAATCACGTCCTGCGCCCGTTCTTTGGGAATGGCCGTGAGAATATCCTCAATCGCGTCGCCATGCGGATCAATAAAACAAAAGCCTCTTCCCTCGCGCGCATCTTGCTTGGCCATTTCCTGCAAAAAATTAGACTTGCCCACTCCGGTTTGCCCAACCGTATAGATATGCCGACGACGATCTTTCTCGGCAATTCGAATTGTTGTTTTTGTTCCACGATAGGTATTGTAACCCATGATAATTCCTTCCTGAGGAATATCAATCGGTGGCGCGGACGCATTGGATTTGAGCCATTTGATTTTCGGCGCTTCCGTGGTGGAAATGGGAATATGAAAAATGCTGGAAATCTCCTCCACTCCCAAAAGTATTTTTTCTTCCGATTTGAAATTACGGAAAATAAAGTCAAAAGCGATTTGCTTCTTGTCTCCTCTTCTCACCTGAAAACAATTAATATCCGCATTCTCATATTGAGCAAAAGCATTTTCTATGTGTGCCAAAATTTCCTGCGCTCGCTCGCTCGTTTCCGCCGATGCCACCAAGCGGATATTTGTTTCAAATCCGGTCTTGGAGGCTTTTTTCTCAATTCCCTTTACCAGCTCCTGCTCTTCAGGAGTCAGTTGGACCATTTTTTTATCCGCGGACATTGGATCATCTTTTTTTCCCGGAGTAATCACCGCTAAAAGCATCGAGCCAAGTTCACCGCCAACTTTTGCCAAAAACGACTTGTCCACGTCACGCAAGCGCTTGCCCTGTTGCATTTCATGCGCAATGCGTCGGCCTTCCGAACGCCAAGCTGTTCCCGCCGGTCGCAAAACTAATTGAACCGCTGCGCCCTCACTCACCGTGTCCAGCTTACTCAGCGCATTAGCAATCGCGTTTAGCGGATCCATTTCCTGATTTTCATAGGTGCGAATCGGCAAAGCAAATTTGTTTTTTAGTCTAATGGTTGATGCTTCAGTTTTGCTCCCTGGAGAAAAAATATTGAAGTCAATCGTTTTTTCAAGCGAGGCATATGGGAAAAAACTGTGAATCTGTTTTTCAATGTTTTCGCGAAATTTTCTTGGCACGGCAATGAAAAAAACGATTTCTTCGCTTTTGGAAGAGTTGGCGATTTCCAAAGAAATCGCCGGAGAACCATAAAGCAACTTTTTGAAAAAACTACGCGTATCGCGAATCGACGAAAAAGCGGTGAGCATCTGCTCCATCGCGCCGATCTCGCCCTTCCAACTCTCCACGTCTTTGGTTTTTTCCTCTTCACTTTTGTTAATTTTGGAGACACGGATCACGTCCAAATCCAAATTCATCGACTGGTTGATTTGCGAGCGAAAACCCAAAAAACTCGATACCACCATCCACGCACCACTAAAAAGCGTGGCGAGCCCGGAAACCAAAAGACTAATATTAATTAAACTGGGATAATCCATAATTGTCTTGAACTATGATTAAAATGATTACTTGATAGACTATGATTTTTTTATTTTTCTCATCAGTCTCTTGAACTGTAAGCTCTTTGAACCAAAATTTATAAGCAAACCTATCTCTAAGTTATAAGCTTCTAAATAATTAATTGCCTGTGCTAAATGCACGTCTTCAAGCTGAATTACGGCTTTGATTTCCAACATTATCCCATCTTCAATAAAAAAATCAACTCTCCTTGTTCCGATTTCTTTTCCCTTATATTCAATCTGCATTTCTTGTTCTCTCGCAAAGGACAACTTCTGATTTTCTAATTCAATTGCCAGTGCTCTTTGATAAATAACTTCCTGAAATCCATTGCCTAAAATTTTATGCACTTCCATTGCCGCACCAATAATTTTTCCGGTCAAATCTGAATATTTATATTTTTCCTCGATAATCATTCCTTTAAAAAATCATAGCCCATCATTTAATCAGACGAATCATAGTTCGGAAATTATGTTTCCGTAATCATCCCCTTTTTCACCAGCGCGTCATGCAAATCAATTGCCAAAAGCCGATCATGCAGTTCATCAAGAAGATAATTATCTTCCATATGTTGTGCCACTTTCACCGCGTGCACCACACCCTTAGTTTCAGCAATTTCCACTAATTTAATAACCTTATTTTCATAATCTGTTCCTTCGCTGGCATTTTTCGCGTCAGTCGCCACGTCACTTCGCGTCGTCACTGCCGGACTTTTTACTTTGGCTAAAATCTTGGCATACGTCGCGTCTTTTTCCATTGTACCTTCTTTTCTCTCCGGCGTTTCCGGCGTTGGCACAACCTCCGCCTCAGTTTTTGGCAAACTAGGCACTTCTTTTTTCCCCACACTTAACCCGCCTTTGAGAAATTTGGTTTTCAAATCCAAGTCTCCTTCTTCGATTGGCTCGAGCATAAAAAAATTTGAAATTTGAAATTTGAAATTTGAAATTCAAATAAGCAAATTCTTGAAATAGTTTTTTAAACGTGCTTGAATTATACACCAAAAAAATAATTCTCGCCAATAGGAAAATGTGCTATACTAATTTAAAGATACGGTATAAGAAACAAAAGTTATTAGCTGTAGGTTTGGCTATAGGTTTTAGGTCATAAGCTTAGACATCCTACAACTTATGTCCAATGACTCAACCTACTGCCAATGGCCTATGTTCCCTACTACTGATTCGAATAAATTACGCATCCTATCTAACAACTTAATTTTAATTTTTATCCGGCAACAACAATGAACAAAAACAAAAACTGGATTTATACCTTACTCTTCGCCATCATCGCGCTGGGGTTTTTTTTGCGCTTCGTAAATATTGATCACACCCCACCGGGAGTCTATCCGGATGAAGCCGTCAATGGAATTGACGCCGTAAATGCCTTAAACTCCGGTCACTACCAATGGTTCTATACGGCCAACAATGGTCGTGAAGGGCTTTTTATGAATATGGTGGCCTTCTGTTTTTCCCTTTTCGGCATCAGCGTGATGTCACTTAGACTTCCAGCCATTCTCTGTGGCACACTGACTGTTTTTGGCACGTATCTCCTGACAAAAGAACTTTTTACCGCTTATTTTTCGGAAAGCAGAAAAGAACGGATTGCCCTTATCGCCAGCTATTTGGTTGCCGTTTCCTATTGGGCCATTAATTTTTCGCGTATTTCTTTTCGCGCCAATATGCTTCCCCTGGTTTTGGTTTTTGCTTTTTATTTCCTTTTTCGCGGTCTGCGCACAAAAAAATGGTGGGATTTTGCTCTCGGTGGTTTTATTTTCGGCAGCGGTCTCCACACCTACATCGCTTTTCGTATCGCACCGGCAATCCTTATTGTAATGCTCGTGAGTTTTCTTCTCTCCCGCAAAAATTTTCTCAAGGACTACTGGAGACGCATCTTAGTTTTTATTGCTTTTACGCTTATTTCCGCCGCTCCATTACTTTACACCTTCTACGCCCACCCGGAATTTTTGGAATCACGCTCAGCTTCCGTTTCCATTCTTGCTCCGGAAGTCAATGGCGGACAACCTTTTCAAACATTTTTACGCAGTCTTTCGCTGAGCCTGGCGAAGTATAATTTTTGGGGCGATCAAAACTGGCGCCACAACTACCCGCCCTACCCGATTTTGGACATCATCTCCGGCACAGCTTTTCTTTTCGGCTTGCTTTATTCTTTCCTGTATCTCATTAAATTATTTTTTGCGAGAATTGCCCAGAAAAAACGCAACGAGAAAATGGATCTTTATTTATTTCTAGTTGCTTGGTTTTTCATCATGCTCGCTCCGGAATTTATGACGGCCGAAGGGATGCCCCACGCTTTGCGTGCCATTGGCACTCTGCCGGTAACTTTCATTTTTTCCGCCCTTGCGTTTGATTATTTTGTTGAATATACGAAAAAATATTCTTGGCTTCTGCGAGGAATTTTCACCTTTTTTATTGTTTCCCTGCTTCTTTTTGTCGGCTTATTTAATAGCCTTAAATATCACGTTTTTTGGGCTTCCCAAATTGAAACAGCCCGCTCTTTTGAAAATGTATTAATGGATGTCTCCCGCTACCTCAAAACCCTACCGGCACAGAAAGAAAAATTTGTCATAGCGGAAAATATGCAAAGAATTCCCATTGTGCTATTTAACCAAAATATGCCCAATTTGGAAATGGTTTATTCCGGACAAGTTGAATTTATCACACCAAAAACCGCTGATTTTATCATCATTCTGACTGACAAAAATGACGCCGTAATTGCTTATTTGGAAAATAAATTTCCTGCCCTTGAGCTCAAAGAAACCAAAGATTCTTTTGGATTGAGCTATTACACGCTGGAGTAAATTTATCCCCCACCACTTTTTCGCTTTTACTACCCGATTTGAACAAAGCTTCTCATTCACACAGCAAAATAATGTTTTTTATTCATAAGCTACTCCCACTCGCATCGCGAACGCGAGCGAAAAAGTGGTGGGGGATAAAAATATGCAAAAATTCCTGGAAAAAAACTATAAAATAATTGTCGGGATTATTCTCGCGTTTATGCTTATAGTATCAGTCTTAAACGCCTGGTGGGACAGCGCTATTTTTGACGAAACGGCGCACATTCCGGCCGGTTATTCCTATCTGACGCGGCATGATATGCGCCTCAACCCAGAGCATCCCCCGCTTCTCAAAGATCTAGCGGCTCTGCCTTTGGTTTTTATGCACCTCGGTTTTGACACGACTCAAAAATTTTGGACGACTGACATTAATGGTCAGTGGGAAGCTGGACACAATCTTTTTTGGCAAATGAATAATGACGCCAACCAAATTATTTTTTGGTCGCGCATTCCCATCGTTCTTCTCTCTTTATTTTTCGGACTGTTTATTTTTAAATGGGGCAAGGAATTAGCAGGAATTTTGGGCGGACTTTTCGCCCTCACGCTCTATGCTTTTGATCCCAATATCTTGGGTCACAATCATTTCGTCACAACCGATCTTGGCATTGCCGGATTTATGCTGATTTCTTTTTATTATTTCCTAAGATTTATCAAAGATCCCTCATGGAAAAATGTCGCGATTGGTGGTTTTTTTCTGGCCATCGTTCAACTGACAAAATTTTCCTCTATTATGCTTTTACCTGTTTTTGCTCTTGTCACTCTCGTTCATCCTTTGGTAAAAAAGATTTCTCCTGAGGAAAAAAACGTGCTCCTACTTAGGCTTAAAAAAATAGGAGAATATTTGGGCAAAAGTGTCATCGCTTTGGCATTTTCACTTGTCATTGTTTGGCTTTTCTACGCTTTCAATAATTACGCAATGCCTAAAGAAAAATTGGTCGAGACGATTAATTATTATTTTAGTCCGACCGATCCTAATATTAAAAACATTTACACTAACAAAATTCTTTTAACACTCAATGAAACAGCCTTACTTCGTCCACTGTCGGAATATTTTCTCGGTATCGCCATGGTTTTCAAGCGCGTAGCTGGAGGCAATGGCGCTTACTTTATGGGACAAGTTTCTTCCACCGCGTTTCCTGCCTATTTTCCAACAGTCTTTGTCTTAAAAGAGCCACTGGTTATGCTTTTTCTGATGTTCTCCGCTTTTCTTATCGCCATCGGGAGTAGCTTTAAGGCTTCTGCGAATTGCCTCAAAGAAGCATTAAGCCGAAAATTATCCTGCTTGGCAACTTTCAGAGACTACGTTAGGCATCACATTGAAGTGCTCGCTATGTTCATCTTTATCCTGTTCTATGCCTATATCAGCATCACTGGCAATCTCAATATTGGCTTTCGCCATCTCTTTCCCATTTTGCCTTTTATCTACCTTCTCACAGCCAAGATCATTATTGATTTTTGTCAAAGGAGAAAAAATTCACCCACCAAAGTTACTTTTCTCTCCATCACTCTTATTCTTTCCGCGCTTCTCATCATTGAAACAATCACTGCCTATCCTTACTATATGTCTTATTTCAATCGAATCGCCGGCGGACCAAAAAATGGCTACAATTTCGTCACCGATTCCAATGCTGACTGGGGGCAAGACTTAAAAAGACTGCGGGTTTTCCTCGATAAACATCCCGAAATAGATAAAATCCGTGTCGATTATTTTGGCGGAGCGGATATTAAATATTATATCAAAGACGAATATCTGATGTGGTGGGATGCTAAAAGACCACTCGAAGCTGGTTGGTATGCCATCTCAACCAATTTCCTGGAGGGTAGTATTTACGACAAAACAAAAAAAGATCCAGCCACTTACCGCTGGACCCAAAAACTCACTCCCGTCTATCAAGTTGGTACTTCAATCCTCATCTACTATGTCAGCCAGGATGATTTGAAAAAGTTGAATTAAAAAAAGCTGTCATTTCTTCTTCTTTTTCTCCTCTTTTTTAACTTCCGGCGCCGAAACGGCCTCAACCTCTTGAGCTTGCTCCGTTCCTTCTTTAAACTTGTAGAAAACTTTATTGGCAATCCGCAAATCAATATATTCCAGATTTTTCTGTTGCTCCTTTTCAATCTTACGCTCAAGGACAGTTCGCAGCATCAAAAGCTCTTTTTCCATCCCGATACTTTCGCTAAAATAAATCTTCCAGCCTTCTTCAGTTTCTGCTTTCAAATCACCCGACATCCGACTTGGTGTTTCATATTGTTTTTTTAGCCTAATCCCGACATCCTCCAAAACACTGCCGGCAAGGCTCAATGTAAACTCCCGAAAATTGTCTTCCAAGGGATTGTTTTCCGCACTAACTTGCGAACTACTCAAGTCGCGTAGCGTGATGAGATTTTCCTTTTCCAACTCCTCGGAACTAAAATTATTAGCCGGGTAGGCTTCACCTCTTTCATTCAAGATATAGCACTGATCGGAACCGCAAAGTAGCATCGTGAGTTTTCTCTCTTTGATCATCAATTCTATCTTATCGGGAAATATCCTTTTGATTTGCACGTCTTCGACACGCTTGAATCTTTCCGGCAACGCCTTTTTCAAATTATTTTCGGGAAATAAAACCAAATTATTCTTTGACAATAAATTGAAATATTTTCCCGCCCTTCTTTCGTCAACAACACTTCTGACTGGCAATTCTTCCAATTTATTCAAGCCAGAAATTTTTACCTCGGAAATTGTCAAAAATCCGGAAAAAAATAGCGCGTACGCAATCGTTGCTAAAAATAACACCCAAAGAAAACCCAGCAACCATCTACTGGAACTTCCCTTTTTTTCGCGAGAAGAGTCGCTATTCTGTCTATTTTTTTTACGATTGATTATTTTAATCATATGTTATTCGCTTCGCGAACCCCCCACTACCTGCCCGTATCGCTACGCGAAGCGTTGCAGACGGACAAACGGGGGACATACGAATTATCCTTTTTTGAGAAAAACCATAAAGATAAATCAAAAAGCCAGCAATAGATTTTCCAACACTAAGCGCACATTGGAATTTGTACTATTGATTATTTTTTTACTCTCTTCTATTTTCTCAATCAACTTCAAGGCTTTTTCCGGAGCAACCGCCACAAAACTCTTTTGCCCCAAAATAACATTGCGAAGAAGAATCACCCATAAATCCATTTTTTCTAAAAGCACGGGGGTATTTTTACCCAAGCTTTCTGCTAAAAACAGTTTTTCGTTTCCGGAAAGGGAAAATATACTTTGCAACTCTCTGACAATCTCTTGCCTTTCTTTCAACTTCTCCGGATTATCCAGCAAATTTCTGAAAAAACCCGGGCGACCCAATGACCAAAAAATCAACTCTTCCTTGTTTAAAAAATTAAGACCGGCCATCCCGCTCAGCTCCTCTTGAATCAAAAGACCAAACCGCTTAATTTGACAGCGTGAAACAATTGTCGAGAGTAATTTTTTTTCTTCTTCCGCCACGAGAATAATCACCGCTTTTTCCGGCGGCTCTTCCAGAATTTTCAGTAGTGCGTTTTGAGCTGAAAGATTGAGACGCTGAGCGCTGCGAATGATTGCCACGCGATAATTTTTAGCATAGGCCGTTAAACTGAATTCTTTTTGTAAACGCTTGATTGCTTCAAGTTTGATTTCCTTTTCCCGCAAAATCCCATCCGTCTCTTCCACTTCCGGTTCAATGATTAATAAATTTTGATCCACCACCTCACCTTCCCCGCCTGTTAGTTTTTCCGCGAATTCCCTGGCCACCAAAAACTTCCCCACACTTTCTGGACCGCAAAAAAGATAGCTCTGCGCCAAACTGTTTTTCTCCAATGCCTGATTCAACGAATCGATTATTTTTTTATTACCAATTATTTGCATAATAATTACTCTAATACATATTTTTCTAACTCTTTCTTTTCTTTAAAATATTCTAAATTGGTTTGTATGAACTTCTCGTATTCCAAAAAGTTATTATCAAACTGTCCCAGAATTACTTCTTTTGTGCAGAGCTTTCCTTCTCTCTTTCCAGTATAGTCCAAATAGCTTGAATATGGCCAGTCTTTTTCAGAATAATTATGAATCGCGTGATTTGCATTCACATAAACAGATAGATGCAAAAGATATTCATTGGAGTTGATGTGGATAGATTTAAATGGTCCTTGAAAAAGCGAGCCGGAACGATTATATTTTTTGTTGAAATAATTTGTGTATCCCATTCCTATTTTATGCATAAACTTTTCTATCCCCTTATCTTCTAGTTGCCTAAGAATAAAATGATAGTGATTAGAGTTCAAGCAATAAGCGATTATATCAACTACCCGATTTACAGGCTCTAAGAGCCCGTCAGCAGAACGGGCTCTTAGAGCCTGTAAATCTTTCAAGCTTCCAATTGCCCTATCCACGTTAAATTCTTTGACCGATTTTAGGAATCTTATGTAATCCTTCTCATCCAAAAACACCTCCCGCTTATCCACTCCGCGATTATAGATATGGTAGTATTCTCCGTTGGCGAATTCGGTTTTGCGCATAGCTACACCCCTAAAAAAATCATACTATTTTATCTTCAATAAAAGCTAAAAACTCCTTCTTGAATCTTTCTTCACTAAACTCTCTCGCTTGTGCTTTGATCACTTCCTTGTCATAACTATGCTCATTTTCCCGCAATCGGCGTACGCCGTCAGCAATCACTTCCGGCGTCGCGCAGTCAAAAAATTCTCCGGTTTTTCCTTCGATGATGATTTCTTTCATTCCTCCCTTTCTAATCCCGAGCACTGGCACACCGAAATTCATTGCTTCAACTGGCGCAATCCCAAAATCATCAACGTTTGCGAAAATGAAGCAGCGCGCTCCGGCATAAATTTCCGCCAATTCTTCATCCGGCTGAAATCCGAGAAATTTAATATTTTTCCCCGCAATTGATCGCAGATATTTTTCCTGCTCACCTTTGCCCACTATCACTAGTGGTAGTTCTAATTTGTTAAATGCCTCGATTATCACATTGATATTTTTATACGCCGAAAGTCGAGAAACCACAAGAAAATATCCAGTATCTTGTGTTTTTCGTAGATTCGTATCTTGTTTCGCCTGCCTGCCGGTAGGCAGGTAGTTTCGAATCGGTTTTGATGCAGGCGGGTAAATCACATTTGCTTCCCGGTTATAGTATTTTTTGATCCTATCCTTCGTATAATACGAATTAGCGACCAAATATTCCGGCCGATCGGCGGCCGCAAAATCCCAAACACGGATATAGTTTAGAATTAGTCGCATAAAAAAATTCAATGCCCGACCTTTCCTCTGCTCCTCTAAATACTCACCGTTCATATCCCACACAAAACGCATTGGGCTGTGCAAATAGGAAATATGAATTGTATCCAAGCGAGTCACAATCCCTTTAGACCACGCCCCGGAGCTGGAAATAACCAGGTCATATTCACGCAGATTGAAAGTTTCCGGCGCCACGGGCAAAAGAGGCAAAAGCCATTTTTTTCTCCTGCGCAAAAACTTGGGCCATTTTTGTAAAAATGATGTTTCGATTTTTCTGTTTTCGAGCCACGCCGGAAAATTGGCTTTTTCCGCAAGCATTGTATAAATCGGCGCCTCGGGAAACATTTCCGCAAGCGCTTTCAAAACGCGTTCGGCTCCACCGAATTCAACCAGAAAATCATGGACGAGGGCAATTTTTAGGTCTTTTGTTTCTAGCATAGTCTAAGTTTACCATACCCTGCCAGTTTTTGCACTTGGAATAGCGCTATGTTAAAATGGGAATATTATGAAGGCATATCAAGCAAAAATTAAAAAACTTCCAGGTACTGACTTTGGCGAAGTCTACAAAAAGGCTTTTGGCGCATATCAACAAATCAAAAGAAAGACAAAAAGACGACCCTATGTCAGATCAGCTTATTTCAGCAAAGACAAAATATTTCTAGAATTGTTCTGGAACCACTTGCATGAAAAGGAAAATTTTCGTGACAAAATCAGAAGGATGAAATATTTTCCTACAGCGATTGAACTAATTCAAAATTCAAGAATTGATCCGACTTCAATAGAAAATCCAAACAAGTCGAGTGAAATTTTGCATAGATTCGCGGGCGCAACTCGTGATGATGAACTATTTATCGTTCAAATTAAAGAAGAAAAAAGAAATGGAAAAAAATGGCTGATGTCCGTTTTTCCCAAAAAATAATTCAAAAACAAAAAAGGACCTTCCGCTAAATTGTAGTGTTCCGAGGAAACTACGGCCGAAAGCCTTTTTCTATTTACAATTGTACCAGATTTTTAAATTCTGTCAATAGCTTTATTTTTGTCTAATTTAAGCCAAAATTTCACTTGATTTTGAACAACAAAAAAAGACCTTTTTGGTCTATAAAATAGTGTCCGTCCCCCTCGTGAAGTTTCAACGAGGGGCGACGGTTCTGGCCGATGGAATCTGGCCGAGGTTTGGTCAATTTTCGATCATCCGGTGGCAGCTCCGATCAGCAAGGTATATGTGGCGTCGGGAGCGATGGCGGCAGTGGCAATAATGGGGTGGGCACATCCGCCCGTGAAGCTGGTTGAGCCTTTGTTCTGCATGTGAAACCTCCTTTGGAAAAAAATCCACGATTTTTAACAACACCTGCGCGGCGTACGGCACACAGTCCGGCGCCGGGTGATAAATGGTCCTCGCCTACTTAAGCCAGGAGGGAACCTGACCAATTTTCAGCGAGGATTTTCTTCGATTTCAATCTCCGAACCGCTCGGCAAGGTCTCCTCCTTGCCATAAAGCTTCTCAGCTCAAACATTCCGGTATCCTAGCCTTGGTACATATGCCTATCGGCTAATGGATACCAACATGGAAGTTGAGCTGTCCGGCACCGGGTATTGCATCAGGGTACGAACATTTGCTCCCGCCGCGGGGAGCATATCCAGAGCGGCAAATGAGAGACTACGTTTTGCGTACAAATTTGAGAAACACATAAGGCTGTCTCCTTTTCCACGAAAACCATTTTGATTGTGGCGCCGGAACCAAAAATCCGTTGCGCCGTTTTTGTCAAGGTCCTACGCCCGTTGATGAATTGAGCTAAAACGATGTTGAGCTTCAACGGGAAGTTACTGCTGAAAACAACTTAGGGCGAGACAAAAAACAGTCTCAATCCCCCGAATACGAAAGCTTTTGCCTCCTTTTCCGTTAGGTTATTATTATCTAAATGGTACAACACGCAATTTTAAGTGTCAATAGCACATATATCCTCGGCCAAGCCAAAAAATAATTGTCATCCTGAGCGAAGTCCGTACTCGGACGCAGTCGAAGGATCTGCGTTGCAATACTTCTAGCTATAATTCATCATACAAATCAAGCCAATCAGGATTTTCTTTTTCAAATAGTGCTATTTTCTTTTTTCTCGTCCAGCCTTTTAGTTGTTTTTCTCTTTGGATTGCGCTATAGACATTTTCTGATTGCTCTAAATAAATTATTTTATCTATATTGTACTTTTCCGTAAAGCCTTTACTTATTTTATTTTTATGTTCCCAAATTCTATTTTTTAGATTGCTGGTGAAACCGACATAGAGAGCACCTGAATTATTCGTTAGCAAATATACGAAGTATTGTTTCATATAGCAGAACTCGAGGTTATTGTGGGCAGATCCTTCGACTGCATAAATTTTCTATCGAAAATTTATTCCGCTCAGGATGACAACTAATTTTTAATTGAGCTTGGAAATTTTTTATTCCGTCAAAACCGTCGCAATCAAATCGGCGCAGTTTTTCCAGCTGAATCTTTTGATATTTTCATAACCTTTTTTAACCATATCATTGGCTATTTTCTTGTCTCCAGTGAACGCAATCATGGCATCAGCAATGAACTTTGGTTCGGTGGGATCAACCAAAAACGCACTACCCCCTGCCACTTCCGGAAGCGATGAAGTGTTAGATGCAATAACTGGCACACCTTGGCTCTGCGCTTCAAGCACCGGAAGACCAAAGCCTTCATAGAGAGTCGGAAAAAGAAACACGTCAGCATTTCTATACAACTGCCATTTTCTTGCATCTTTGACAAAACCAAACAGCACAATATCTTTTTGATACTCCGAATTTTCAATCTTGGCTTTGATTTCTTTTTCGCCATAACCGAATCTTCCTCCCAAAACTAACCGATGAGCAGAGCCGGTATTTTTTTTAAATATCTCAAAGGCTTCTATAATTCGTTCTATGTTTTTGCGTTTTTCCAAGCGTCCCACAAATAACAGATAGGGTTTTAAATTTTCAATCTTGGCTTTATCCTTCAAAGCAAGATCGTCTTTTATCCCGTCTTCGTAGCCTTCATAGACAATATTGATTTTTTCTTCCGGCACTTCATAGAGACTTATGAGATCCCGTTTGGTATTTTTAGAAACACTGATAATTTTTTTGGCCCAACGACAAGAATTTTTGATAGAATAGCGCATATAGAAGCGCTCAAAAGCACCATAAGCTTCCGGCATAATTTCATACTCCAGGCCGTGCACAGTGACAATTGTTTTTTTGGGATGAAAAAAAGGCGCGGTATGCGCTGGAACAAACAATACGTCGATAGGATGGAGAAACAACTCCCAAGATAGGCCAACCTGAGTCCAAAGGCGCGGACAATGAATTTTTCTCACTCGCCAATTTTTGGGAAGAGAAAAATCCACCGCTTGATAACTGCGCAGATAGAGAATTACGCGATGTTCTTTTAATCTGTCGCGTAATCGTTTTATCACCTGATAGGAATATTCTTCAACGCCAGTTCTTTGTTTGAGAAAAGCCCGAGAGCCGTCAATGCCAATCTTCATGATACGAATGATACGAAAATTTTATGCAAATACGCGAATATGCAAATGGGATTATTCGCATATTAGCATTATTCGCATTTATTCGCGTATTTGTATTAAATTATTATTTACTGAGCATCATAGTCCTTTTATACATATCCAGATTTTCCAATGCAATTCCAATCCCCTTGATCACGCAATACAACGCATCATCCGCCACATAGCAGGGAACGCCAATCGTTTTAGTAATCAGCTGATCAAGGTTGCGCAAAAGTGCGCCACCACCGGAAAGCACCATCCCTTTGTCCATAATATCGGCCGCCAGTTCCGGCGGGGTTTCCTGCAAAACTTTTTTAATGGCAGTGTTCACTTCTCGCAACTCGTCTTGAATCGCCTCCGTCACTTCATTAGAAGAAATTTTCACCGTTCTTGGCAGTCCACCGGTCAAATCACGCCCC
>Ga0172379_10004120_pt1 | contig 21943 bp, 9 predicted proteins | sample GrowelOW334metaG_FD_119756 | JGI IMG/M metagenome (GOLD analysis project Ga0172379, IMG submission 119756) | Groundwater microbial communities from an aquifer near a municipal landfill in Southern Ontario, Canada - Groundwater well OW334 metaG | ecosystem: Environmental > Aquatic > Deep... | reverse complement strand
GGCTCAAGGAACTGGGCTTCACGCGTCCGACGCCCATCCAGATGGACGCCATTCCGCCGGCGCTCGAAGGGCGCGACCTCCTCGCCTGCGCACAGACCGGCAGCGGCAAGACGCTCGCGTTCCTGCTTCCCATCCTGAACCACCTGATGGAGAAGAAGCGGGGCGTCACGCGCGCGCTGATCATCACGCCGACGCGCGAACTGGCGGCGCAGATCGTCGAGGACATGAACGAGGTGTCCACGCACACACCGCTGACGGCAGCGGCCGTGTACGGCGGTGTCGGCATGGGGCCGCAGGAGCACGCCTTCCGTACGGGCGTGGACGTGCTCGTCGCCTGCCCCGGACGCCTGCTCGATCACTTCCGTCAGCCGTATGCGAAGCTCGAGCACCTCGAGTACCTGGTGCTCGATGAGGCCGACCGGATGCTCGACATGGGCTTCCTCCCCGACATCAAGCGCGTGCTCAGGCACCTTCCGCCGCGCAAGCAGACGCTGTTCTTCAGCGCCACAATGCCGGCGCCCATCGCCGCGCTTGCGCACGAGTTGCTCAAGCATCCGGCGACCATCAACCTCGAACGCAAGTCGGCGCCAGCGTCAGGGATCACGCAGGCGGTGTATCCGGTGTCGCAGGAACTGAAGGGCGAATTGCTCCTCAAGCTCCTGTCGGGCGGCGCCATCAAGGAGGCGCTCGTCTTCACGCGCACCAAGCACCGCGCCAATCGGCTGGCGGAATTCCTCTCGAAGCGCGGCATCAACACCGAACGCATCCACGGAAACCGCTCGCAGCAGCAGCGCACCAAGGCGCTCGAGGGCTTCAAGAACGGCGAGTTCCGCGTGCTCGTCGCCACCGACATTGCGGCGCGCGGCATTGACGTCGAGGCCCTGGGCCACGTGGTGAACTTCGATGTGCCCAACGTCCCAGAGGATTACATCCATCGCGTCGGACGCACGGCGCGCGCCGAACTCACCGGCGAGGCGTACACGTTCGTGTCGCCGGACGAGGAAGAGGAGTTGCGGGCCATCGAGAAGGCGATCAGCCGGCGCCTGCTGCGCGTGACCGTGCCCGATTTCGATTACAAGGCGCGGCCGGCGGCGAAGCTGGAGATTCCACTCGCCGAGCGCATCGCGGTCATTCGGGCGAAGAAGGCGGAAGACCGCGCGCGCGCGGCGGCCAAGCTGGCGCGGCAAGCGGGCGGTCCGGTGAACCCGGCGGCACGGGGCGACGCGCGTCGCGATCCGCGACATGACGCACGGCCAGGAGCACGGCCGCCGCAGTCGGGAGCTCGGCCGCAGTCGGCGCGCCCCGGCGCCCCTCGCGACGAATCGCCGTACGCCGGTTCGTCGTCGTCGGACCAGCGATCGGGAGCGGCCGGGCGCGTCCGGAAGCCGTTCCGGGGCGGGCGTGGCCGCAGCGGACCGTCCCGTGGGCCACGTTCTTGATGCGCTGAACCTTCGGCCGGGGTGGCGAACACGGTTCGCCCCCGCGCCGACGGGCTTTCTGCACCTGGGCCATGTCGTCAACGCCATTTACGTGTGGGGCGTGGCGCGCGCGCACGACGGCCGCGTGGTGTTGCGCATCGAGGACCACGACCGCTCGCGGTGGCGCGCGGAGTACTAGCAGGAACTGCTTGAGGATCTCGACTGGCTGGGCTTCACGCCGGACGAAGGGACGACGGCGGAATTCCGCGCCGGCACGAGTGCGCTGCGGCAGAGCGACAACGACTGGCGCTACGCAGCCGCGATCACCGCGCTCGAGATTCGCGGCCTCGTCTACACTTGCCGCTGTTCCCGCGGCGACATCGCCCGTCTCGTCGAGGACCGTCCCAACGAGGAGATGCGCTACCCCGGCACCTGTCGGGATGCCGCGCTTTCTCCCGATGCATCCATGCAGCGGCGCGTGAAACTCGGCCCCGAACGCGAGCGGTTCTTCGATCTGCTGCGCGGCCCGCAGGAACAGGTGCCCGCCGAGCAATGCGGCGACGTGCTCGTGCGCGACCGGCTGGGGCAGTGGACGTACCAGTTCGCGGTGACGGTGGACGATCTCGACCAGAAGATCGACGTCGTAATCCGCGGCGAGGACCTGCTCGAGTCCACCGGACGCCAGCGCGCGCTGGCGCGATTGCTTGGGCGCAAGCGGCCGTTGCACTTCATGCACCACCCGTTGGTGCGGCATCCAGACGGGGCCAAGCTGAGCAAGTCCGCCGGCGATTCGGGCGTACGTGAGCTGCGCGCTGCAGGTGTTTCTCCATCCGACGTGCTTGGGCAGGCGGCACATGCCGCTGGACTCATCGAACAAGTCCGGCCACTCACGCAGGACGAGATCACAGGGTTTTTCGCGCACCAGTAGTCGCGAACGCAGCGCTCAGCGACGCTCCGCAGCACTCCTGCGCGTTCCATGACCCTGCGCAGTGCGGCGGCGAGCGGCGAGCGGGCATCGTATGTTGGTGGTGACTCCCACCCCCGCTCCGATGCGCTCAGTCATTTCGTTCGTGCTCGTTGCCGCACTCGCGGCCTGCTCATCTACTCCGCCGTCGCCGCAGGTCACTCCAGCCGCCGCGACATACGTCTATCCCGGCACCGACTGGGAACGCGTGAGCGATCCCACGGCCGTCGGCTGGTCACGCGAAGGGCTCGACAGCGTGCGCGCCACACTCAGCCGCATGGCGACGACGGGGATGATGGTCACCGAGGGCGGCCGAGTGGTGTTCGAGTACGGCGACCTCACCAGGCAGAGCTATCTCGCGTCGGTGCGAAAGAGCGTGCTCTCCATGTTGTACGGCATCGAGATCGCGCGTGGCAAAGTGGATACATCCAAGACGCTCGCACAGCTCGGCATCGATGACATCGGCGGCCTGCTCCCGAGCGAGAAGGAAGCGACGGTGCAGGACCTGCTCTCGGCGCGATCGGGCGTGTACCACCCCGCATCGAACGCCGGCGACAACCTGGCCGACGCCCCGCCGCGTGGTTCGCAGAAGCACGGCACCTACCAGTTGTACAGCAACTGGGACTTCAACGCCGTCGGTCACATCTTCGAGATACAGACCGGGCGGAACATCTACGACGCCGTCGAGGCGGAAATCGCGCGCCCCATCGGCATGCAGGAATGGCGTCGCGACCTGCAGCGGAAGTCGGGTGACACCACCGCGTCGAAGTACCTCGCATACCACATGTACTTCTCCACGCGCGACATGGCGCGCATCGGGTACCTGATGCTTCGCAATGGCGTGTGGAACGGCAAGCAGATCGTCCCGGCCGACTGGGTGAAGAAGAGCACGAGTGCCATCACGCCGGTGGCACAGATGCACCCGTCTTCGGTGCGACGCGGTCGCCTTGGGTACGGCTACCTGTGGTGGCCGTTCGACGGCGACTGGAACACGGGGCCCTATGAAGGGGCCTACTCTGGCGTCGGCGCGGTGGGGCAGTACATCACCGTGATTCCGAAGCTCGACATCGTCATTGCGCACAAGACGGAACCACGAGCCGGCAGTCCCGGCGTGCAGCACCCGCAGTTCTGGGCGCTGGTGGACAAGGTGATTGCCGCGCGCACCGGCGCACTGCCGCAGCCGAAGCAGGCCAGCGTTCCGCCGTTCGACGTCATCATCCGCAACGGCACCGTGCTCGACGGCACCGGCGCGCCCGGCGTGAAGGCCGACGTCGCCATCCTCGGCAAGCGCATCGTGCGCGTGTCGCCGACGCCGCTGAACCCGGCCGACGCGGTGCGGGTGATTGACGCCACTGGTCTCGTTGTCGCGCCGGGTTTCATTGACCTGCACGTGCATCTCGAGCCCTTGCTGCAGCTCCCGGGCTCCGAGAGCCATGTGCGACAGGGTGTCACGCTCGCGCTCGGTGGTCCCGATGGCGGTGGTCCCTGGCCGTTCGGCACCTATCTCGACTCGGCCGATCGCTCCGGGCTCGGCATGAACGTCGCGTTCCTCACCGGGCACAACACCATCCGGCGTACGGTGATGGGAACGGAGAACCGCGCGCCAACCGCTGAAGAGCTTACACGCATGCGCGGAATGGTCGCGACGGCGATGGGCGAAGGGGCGTTCGGCATCAGCACCGGCCTGCGCTACGTACCCGGCTACTACTCGAACGTCGAAGAGGTAATCGCGCTCTCGGAAGAAGCAGCGAAGCGCGGCGGCATCTACACCTCACACCTGCGTGAGGAAGGCGTCGGGCTGCTCGACGGTGTCGGCGAAGCGCTCGAAATCGGGCGGCGCGCCAGAATCCCCGTGATCCTCACGCACCACAAGGCGATCGGCCGTCAGGCGTGGGGCAAGAGCACCATCACGCTCGCCATGGTGGACTCGGCGAGGAGAGCCGGCACCGACGTAATGATTGACCAGTATCCGTTCACGGCATCGTTCACCGGACTCGACGTGCTGGTGCCACCCTGGGCGCTGTCCGGCGGGCGTGAGGCGCTGCGGAAGCGGCTCGACAATCCCGTGCTGAAGGACAGCATCACGCGCGGAATCATCGATCTCATTCTCAACGACCGCGGTGGCGGCGACCTGAGCCGTGTGCAGTTCGCGATTGTCACGTGGGACCGGTCGCTGCAGGGGAAGACGCTTGCCGACTGGGCCGCGCGTCGCAACCTGAAGCCGACGCCGGAAAACGGCGTGGACCTCATCCTCGAAGGCGTGCTCAATGGCGGCGCTGGCATGGTGTACCACGTCATTGACGAAGCCGACGTGCGGCGCATCATGGCGCACCCCATGACAATGATCGCCAGCGACGGTCGACTGACCGCGCTGGGTGACGGCGTGCCGCATCCGCGCAACTACGGTACCTTCCCGCGCGTGCTCGGCAAGTATGTGCGCGACGATCACGTGCTGACGCTGCCGCAGGCCATCAACAAGATGACCGGCATGCCGGCGGCGCGGCTCGGCCTGCGCGACCGCGGCTGCCTGCGCCAGGGATGCGTGGCCGACGTCACGATATTCGACGCGTCGACGGTGCGCGACATGGGGACGTTCACCGATCCGCACCATTACCCCGAGGGCATTCCTTGGGTGCTGGTGAATGGCGAGCCGGTGATCGCGAACAACGTCTTCACCTCAGCGCGGCCGGGACGTGTGATCCGGCGGCCAGCGCCGGCTCGGCCGTAGAACGCTGGCCTTCTTCACCACGGAGCGCACGGAGAACTGCCTGAGGGCCACGGAGTACGGCAACCCCTTGGGTGAACTACTCGCGCCACGCGATGCACTGCGTGGCGCGATGCTGTTACCTCCAGTTTTGTAGTACTCCGTGGCCCTCTTCTTTTCCTCCGTGTGCTCCGTGGTGAAAAAGTCCAAGACCCGCACACCACGCATAGCGCGCTAACGCCCGCGCACCACCTCTATCCGCTCGATCACGTCCCCCTCGAGCACGCTGTCGGCCACTTCAATTCCCTCAACGATCTCGCCAAAAACGGTGTAGTCGCGGCCAAGATTCAGGTTGTCCTTGAGGTTCACGAACCACTGCGCGTCGCCCGTGTCGTGGCCGCGCGTGCTCATACCGACAGTGCCACGTACGTGCGGCACGGCGCCGAGTTCGTCGCGCAGGAAGCGGGGATGCCCGACGTACTCGTTGTCGCCGGGGCTCGGCCCCTGGATCACGAAGTTCGGTTCCACGCGATGCCAAGCCTGCCGGTCGTAGTATCCCGTTCGTGCCAGCGAGAGGACGCGCGCGGCCATGATGGGAGCGACGTCACCGCGCAGGCGCACCACGAACGACCCGCCGCCGCTCGATGGGGACATCACCACGCGCAGTCGGACATCGGCGCCCAGCGCGAGGCGCACCGCGTCGGCAGGAAGGCTGCGAACGAACGGGGTGCACTGCGGTGCGGTTGGCTTGCCCAGCGCGGTCGCGATGTCGGCGGCCTTGGCGGCGATGACGCAGTCGAAGTCCGTGGCGAGCGTGGCGACGTGCGCGGCCATCTGCGCATCGGCCATCTCCGCGAGGCGCGCCATGACCTCGGTGCGGGCGTCGCGCGAGGTTTCGCTCGAGTCGGCGCGCAAGCGCTGCGCGGTGGTCACCAGAGCGTGCCGCATGGGACGTGTCGGTGTGGCACCCTTGAGCGCGAGTGCCGCACTTCGCACGGCTTGATATCCCTTGGATTGCAATGCGGCAACGTACAGCGAATCGTCCGCGTGCGCCGTGAGCTTCGAGAGCGCATCAATCGCTGCTTCCCTCACGTTGTCATTGCGGTCGCCGGCGAGCGCGCGCAGCGCCTGCGTGTCCGTCAGCACGGCAGCAGCGCGCGCCGCGTAGACGCGCACCCAATGCGTGTCGTGGCGCAGGAATGACGGGAGTTCAGCGCGTGCGACCTGGGGCGCCGCACGCGAGAGTGCCACGATGGCGTGCGCGGCCGGCTGCCACGCGGCATCATCGCGCGCGCGTACCGCGTTGCCGGAGGTTGCAAGCCACGCGCGCATGGTGGCGGTAAACGCCACATCACCTCGGCAAGCCGTACCCGCGAGGTCCGCGGCGCGCAGGCGCACGTGCCACGATGCATCGGTCAGTGCCGCGCCCAGGGCAGTGCAGTCTGCGTTGCGCGTGGCGAGCGCCCGGTAGCGCACGCGCCAGTCGGGTTCGGGATACGCGGGCGGAGCAGGGAGTGCGCCCAGCGAATCTCGTGCAGCGAACTTGGCGTCGCGCATACGGGCCATCGCGCGCCGCGCGATCAGTGCCACCCGGGCGTCGCGACTCGCCATTCCCTCGGCGAGCGCCCGGTCGGTGGTATCGCGCCGGTCCTCGGCAAAGAGGATCCGACGCACGAGACTCGTGTCGGGGGCCTGCGCTGAAAGCGCGGAGGCGGCAAGCACGGAAACGAGGAGGGCTTGGCGTATCATGGCAGGCAATCGACGCCTTCCCATCGGGCGCCGCAAGGGTGACGGTAACGAGTCAGGGGCGCTTGGGAACGGGTCCCCCCGGGGGGCCTCCCGGGCGCCAGCGGAGCAGGCGCCGGACGCGTATCTATTAGTTGGCAGGTAACCCCGGGGAGCGACGTCTCACCCGGATCAGGCCCCGGACCTCAACGCCAGACTCCCGTGCCCACTCGCTCCTATCTGTTCCGTGCCGGACGCCTCGCGGCGCTCCTCATGCTCGTCGTCTCGCCAGTGCTTGCGCAGCAAGCTGGCGGCGGCAATGCCGATGCCACGATCACCGCCCTGCGCGAGACGCTCGCCAAGGAAGGGTACATCGCGCCGGCGGGCGACATCGCCAAGCTGGTGACGGCGCCGCGCCACCTCGTGGTGTCGCTCACGACGCCAAGCCCGGACCGAAAGTGGTTTCTGCGCGAGCAGACCGACGGCCTGCCCAGCGTGCAGACGTATGGCAAAGCCCACGTCTACCTCGGCGGCTTGCAGGTGGACCCCAAGGCCAACCGCGCCCGCGCGCTTACCGCGCGTGGCGCCATCGCACTGCAGTTGATCGATGCGCGCACCGGCAGCACGGCCGCAATTGAAGCGCCCAAGGGGGCGACCATCACGGCGCCCGTCTGGTCGCCCGACAGCAAGAAGGTGGCGTACATCGGCAACTTCGAAACGGCGTCGCACATCTTTGTCGCCGACATCGCCACTGGAAAGTCGGTGCAGATCACCAAGACGCCGCTGTTGGCCACGCTCGTGACGTCGGTGGACTGGACGGCCGACGGCAAGAACATCGTCGCCGTCCTCGTGCCGGAGCCGCGCAGCGCGATGCCGCAAAAGCCGGCAATCGCTACCGGCCCGCAGGTGCGGCTCTGGACCGACGGGGCCAAGGCACCCGAGCGCAACTACGCGTCGCTGATGGAAGAGCCGTGGGAGTTCGACCAGTTCGAGTGGTTCGTCACGGGCCAGCTTGCCGTGATTGACGTGGCCAAGAAGACGGTGAAGAAAATCGCGGCGCCGACCATGCTGTCGTCGGTGGACGTCTCACCCGACGGCCGGTTCTTCCGCGTCTCCACGGTGGAGAAGCCGTTCTCGTACGTGACGCAGTACAGCGCCTTCGGCAGCCGCGATGTGGTGTGGGATGCCGACGGCAAGCAGCTCACCGAGATCTCCAAGCGCGCGCTGCGTCTGGCGGGTGATACGACGGGCGGACCCGGCGGCTTTGGCGGCCGCGGCGGCGCCGCCGCCGGCAAGAAGGGACTCTCGTGGATGCCGCAGGGCGAGGGCTTCTATTACATCGCGCAGGATTCCGCGGTGCGCGGCGACAGCACGCGCCCGGCGGGCGGACCGCCTGCGGGCGGCGCGGCTGGTGGCGGCCGGCCCGGTGCAGGCGGTGCCGCTGCGTCGCGTCCCGAAAAGGTGGTGCAGTGGCTGCCGCCGTTCGGCGCCAAGGACATCAAGGTCCTCTACCAGCACTCGTCCGCAATGGCGAGCGCGGTCTTCACGAATGACGCGCAGACGCTCTTTGTCGCGACCAACAATGTGGGCATGGGCGAGATCTTCGCGGTCAAGCTCAGCGACCCGACCAAGCGCATGAGCATCGTGCGCCTGCGCGGATGGACTCCCTCATTTGCGGGTGGCGGTCGCGCGACGGGCTTCCCCGGCGGCGGCGGTCGCGGCGGGGCCGACACGCTGACGTTCTACACGAACCCCGGTTCGATGCTCACCAAGCGCGGCGCCAACGGCGGCGAAGTGGCCGTCGTCACGGCCGCGGGCGAGGTCTTCCTGAAGGGGACGCAGTACTCGCGCGACTACCTGGCCAACGCGCCGAAGGACTTCCTCGACAAGGTCGAGATGGCGACCGGCAAGAAGACGCGCGTCTTCGAGGGGGCCACGGACGTCGCCGAATCACTCGGCGCACTGCTCGACGATGACGGCACGGCGGCGATTGTGACGCGTGAGTCGCCGACCACGGTGCCGAACGCGTATCTCAAGGATCTCAAGTCGGGCACGCTGACGCAGCTGACCAAGAACGTGGATCCGGCGCCTGAGTTCACCGCGCTGCAGCGCAAGCGCATTGTCGTCACGCGCGCCGACGGCATCAAGTTCGTGGTGAACGTCACGCTGCCAGCCAACTACACCGCGGGGACGCGTCTCCCGGGCATGTTCTGGTTCTATCCGTACGAGTACACCGATCAGGGCGGCTACGACCGCTCGCTGCGCAGCGAGAACGTGAAGCGGTTCCCGTCGTCAGGTCCGCGCACGATCGAGTTCCTCGCGTCGCAGGGGTACGCCGTGGCCAACTTCAATCCGCCCATCATCGGCGACGCCGGGCGGATGAACGACAACTACGTGACGGACCTGCGCATGAACCTGTACGCCGTCATCGACGAACTCGACCGGCAGGCGATCATTGACCGCACGAAGCTCGGCCTTGGCGGCCACAGCTACGGCGCGTTCAGTACGTTGAACGCCATGGTGCAGACGCCGTTCTTCAAGGCGGGCATCGCCGGCGACGGCATGTACAACCGCACACTCACGCCCAACGGCTTCCAGAGCGAGCGGCGCGACCTGTGGAGTGGTCAGCGCACCTACCTCGAGATGTCGCCCATGCTGAACGTGGACAAGTTGCAGGGCGCCATCCTCATGTATCACTCCATCGAGGACCAGAACGTCGGCACCGATCCCATCAGTTCGATCCGCATGATGCAGGCGCTGCGCGCCAACGGAAAGGTGGCGTCGCTCTACATGTACCCGTACGAGGATCACGGCCCGGTCACCAGGGAAACGCTGCTCGACCAGTGGGCGCGGTGGACAACCTGGCTCGACCTGTACGTCAAGAACGACGGCATGGCGTTGGCCAAGAAGAAGCCGGTCGCGGCGGCCGCGACGCAGCCGTAGTACGGGCGTCGCTGGGTTTTTTCACCACGGAGCACGCGGAGAAGTGCCGGAGGGCCACGGAGTACCACAACTTCTTGGGGTAACGACAGTGCGCTACGCAAGGATTCGCGTGGCAAGCGCTGTTCCCCCAGGAAGTTGCCGTCCTCCGTGGCCCTCCGTTTCACTCCGTGAGTTCCGTGGTGAAAAAGCCCAGCGTCCCAGCAAAGATCCAGCCTGACACCGCCCCACCCCCGCTTCCGTAGAGAAGGCGCACGCGCCACAATTGCACGATCCCGTGCGCGCCCCCCAAATCCAGCCGCGCGATCGCAGCTCTCCACACATGGATGAGGTACGCATGACTCGCATTCTCGCCCGCTGTGTTGCGCGGTCGGTCCTCGCCCTCACGCTCGCCCTGCCGGCCATTGCCCTGGCGCAACTCCCGGCCGGCATCAGGAAGGGGGCCACCGTCGAGGGCATCACCGAATACAATCTCGACAACGGCCTCAGGGTCCTCCTGTTCCCCGACGCGTCCAAGCAGACGACCACGGTGAACATCACCTACCTCGTCGGCTCGCGGCACGAAGGCTACGGCGAGACGGGCATGGCCCACCTCCTCGAGCACATGGTGTTCAAGGGAACGCCGAAGCACGCCAATATTCCGGCGGAACTCACGGAACACGGTGCACGCCCCAACGGCACCACGTGGTATGACCGCACGAATTATTTCGAAACGGTGCCGGCCACCGATTCCAACCTGGTCTGGGCGCTCGATCTCGAAGCCGACCGCATGGTGAACTCGTACATCGCCAAGAAGGACCTGGAGAGCGAGTTCTCCGTGGTGCGCAACGAGTTCGAGATGGGCGAGAACAGCCCGCTCGACATTCTCATGGAACGCACGGCGTCCACCGCCTACCTCTGGCACAACTACGGCAAGAGCACCATCGGCGCACGGGCCGACATCGAGAACGTTCCCATTGAGCGCCTCAAGGCCTTCTACCAGCGCTACTACCAGCCCGACAACGCCGTGCTCGCGGTCGCCGGCAAGTTCGACGTCAATCGCACGCTGCGCCTCATTGCCGAGAAGTTTGGCGCGATCCCCAAGCCGATGCGTGCGCTCGATCGCGGCAACATGATCTACCCGACGTACACCGCCGAGCCGGTGCAGGACGGCGAGCGCTCGGTCACGCTGCGGCGCGTCGGCGACATCCAGGCGATCATCGCGGCCTACCATATCCCCGCCGGCACGGACAAGGACTTCGCCGCGGTGGACGTGCTCTCCTCGATCCTCGGCGACCAGCCGTCGGGGCGCCTCTACAAGGCGCTGGTGGAGAAGAAGCTCGCCGCCGAAGCGTCGGCGCTGAACTTCCAGCTCAAGGAGCCGGGCCTCTTCCTGGCGTATGCCAATGTGCGCCTTACGCAGTCGCTCGACAGCGCGTCGCGTGCGATGCTCGCCACGCTGGACGGCGTGACGAGTTCGCCGCCGACGACGGAAGAAGTGGAACGCGCCAAGACGCAACTGCTCAAGCAAATCGAACTCACGCTCAACAACTCCGAAAACGTTGGCCTTGGCCTGTCGGAGTGGGCCTCCATGGGCGACTGGCGCATGCTGTTCATCCACCGCGACCGCCTGAAGGCGGTGACGCCCGCGGATGTGCAGCGCGTCGCCAGGGCGTACTTCAAGCCCGACAACCGCACCATCGGAAAGTTCATCCCGACGGCGAAGCCCGACCGCGCCGAGGTTGCGTGGGTGGGTGACGCCGAAATCGTGGCAGCCACCAAGGATTACAAGGGGAGCGCCGTGCTCGCCGAGGGCGAGGCGTTTGATCCGTCCGCCGAGAACGTGGAGAAGCGGACGACGCGCAGCGCGCTGTCGAACGGCTTCAAGCTCGCGCTGCTGCCCAAGCAGACGCGCGGCAACACCGTGAATGTGGTGATCGGCCTGCGGTTCGGCGATGAGAAGTCGCTCTCCGGCCGCACGACGGCCGCGGGGTTGATGGGCTCCATGCTCGACAAGGGGACCAAGACCAAGACACGGCAGCAGGTCAAGGACGAATTTGACAAGCTGAAGGCGCGTGTCAGCATCGGCGGCGCGGGAAACAACATCCTCGTCACCATCGAGACCACGCGTCCCAACCTGATCCCGACGCTGCGCCTCGTTGGAGAAGTGCTGCGCGAGCCCGCTTTCGATGCCAAGGAATTCGAACTCCTGCGCACCGAAGGACTGGCCGGGCTCGAGCAGAACAAGTCCGAGCCGCAGTTCGTGGCCTTCACGGCGATCCAGCGCATCGTGAACCCATGGCCGAAGAACCATCCGCTGTACGTGGGCACGATAGACGAGCAGATCGCCGACCTGAAGGCCGTAAAGGTTGAGGATGTCCGGAAGGTCTACACCGACTTCGTTGGGGCGTCGTATGGCGACATGGCCATGGCGGGCGATTTTGATCGTGACTCCGTGACCGCGGTCGCGCAGCAACTGTTTGGCTCATGGAAGAGCCCCAAGCCGTTTGCGCGCCTCAAGCGCAAGGCGTTTGACGTGGCGTCGGTCACCGAGTCCATCGAGACGCCGGACAAGGCGAACGCGTTCTACATCGGCGCCATAAACCTCCCGGTGCGCGACGACCAGCCGGAATACGCGTCGCTCGTGGTCGGCAACTACATCCTCGGCGGCGGCTTCCTCAACTCGCGCCTCGCGGTGCGCATTCGGCAGAAGGATGGCATCAGCTACGGCGTCGCGTCGGGCTTCAGCGCGCAGGCGCTCGACAGCGCTGCCGTGCTGCAGGTGCTGGCCATCTACAACCCGGAGAACATCGTCCGTCTCGAGAGCGCCTTCGGTGAGGAAATCGGCCGCTGGGTGAAGGAAGGCGTAACGACCGAGGAGCTCGAGAATGCCAAGAAGGCATGGTTGCAGCAACGGCTGCAGGCGCGTGCGCGCGACGCCGAGCTGGTGACGCGCCTGTCGCAGCAGAGCTTCCAGGAGCGTACGATGGCGTACGACCAGGCGCTCGAGGCGCGCGTCGCGGCACTCACTGCGGAACAGGTGAACGCGACGATCAAGAAGTATGTGAACCCGGCCAAGCTCTCAGCGGTGAAGGCCGGCGATTTCAAGAACAAGCCGCCCAAGCCGATGCCGGTGAAGCCGTAGTCATCCGCTGCCTTTGTCACCACGGAGCACACGGAGGAAGAGCCGGAGGGCCACGGAGTACGACCACAACTGGGGTTAACGACAGCGCGCCACGCAGACAATTGCGTGGCGCTTGCTGTTCCTTCAAGCAGTTTCCGTACTCCGTGGCCCTCAGGCCGTTCTCCGTGTGCTCCGTGGTGAAGAAGACCTAGGATCTTGGCACTACAGCCTTCCGCCGCGCCACGAGTGCGCGCAGGATCTCCGTGCGCAGGTCACCCTTCTCGAATGCCGCATAGCCCTCGAGCGCCTCAAACATCCTGCGAGCCTCCAGGCGGTCGCCCGTGCGCACGAGGGCGAGCACGCCCGCATGACTCAGGATCTCAATCGGCAACCACGTGTGTCCCGCCACGCGAGACTTGAGTTGCGGCGTCACCTCGGCGGCAACGCCCGGCCAGTCGTACGTACCGGCCGCGCGCATGAAGCGCCACGCCGAACGCGCCGCCTCGGGCGCCTTCCAGCGCACCGTGTACCGCTCGATGTCGTTGTAGAAAACGGTATCCACCACGCCGCTCAGCCCGGCATGATGGTCGCCCTCCACCTCAATGGCCATCCGAAGCCACGTAAACCAGTCCACCGGCGCACGCGGCGCCGCCAGCAGCTCGCGCAGCACCGACTGCCTATTGAGGGCAAGCCGATACAGGCGGTCGCTCTCAATCGAGTCGCTCGCCGGCGAGGGCTCGCCGGCACGCAGGCGCGCGGAGCGTGCGCGCAGGATCGCGCGCGGCAAGTCGAGGCCCTCGCGCGTTTCGGTGCCGAAGCCGATGCGCCGTTCGTCGAGGGCGGCGAGCAGGTCGAACCGATCACCCGTGACATCCATGAAACCGCGCGCCGCGTCCTTCTTGTATCGCGTGCGCTCGGCGCTGAGGTCGAGCACAGGGTAGAAGTCCGAGTTCACCAAGTCCCCCGAGAGCACGATGGGCGCCAGTGACCGGTTGGTCGCGACGACGGTCCCCTCGAGCGCCTCCGGTGTGATGCGGCGGAATCGGCGCAGGTCGGCGGCTACCTTGGGATACTCGAACACCGACCAGTCCGGCTCTGGCAGCACCGAATCCGTCGACGCGACAATGAGAATGTCCACGTCGTTGGTGAGATAGATGCGATACGACGGGAAGTTGCGATGCACGGCGCGCACGACGCTGAGCACCAAGTCGTCGTTGATCTCGTACAGGTGCAGCCACTGCCCGAAGATGCCCTGCGGCGCCAGATACTGCCGCGCGCGGCGGTAAAACTCATCGGTAAAGAGGCCGCTCACCCCGCTGACCCACGGATTCGATGGCTCCGAGAGGATGAAGTCGTACTGCCGGCGGGCCGACGCGAAGACCGACCGCGCGTCGTCGTATACGAAATGCGACCGCGGATCGTCGAAGACACGCCGGTTCACCGGGTAGAACACGTGCGATCCGCGCACCATCTCCGGTTCAATGTCGATGGTCGTGAGTCGCTTGAGGTACGGGCTCCCGAGCAGGAAGTGCGACGACATTCCCGATCCCTGCCCGATGACCGCCCCCTCCGCGGCACGCGGCACATGCGCGAGCACCACCATGGGCAAAAGCAGCTGGGTGCTTTCGTCACCGGTGATGACGCGTTCAGCTACGGCGGAGGTATCGAACCAGATCTCCGACAATGACGCATCGGGTTTGCCGTTGGTGGACAGCGCGTACTGCTGCTTGCCCGGCGTCTTGCGCACGCTCACCGTGGCGGTGCGGCCGTCGCGATAGAACACGACGCTGCGGCCGGCATGGTCCACGCGGCCATAGCGATACACGCCGCTGGTGAGGATCTCACGGGTGAACGGCGCATTGAGCGTGGCGCCCAGCACGGCGAAGACCGTGGCGCCGGCGAGCCCCACGGCAAACTTGCGCGTCTCGCGCGACGACGCCCCGGCCAGCCACATCAGCCAGACGCCGAGCGCCATGTCGATGACGGCGCCGCTCACGAGGAGCGCCTTGAGACCGATGAGAGGCATGAGCACGAGCGCCGCGAGCGCCGCTCCGACGATGCTGCCAAGCGTGTTGATGCTGTACACGGCGCCGATGGCGCGCTCGCCGGCGCCCGCGCCGAGCAGCATGCGCGTGATGAGCGGCAGGGTGATGCCCGCGCAGAACGTGGCGGGCAGCATCACGGCCAGGCAGATGGCGTAGCGCGCGGTGGAGAAGGCGCGGTACCCCTCGTCGGTCTTGGCCAGGGTCTCGAGCAGTGACGCCATCCAGTCGAAGCTCATCATGTAGACCGACATGGTGGCAATGGCGAGTGCGCCCATGATCCACTGCGTCACGGCGAGGGTGCGCATGGGGTCGCGGAAGCCGTCGGCGCGCGTGCGCACCCAGAGTGCGCCGAGCGAGAGCCCGAGGATGAACGCTGACAGCATGAGCTCGAACGAGTGCGTGGCGCTCCCGAGCACGAGCGAGAGCATGCGCACCCAGGCGATCTCGTAGATGAACGACGACACGGCGGTGCCGGCGGCGACGATCAGCAGCGTGCGCCAGAGGTGTGCGGGCACCGCCGCCGCCTCGGCAGTCGGCGCCGGATCCACCGGTGCGTCGGTCTCCTCCTGCGCAAGCTGCACCGCCGCCACGACCATCGCGGCGACGACGACGTTGAGGATGGCAGCGGTCTGGAGCGTACCTGGCAGGCCGAAGGCGCTGATGAGTGCGAAGCCCGCAATCAACACGCCCACCGCCGCGCCGAACGAGTTGGCGAAGTAGAGATTCGCCAGCACCTTGCCGCTCCCCGTATGCCCGTCGGGCGACGTGGCGCGCAGAAAGCCAGCGCTCATCAGCGGGAAGGTGGTGCCGAGCAACACCGACTGCGGCAGGATCAGCAGTGCGGCGATGGTCCACTTCACCACCAGGAGTACGGTGCCGCCGGGGAGGGCGGGGAAGAGCGTGTCGTAGCAGAAGGCGGTCACCACGCCGAACACGCCATGGAAGGCAAGCCCGATGACACCGCACGCGGCCTCGGCGCGCGCGTACCACATCAACGGTGATTTCAGTGTTGCCGAGCGGCGCGCCACCCAGGCCGCGCCAGCCGACATCCCGCCCAGGAATATCACCAGGACGATGGTCTGCGCGTACGCGCTATGTCCGACGAAGAGCCCGAGGTAACGGCTCCAGATGGACTCGTAGATGAGCCCCGCCGCGCCCGATAGCACAAACGCGACGGTGAGCATGAGTTGCAGCAGGGTCATGGGTGCTGAAAGTAGCAGGCGGCCGCGAGGACTGCACGGCGCGACCAAGCCTTCTTCACCACGGCGCTCGCGGTGCGACGATACCTTCTTCACCACGGAGCGCACGGAGAACGGCATGAGGGCCACGGAGTACTGCAACTTCTTGGGTCAACCGCGAGCGCCACGCGCACACTTGCGTGGTGCGACGTCGTTAACCCCAGCAGTGGCAGTACTCCGCGGCCCTCCAGCAGTTCTCCGTGTGCTCCGTGGTAGAGAGGGCCATCTCAGTACTCCAGAACCGGCCCCACCCGCTCCGCCCAGTCACCGACTTCCGTCCACGAGCGCACCTGCTCCGCGTCAATGTCCTGCGGCGCCTTGTCGAACACTCGGCGGATGTCGCGTCGCCCGACGAGCCGCTCAAAATGCCCTTCGCCACTCGGGTTGGCGGCGGTGGGATAACGCGTCCACTGGAAGCGCAGTCGATGCGTGCTGGCGACGGCCGCCATGAGCAGCAGGCCCAGCGCCACCGGTCGAAGCGCGCCCGCCCACGTGACCGTGATGCGGATGCCATGGCACTCCTCGCCCGCGTATGGACCAGTGGCGGGAACAAAGGTCGTCTCGCTGAACTCAACGCCCTTCGGCACGCGGCGGGCGAGGTCGGCGAGCACCGCGCCCACGTCGAGCCACGGCGCGCCGACCTGCTGAAACGGCGCATCGGTGCCGCGCCCGACGCTGAGGTTCGTGGCCTCGAACAGGCACGTCCCCGCGTAGAGCTGGGCGCTTTCAAATGACGGCATCGCCGGCGACGTCGGGACCCACGGCAGTTGCGTGTCCGGCCAGCGCATGGCGCGTGCCCAGCCATCGCACGCTATGACGTCGAGCCTGACCTTCGGAAAGTGATCGCGCTGCCAGAGCCGTGCGAGTTCGCCGAGCGTGAGCTGGTGCCGAATGGGAATGGCGTCCTCGCCGAGGAACGACCGGCAGGCGAGGTCGAGCACCGGACCCGCGGCGCTCTGGAGATCGCCACCCAAGGGATTCGGCCGGTCGAGCACCACAACGCGGGTTCCCGTGCGGACGCACGCCGCCAGCAGGTGATAGAGCGTCCAGGTGTAGGTGTAGAACCGCACGCCGACATCGGGAATGTCGAACAGCACCGCATCGAGGTCGCTCAGCGACTCGGCGTCGGGCCGCACGCGCTCGCCGTAGAGCGAGATGACCGGCAGGTGCGTCAGCGGATCGGTGCCATCGGCCACCGCGGCTCCGTCGTCCGCGGCGGCGGTGAGCCCGTGTTCGGGCCCGAAGAGCCGCACCAGCGGAATGCCGGCGGCGATCAGCGCCTCGCGCGCATGACGCCCAGCGTCCGACGCGAGCCGTGCGGCGTCGTTGGTGACAAGACCGACTCGCGCGGCAGCGCCGAGCAGTGCAGCATCCGCGATCAGGCGGTCAACGCCGAAGGAGACTGGGGGCATCCAATTCAAAGGTATGCACCGGCCGTCCCACCGTCAGGCGTTGCCGCCCTTATCGCACCCCGGTTACCGCGCCAGCCACCAGTTCATCTTCACCAGGAAGATGTTGTCGGGGCGGGTGGCCGTAAGCGCACGCGCGTCGTGCCCAAGGTCGAACTCGCCAGACGGGTCACTGCTGCTCCGCGACTGCGTCCAGACGAAGAAGAGCGTGGAGCCCGGCCGGTACTCCCACCGGAAGACCGCATTCCCGCGCAGCGACCGGACGCTGAAGTTCGGGTTGGCGATGCTGAACGACGAGGCCGCGCCAGCGCCGTCGGGATCCACCGTGTACGACGTCACTCGGCCTTCGGTGTTCCGGTTCTCGGCAATCGTCCCCGCGTCGCGACCGTACACGACGACGTCGCGCGAACGTGGAGCCGTGTACTCCTTGAAGCCGTAGTACTTACCGGTGGCAAAGAACGGCTGCGCGTACAGCTCAAAGGTCATGCGCGGTGAGAACGTGACGCTCAGTCGCGTGTCCATGCCGAGGGTGTTCTGTTGGAGCCCTGACAACACGTAGCGCGTGCCGTGGAAGGCGGTCGCCGTCGGGTCGCCCACCGCCTGCACGTACTGCCGCACCGCGCGCGTGAGGTTGTACGACGGGCCGGCAGACACGGCAATGAATGAGGTCGGACGGTAGCGCACCGTGGCGTTGAACTGGTTGCCGAAGCCACGCTCCGTGTTCCAGCTGTAGCTCGCCTGCACCTGGCCGTTCACCCGGCGCGCGGTGTTGGTGCCGTAGTTGAGGTTGAGGTAGCCGCCGCCGGGCACGTACACCGCCGGACCGCCGCGCAGCAGCCGCTCGTCCATGAGCGTCGGGCGGAGAATCAGGAAGGTGTTGAAGAAGCCGCCCGACAGCGTGTTGCCAAAGACGCCGGCATGCACGTCGCGCCCCGTCACCTCGAGTCCCTGATAGTTCCGCTGATACTGCCCGCCGGCAATCAGGGACAGCGTGCGGTACCACTTGCTGGGCTTGCTGAAGAAGCGCGCAATGTTGCCATTGAACCACGCGTAGTCGGCGCGGCTCTGGAAGGCGATGTCGTTCACTTCGTAGCCCGGCGTGCGCGTGTTCCCCATCAGCTCCCAGTTCCAATCGCCGCCATCTTTGCCCACTCGCACGAACGCGCCGTACCCCTGCATGGAAGTCGCCGTCGTGTCCACTTCGCGACGGTCGTCGGGGCGCTGGTAGTATCGGGCGCTCGACTTCTGCCGCGCCGTGATCACGCGCGGATCGCCGCTGACATTCGAGGCCATGAGCGACGCCCGCAGCGAATAGGCGCGGTTCTTCCAGTACGATTCGAGGTCCCACCCGAACATCTCGGAATGGCTGTTGAGCATCGGCCGGAACTCGTCCGTCATCCGGCGCGTCACCGATGACCCATACAATCCGGTCACGAGATTGCCGCGCTGGAAATCGCGCTTCAATCGCCCGACGAGGAAGTTCGTCAGCGGTTCCACCGTGACGTCGGTGCGCGATCCGTCGTCGCGCTGCACCCGCGCCTGCTCCTGCCGCGTGGTGGCGTTCAGCAGGCCCACCGTCCACCCGTTGCCGGTGCGTCCGGTGATCTTGGCCGCGCCGAGGATGGTGGAAGCGTCCGGCATGTCGGCGTACGGACCCTGCGCATAAGCGAGGCTTGCCCCACTTGGAGCGCGCCCGATGCGCCGCGAGTAGAACGACTCCACCCCGGTGAAGTTGCTGCAGAACTGGCAGCGGCTGCTCCCGAAGCGGAACACACCCGCCCCTTCGATGAAGAAGGGACGCTTTTCTTCATAGAATGTCTCGAACGCGCTCAGGTTCACCTGCGCGGGATCCACTTCCACCTGGCCGAAGTCCGGCTGGAACGTCGCGTCGAGTGTGAGATTGGGCGTGAGCAGGTACTTCAGGTCAACGCCGGCCCTCACGTCCTGCGTGCGCCCGTCATTGAACGGGTCGCCCGGCGCAGCGCGCACGGCCTTGGCGCGCGCCACCGTGTACGGGAGCACCTCGAGATGCCGCGGCTGCGTGGCGATCTGAACGCCCTCGAGATGACCAAAACGCGCCGCGCCGCCCACCTCGGTCTTCTTCCAGAAGCTCCACATGTCGAATTCCTGCCGACGCTGGATGAAGCGCCACATCTGCAAGCCCCACGTCTGCATCGAGTCGCGCGAGAAGCGCAGCTGGCTGAGCGGAATGCGCATCTCGGCGCTCCAGCCGGCGCTGTCCACGTGCGCCGCCGTTTCCCAGATGGGGTCCCATCCACTGTCGCAGCACGAATTGCCGGTGCCAATCTGGTCCTGGCGACTTCCGCTCGGATTCACCGTGAAGAAGGCGCGCGACTGGTGATCGTGATAGCCGTCAATGACGATCGAAAACCAGTCCGAGTCGAGGCTTGCGTCACGGCGCGTGAGCTGCGTACGCACGCCCTTGGCCCCCTCCGTGTCCCACATGCGGGCGCCCACGTAGAGCGCGTCGTCGTCAAACACGAAGCGCACCTCAGTGCGCTGCGACGCCGGCTGACCTTCCTCGGGATCGGTCTGCGTGAAGCCGGTGAGCGGCTCCACGCCCGCCCACGCCGCGTCATCGAGCCGGCCGTCGATGGCAATCGTTCCGGCGAGCGCTTCGGCGCGCCCGATGGGAACGGGAATTGCGTGCCCGTTGGTGGTGGTAGTGCGCCGGGACGCCGATCCGGACCCGTTGGCGCCCTCGGCGTTGGCGGCGGGCTGCTGTGCCGGCAGCGCCAGCGCGAACATCGAGCACGCCATTGCCGCAAAGGCGCGAAGGCGGCCGGAGACCGCAGGGCTGGGAGTGGTCATGGTCCGGGGGGCGGGAAGTGGTCGTGCGACGGGTACGTCCTGTTTGATGCCGGAATCCCCGAATTGGTTTACACGAGCACCCGGCTCGGAACGGGGCGCCACGGGGGCTCTCTCACCACGGAGCGCACGGAGAACGGCCTGAGGGCCACGGAGGACTACAAAACCTGGGGTTAAAGACATCGCGCCACGCAATCATCCGCGTGGCGCTCGCCGTTCCCCCAGGAGGTTGCCGTACTCCGTGGCCCTCCGTCTCCTCCGTGAGCTCCGTGGTGAAAAGGGCCAGTGTTGCGGCAGCGACGTCCCTATGCTGTGACTGTCTCCACCATCTTCCCGTCGAACAGCGACACCTCGCGGTCGGCGTAGTGCGCGTAGCGCGAGTCGTGCGTCACCATGCAGATGGTCGCGCCGTTCTGGTGGAGCTCGCTGAGCAGCTCCATCACCGCCTCGCCATTCTTGGAGTCGAGGTTACCCGTCGGCTCGTCAGCGAGCAGGATCGCCGGATCGCCGGCCACGGCGCGCGCCACCGCCACGCGCTGCTGCTGGCCGCCGCTCAGCTGCGCCGGAAAGTGCTTGGCGCGGTGTGACATCCCCACGCGCTCCAGCGCCTTCGCCACCCGGTCCTTCCGTTCGCTCGCCGCCATGTCGCGATACGTCAGCGGCAACTCGATGTTCTCAGCGACCGTGAGATCGCCAATAAGATTGAACGCCTGGAAGATGAAGCCGATCTGGCGGTTCCTCACGCGCGCGCGATCGCCCGCGTTCAACCCCGCCACATGCTGGCCCGCCAGCAGGTACTCGCCACCACTCGGCGTGTCGAGCAAGCCGAGGATCGACAGCAGCGTGGTCTTGCCACATCCCGACGGCCCGCTGATGGCCACGTACTCGCCCTTCGCCACGTGCAAGTCCACGTCCGCCAGCGCATGGGTTTCCACTTCGTCGGTGTAGAAGACCTTCTTGATGCCGCTGAGGCTAATCAGCGCACTGTTGTCAATCATTCCAAGCTCCCGTGAGTACTGTTGTCTCTCTGTTGTCTTTCTGTTGTCTCTCTGTTGTTTCTCTTACTTGATTCTGACCCTTGCAACATTGGCATACTGCGACATGTCCGAGACGATGATCTTGTCGCCAACGTCCAGCCCCCTCAGTATCTCAATCACATTCACTGAGCTCCGTCCCAGCTCCACCGGCACCCGCACCGCCGCGTCGCCGCCGTCCACCAGCTTGAACAGCGACACCGAGCCCGAGCCGGAGCTGAACGCCGGACGTCCGCTGAACAGCACGTTGTTGAGCTTCTCGATCACGATCGTGCCATCCACGCTCAGGTCGGGCACCGCGCCGTTGGGCAGCGCGCCGTCGAGCACCACGTCCACGGTGACCGTGCCGCCTTGCGCCGAGGGATCCTTGCGGCTCACGTGCCCGGCCACGAGGCCGTTGCGCGTGTCGATACTCGCCTTTTGCCCGAGCACCACGTCCTTGGCCTGGCTCTCGGGAATGCGGAGCACCGCCTTGAGCTTGCCGGGCTGCACCACCTTGGCGAGCGTCGTTCCCTCGGGCACCCACTGACCGAG
>Ga0172379_10004119_pt1 | contig 21952 bp, 21 predicted proteins | sample GrowelOW334metaG_FD_119756 | JGI IMG/M metagenome (GOLD analysis project Ga0172379, IMG submission 119756) | Groundwater microbial communities from an aquifer near a municipal landfill in Southern Ontario, Canada - Groundwater well OW334 metaG | ecosystem: Environmental > Aquatic > Deep... | reverse complement strand
GCAGGGACCTTTGCCAGTAAAAACGCAGGATTGCAAAACGTAACGGTCAGCGGACTGACCCTTGCCGGGACCGATGCCGACAACTACAACATCGTCGAACAAACAGGACTCAGCGCAACGATTATTCGAAAATCGCTCACAGCTGCTATAAGTTCAGATCCTTCAAAAACATATGATGGAACTAATGGCGCAATTCTTACTTCAAACAGTTATAGAATAGATACAGGTATAAGTGGAGAAAACTTTACTATTAATCAGACAACAGGAACTTATAACTCTAAAGATGTGCTGAGTGCAAACAGCGTAATGGTATCATTAACTTCAGGTGATTTTACAGTTAACGGTTCCACTTTGGCAAGCAATTATGTTCTGCCTACAACAGCAATTGGAATGGGAACTATCACTCCAAAAGATATCACGGTCATTGCAGATTCGCTTTCTAAGGTATATGCAACATTAGATCCAGTATTGACATATCGAGAAACAGGACTTGCGTCAGATGACACGTTAGGTGGCACACTTAGAAGAGTATTAGGCGAAACATCAGGTGATTATGAGATATTAGAGGGCACACTTATAAATCCAAACTATGTTATTGCATTTACAAAAGGTGTGTTTACTGTAAGATCGGATATCCAAAACTATATCACTACCATAGTAAACAATCACTCTATAGATGTCGAACCACCTATTACAGCAACTATTGACACTGCTGCCATAGGTTCAGGTATACAACAGACAAATATTTCTGCAGTAAATACAAATATACCGGTTATTTCACTGAATAATAATCAAGTATTCACTATTAGCAACGGAGGAGTACGTCTACCTGCTGGTTTAACTCAAGATCTCCCATTGGTTCAAAACATTAACGCAACCAACAATGGAGACAAAAACTAATGAAAAAACTAATTACATTATCACTAATAAGTACGACGCTTCTATTTGCAGCCTCCGTCAATGTTCCAAACAGCAGTAATATCCTAAGAGAAGTACAGCCTCCAAAAGATATTCCTAAAAGCACGATTCCTTTAGTTGAAATAGGTGGAGTTCAAAAATACGCTCCAGCTATGATCGATGATAAAAGCGGAAAAACTCTCCATGTAACAAGTTTTAAGATAACGGGAGCTATCCATATCGATGAACAAAAACTCTTGACTCTTATTGCATCGTATAAAGATAAAGACCTTACCTTCGGTCAGCTACAAGAGATAGCATCCATTATCACAAACGAATACCGTAAAGAGGGGTACTTCGTAGCACGCGCCTATATACCGGTTCAGAGTATGAGTAACGGAGTTTTGGAAATAGCGATTATTGAAGGAAATTACGGCGAGTTCCATTTTAAGAACAGCTCTTATGTCAAAGACAGTATAGTCCAAGCGATGCTGGAAGAAGCAAAAAAAGAGGATGTTATCAACACCAACACTCTAGAGCGATCTTTGCTTATTATCAATGATACTCCAGGTATTGTCGTCACCAAAGCAGATATTAAACCAGGAAAAGATGTCGGTACAAGTGATTTTGATATTGATGTCAATGCATCCAACCGTTACAATGGATATATTATAGGAGATAACTACGGAAGCAGATATACCGGGTACAACAGAATCATGGCAGGACTGGATCTTAACTCACTAGCAGGCATAGGAGAGAAATTCAGCTTAACTGGGCTTATCAGTAATGGAAGCAACCTTAAAAACGGTTCCATCACCTATACTGTTCCTCTTATGCCAAATGGATTGACAGCACAGATCGGTTACTCAAAAACTACCTACGTACTAGCTCAAGAATATACTTCATTAGGAGCTACCGGTACTTCAAACGCAGTTGATGCTACCTTGTCCTATCCAATCATAAGAACAAGAGATCATACTCTGAAAATCTCTTCTACAGCCTCGTTTAAACGTCTAAAAGATTACCAACAAGAGCAGACAATAAGCAATAAGAGAGCAGATACGATAAACCTTGCTCTCTCTGATGTAAAAAGTAACTCTATACTTGGATACCCTTCACAAATATTTTCAGGGGTAACACTAACAATGGGTAATCTGAAGTTTTTAGATGACACCTCAAAAATCATTGACGAACAAGGGGCAAAAACAGCAGGGAATTTTTCAAAAATAAATGGATACGCACGAGCAATGACCTTCCTGCCAAAAGAGTTTTCTTTGCAAACAGGTATACAAGTACAAAAAGCTCTAGGACATAAAAATCTAGATGGTAGTCAAGATATAAGCGTAGGTGGCATAAACGGGGTTAAACTCTTTCCAGACAGTGAACTTAGTGCTGAAAACGGAGTGGTATTTAATGTGGAGCTGTTTAAAGACCTTGGCGTCTATAATAATATAAGCAATAAAATAGGTGCTTTTTATGATATTGGAATAGCTTCTATGGAAGACACCTCCAACGATACTACTTTTCAAAGTAGAACCCTTCAAGATATAGGTCTCGGATATTACGGTTCCTACCAATCCTTCTTCGCAAAAGCACAACTGGCTAGAAGCATAGGCGGATCATACGTAACAAGTGAATTAAAATATATGACAAGAGGTCTTATCCAATTAGGATGGAGCTTTTAAAGGACTGGAATCATTCCAGTTTTATATATATTACTCATAAAACACAGGTGTGACACGATAAAATACTTCTAAATAGGGGTTTTAATGACTTTGCGCGTATATTATGAAAATGCCGTATATGCTCTAATTTTCTAATAATACACAAAATAGGGAGTTTCTTCACGCACAAAACTCTCTAATTTACACAAAATTCTTAAATAATGTCATCCTTCTGTCACACTTGTCACACCACAATTCTTTTTATTTATTGAGGCATAAATATGTTATAATATCCGTACCTGATCCGTATAGGAGTTAAAAATGCAAGCACTCTCTTTTTACAATGGAGCATTAGACAATACTAAAGATGCAAGATTTGAGGCGAAGTTAAGTTCTAAGCTTAAAGATTTTATTCAATTGGCCGCAGGATTACAGGGATGTGATTTAACCGCATTTGTCCTTTCAGCGGCAGCAGAAAAAGCGAGAGTAGTAGTCGCCGAAGCTGAGATGATCGCTTTAAACGAGAAAGATCACAAGGCATTCATGGAAATTTTGATGAATCCTCCCAAAGCTACTTCACAATTAAAAGAATTGATGGCTATGGATAGTTTGAATGAGCGCTAATACAATCGTATTAGAACGCTTCGATATTACAAAAAGCTACAACGGGATTAAAAAATTCGATTGTGGCCATGAGATGATCAATCGATTCGCAACCAATTCCCTAAAGCAAAATGTCAAAAATAGCATGTGTCAAGCCTATGTATTACTTGATACGTCAAGGGATGATAGGTTTATCGGCTATTATAACATCATGGCGTTTTCAATAGCAAAAGAAGAATTCAATACTTCACCAAGCGGCTCAACAAAGCAGATACCTGTTTTGCGGTTGGTAATGCTTGGAGTTGATCTCTCTTATTCAGGTCAAGGACTTGGTAGTAAACTTTTAAAACATAGTCTTGAATTAACCTTCAGGTTATCATTCGAAGCTGGGGTTGCAGGGCTTTATTTGGATGCTGAAGATGGTAAACATGACTTTTACCAGAAGAGAGGGTTTGTTGGAATTAAAGCAGCGGATTCAATAACGAATATTTTCCCGATGTTTATTAGTGTTGCTACTATCGCTGATGCGAAATAAGCATTAGTTCAATAATTAGTCAGCCCTGAAAAACTAACTTTGAGTTAGTTCAGCGAATAACTTTTGGTATTGTAAACTGGGAATTTAATCGAAAGCCTCCACTGCTCGATAAGATGATTAGTTATTAATACCAACAGCCAGTAATTGGCTATAAAAAATAGAGCTTGGATGAAACTAATCATCTATTTGTTCATATTCCAGGCGCAAGCAGCCATCAGAAGATTGATTCGGTTGCTACTGTATCAAATGCTAAGAAGCTGTTTGGAGATCTTTAAAGCACTCTGCAAAGCCCCCTCTAAATAGCCCCCTTCAATGTACGAGGTCTCTGTGCCGATACAACTAAATCGACCATCAAACGCACTGATGTCCAATCCATAGTCGGGATGGTCACGCAAGGGAATTTGATCCAAAGGGGTTGAACAGCAGGGATCGATTTTCCAATCTTTGAGATCAATACACAGTGGGTGAGCCGCATAAGGTCCAAAAAGACGTGTAAGCTGATCGATAATAGCACTCTTGGATTCTTCAACCGATCGGTGGGCATGAAAGAAACCAAAAAGTGCCGGATGATCGGCTTGCGAAGCATCATGGATTTCTCCCAGTAAACCCTGATGGCTTATCGCAAACCCGCTCAAGCCATCCTCTCTCCAAAACGCACTCTCATACGAAATCAACGCTTTAGCCGATTGAGCCATCCAAGTGGGGGTTTGATTTAACTCAGACACGATTTGCGAAGACAGAGGGGGTGAGAAACAGATATTTTGGGCAATCAGTCTTGGCGGAAGTGTCGAGATTACTCTGTCACCCTGGTAGTGGTTTATCCCGCTTTGGACAATTATCACATCATCTTGATCCAGTATCGTATCCACAGGGGTATTGAAATGAAACTTTACTCGATGCAGCTTATTGTACAAAGCATCTGTGAGGGTACTGACCCCTCCAGCAAATCGCGATGAGGGTGCATATGGGGCAGGGCTGAAGCGTTGAACCCCTTTTGGATCATCATAGAGCGCATACCCTTTGGTGTATTGCGCAAATAAGGTGAGATTCAGTTCATTGGAAAGTGCAAGTGTGGCTTTGTGATGTGACCATACCCAAGTAGGTCCCAAGTCGCCCCCGTTTGGTGTTCCTAAAATTCGTCCGCCGATACGATCATTCGCCTCAAGAATCACTATCTCAAAATGATCTTGAAGCAAGTATGCGGAGTAAAGACCACTGAGTCCGGCTCCTATAATGATAAGACGTTTGGGTTTACTGTGATTGGGCACCGGGCTTTGAACCTATTGTTAATATATCGAAGGATAGCATGGAAAAACTGCTGATGACGCTTTGTAAGAAATTTAAATATCTCGTTTAAAAAAACCGCAGCGTATAGTGCATGTAGAAAATCTTTAAATTTTACTCAACACACCCAAATGCCATATTTGTAATATGGTATTCCTTATATCTTTTTGTGCGGATTCTAAATAGTTTTTTTAGTAGTCGTATCATGTGTATCTTTCCAGCAAACGCTGTTGCTGTTTTGTCGTGAGCACGTTGTCGTAATTAAAGCGTACGGACTCCTCAAATACTTCTGCAAATACATTTATTTACGGTTGATCTTTGCTTGATGATTGTCGGTTTTTGGTGTAATGAAAAAAATCGGAGGCTGAAATATCATCTTTTATTATACTGATCTTAAAACATTTGACATGCTTGAATATCAAGATGATACGAAAATGCGTAATTTAACGGATGCTGTCACCAAGATGAGGGAAAAGTATGGGATGGATATTGTACGTGGCGGAGGGGAGATGCAGGAAATGCTATTCATTACATTAGTTTGTTTTATCGTTTTGATACTGCAAATTTTCCATATAAAGCACCAGTCAGGAGTTAACCTAACAAGGCACCTTTTGAGTTCTTCTTTTTGAGCATAATAATCATTGGTAAAATAGACCTATTTCTTTTCACCCAATGCGGTTCCCAAATATCCCAATGATCCTACCGCTCCAGCAAGGCTTTGTTGCCAGTCTGAGGGCATAAAGACCACTTTTGCATTACCTGATTTACTGAGGTTTTGGACACTGTCGATATAACGTTGGGCTAAAAGATAATGAGGTGCTGTTTCTCCGCCTGCTAATCCTTGGGCGACAATGATCATTGCTTTTCGATCTCCATCGGCAAGTTCTGCCTTGGCTTGTGCATCAAGTTTGGAGGCTTCGAGTCTTCCTTGTGCTTCTAGAACAGCCGCTTCTTTTTGTCCTTCTGCTTTGGCGATGGCTGCTTTTTTCTCACCATCAGCGATCATGATGGTAGCTTCTCTTTGACGATCCGCTGCGGCTTGACGCTCCATGGCTTCTTGAAGATTTTGGCTTGGACGGATGTCTTGGACTTCCAAGTTACCTAAAGTCAGTCCCCAGCCGCTAAGTGAATCTCGAATTTTCATGGCAACATCCGCTTTGATTTGATCTCGTTGAGAAAGTGATTCATTCAGTGTCATTCCACCGATTACGGCACGTAAGGTTGTCGTTGTCATATTCCCAACAGCACTCTCGAAATCGCTGATCGAATAAGATGCTTTGCTGGGGTCAGTAACGCGGTAAAAGACGACTGCACTGATGATGACAACCGCATTGTCTTTAGTAATGACCTCTTGCTCTCTGGTTTGTTGAATCAGTTCTTTGGTGATGATTTTATACGCGACAATATCCACAAACGGAATCAGTAAATGAAGACCCGGAAGGAGCGTTGTATTGTATTTGCCTAATCTTTCTACGACCCACTCTTCACCTTGTGGCACGATACGTACCATACGAGTAAGCGCATATATGACTCCACCGACTAAAATTAACGAAAAAAGTATTCCTGCATCCATGATATTTATCCTTATATGTGTTTTTCGACAATGAGTGTATTGCCGCGTACTTCTACGATTTGTATCTCTTCACCTACTTTTATTTCTGAACCTAGAGCAAGCGCTTTCCAATGACGATTACTAACGACACTTTCGTACAGTTCAACATCTCCCTCTTCATGTACCGATAAGGGGGTTATTGCTTTTCCTAAAATACCCACAAACTCGTTGTGAGTTCCGACACCTGCGGTACTGTTATCGGCAATGTGTTTGTTTTTAAAAACAATCGCACCGATGACCATAAAAATAGCAGCAACAATCAATTGCCAAAAAAGTGCCTCAGGAGCGAAAAATCCGACTGCACCGGCAATTAAAAATCCTATTCCGGCAAACAGTGCAAAAAAAGTTGGGAGTATCATTTCAATTACCACTGCGATCACCGCAAAAATAAGCCAGATAAAATACGACATTTACATCCTTTATTCAGACATTATGAAAGTAGAGTACATTGATACACCTTATTTCATACTGATTAATACAAATTGGGGGTATTATGTTTTGCAACACGGCGATAGATTTTTTTGGATAACGGTTTACGCACATGTAAGGAGATTTCTCTACGACATGCTGCGAGTATTGAACCGTCTCGTTGAGTAATTGGTTTCATGATATTGTCCTTCTAAGTAGGGGAGAGTTTTCCCCAGATACGCTGCTATTGCAACAGCTCTTTAAATTGTGGGTGAACCACGATCTTGTTGACTAGCTCTTGTACTGCCGGTAAGTATGAACGTTGCATTTCGCTGCACGCTGAATAGGCGCTAAAGCTTGACTCGTAGTCATATCGAGAAACTACATCAAAACTTTTCCCATTACTAGAGCTTACTTTGAGTTTGAATTCCCAGTATGCATTTCCAAGTGTGGTACTTCCATAGATACTATCAAGATTTCCGGTAACCGTGATTTTAGATTTAGGATCGATCATATTGCCCATCTCCATCTCAGTTGAAAGAGCATCTTCGATGTATTTGGCAAACGTCATTCCATCAGGTGTCCCTACAGGCGTTGCCAGACGGCACATTACTTTGGATTCACCTTCATTGGTTGAAGTGAATTTACCAATATTTACAGGCGATGCAGACGCTGCTATGGTTTTAACTGCACGCATGTTTTGAGGAGCGTTTGAATACGTCGGAACTTTGTTCGCACAACCACTTATCAATATTGCTGCTGCAACTACTACACTTAATGTCATCGCTTTTTTCATTGGTTATTCCTGTTTTTAAAAGATAACCAGCAGTTTATCGGTCAAAAAGGTAAGCAATAGTTTTGGGATAATTCCTGAAAAAAATAATTGTTAAATTAAGCTACAATACTCTTCTTAAGAAAAAATTGAGATGAAGTGAGTTATAAAATATGTTTACAAGACTTTTTTTTAAAGCACAGAAATACAAAGGTCGAATATTTGCAATATTATTTGTAATGTATTTTGTTGTGGGGTTCTTTGGGTATTACATAAAATCTGGTGATATGAATATTATGGAAATGATATATCGGACGGTTACGCAGTTTGGTATGCAATCGGATTGGGATTTTTTTAAAGATCATAAAGCAGAAGATGCAATTGCATATGCTCTCATCTTAACTTCTGCGTATTTGGCAATAATAACTTTTGTATCTGGTGCTGTTTTACTATTACTTGAAAATATTGTTGTTGATGGACGCACAAAATCTATTAGTAAAAAAAATCATCTAATTGTTGTAGGTTTAAGTAAAAATTCTCGGGCTTATATTAATAATGAAATAAAAAATAATAATTATAATTTAATCATTGTAGAACAAAATCCTGATAATACTGAGATTCATTCGTATAAAGAAAAAGGTATAGGTGTTCAAATAGCAGATGCCACTAATCCTGATTTTATTAAAAAGTTTGAATTTAAAAATATTGATCATATATTTATCTCTGCTGGAAGTGATGAAAAAAATATCGAAATCGCATTAGAATGCAGTAAAGTTCTAGAAGATTGTAAAACATTTAATGTAAGAGTTGTTATCAGTTTAAGTCCACAAGGAAAACGTCACTACTATACCAATCAAGGTCTTTTAGATATTAATCATGGATTTATAGAAATAGAAGTTTTTTGTTATGCTGAAGAGGCTGTCCAAAATCTATTTAATATTCATCAACTTGATGGAGATGATATAGATATTATTACATCGGATAAGCAATATTCATTGATGGTAATTGGTTCTGGTGAATTGGCAGCTGAAGTTGTCTATCAGGCTACGCTGATTAGTGCATTACCTAATCATAATCATTTCAAGATTTATTGTATTGATGATCAGCATAGCACATTAGAAAAAAGAATTACGTATTTATTTAATGGTATTAAATCAATTACGAATATTTCTATAGAGTATCTTTCTGAATACTCATTATCTAGTTGCAATAATGTATTGAAATATCATGATGTGTCAATACAAAATATTATTGTTTGTCATGATAATCAAGAGAATAATATTGAAGTTTCAGCAGATTTAGTAGAGCGAGTATATCGCCAGGCAGATTATTGTCCGAAAATATTGGTTGCAATTTTTGATATGAATAAAATTGCTGCTAGACTTGATGACAATAATAACTTACATAGAAATGTATTTTCATTTGCAGAAACTCATCGAATTTTTACTAGAAGTCATGTATTAAAAGAAAAAAACAAACTTGTCGCATTGTTTATGCATAATGGATACGGAGAAGGTCAGTTCAATCCTGAAGCATTGTTGAAAGGTCATGAAAAAATAGTGGCAATCAATGAATGGCTAGAATCTAAAATAAGTGATAAATCTTCAAATTTAGCACAAGAACGTCATATCACAATCAAACTAAAAGCACTTGGGTTATCCGTAAAAGTCAATACTAATATTGATAAAGTTGAACTACTAAAACATAATCGACATAAGCTGGATGAAAAGCTCAGTATCAATGGAGAAATTTTAGAGGTACTACATTCTGAAGTTGTTGATAAGTCCTCATCTCTTTTTCCAGACAATTCTAAAAGATTTATTCATAAACTGGTTGATTGTGAGCATGAACGTTGGACAAATTTCCATTTCTTGAATGGGTGGATTTTTGGAGAGAAAGAGAAAAATAAAAAAATTCATGATTGTTTACTACCTTTCTCTGAATTCCCAGAAGAGCTTAAATACACAGTTCTTTATGATGTATATGCAACGCTTTATTTACCTAACTATTTAGCTCAAGTAGGTATCCAATTGATTGATTATGATTTAAATACAATAAAAAGACATCAAAGAAAAGACATAAATATATGATATTGAAAATTGGCGTGACAGGACATCGTTTTTTTTTACATGAAGAGACGGTTAGACAAGAGGTTAGAAAACATTTGTACCAATTAAAGAAATCTGCTTCAGACTTTGAAATTATATCTCCTCTTGCTGATGGAGCTGATATGTTAGTTGCCGAAGAAGCAATGGAAATTTTAGATGCAAAGCTAACTGTTGTTTTACCTTTTGAATTACATGAATATAAGAACACAGTCATTGAGAAAAAAAGATTTAATAATTTGTTGTTAAAAAGTCAAAATATTAATGTACTACTAGAAGAAGGTAGTCTCAATGATGTAATAAAAGAACAGCAATATTATTTATGTGGTAAGCTAATTGTAGATCAATGTAATGTGCTTATAGCACTTTACGATGGTTTACCAGAATTAGGACTCGGAGGAACAGCGCAGATTGTTGACTACGCATATAGCAAACAAAAGTATATTATTAGAATAGATATTAAGCGATAACATTTAATATATCAAATCATGGGCTTTAAGAGCTCAATATTAGTTAGTTTTATTTGCAATTTATTTGTGATAGATGATGAATAAATTAATTTTTGATAATAATCTTCATTGTTTAAAATTTCATTTCTAATTTCTTCAAACTGTTTCATACACTTAAATTCCAATTCATTGTCGTCATTCATTTTGCTTTCTTTATAGTTTTTATAAAGCGTTTTTAAATAAGAATAGAAAGAGCTGTAATCTATTAAAATCGTAGATAAATGAAATTCGTTGATGTCTGAATTAGAAAAATCATAATAATCAAATACTTCTTCTAGTGATGTAGTGAAAAATTTATTATGAAAGATTTTATTAATTGACTCATGCAGTGGTGATTCTTTTAAATTATTTTTTATCATACTAAATGTAATCTCACATTTTTCATATAGTATTTCGTTTGCATCTTGTTCAGCTTTTTTATATTGATGAATTAAGACTAATAAGTTTTTTATAATTTCCTGTAAATTTCCTGTAGAAAAACTTTCAACGCTAATAATTTCATTATTTCTTATATATTTTAAATAAGAAAATAAAATAGATTTTTGATCAAGTGAAGTTTTTGCATTGATTTGTTCATTACTATCCTCTGTATACAAATCATAATTGATGAATTGATAGAGTTTCTGAAAATTATATTTTGTTATATTGTAGTCATCTATAAGGATAGAGTTTAACAATTCACTGATCTCGTCTTTATTCTCTCCAAGCATATTTTTAATTGTATACTGTATTGTATTATCAAACATTGATTTTGTTAATTCATTTAAAGAGCTATGTTTTTTAAAGTTATTAAAACAATCTTCACACTTAAATTCATTTCTAAATTTTATTGATAAATACCATAATGCACGATATTGTAAAAATGGTATTTTAATACATTGAACAAATTCAAGCGCGTTTTGTAATTGTGAGAAGTTATATATAAACAACATTATTATGGGAGAGTCAAGAAGGCTATTTTTGAACCACGTTTTTTCAAATAACTCAACATATTTCTTCTCGTCTAGTATCACTAGCGAAAGGATGTAAACAAATTTTGAAAATTCTAAATTATATTCATTTTTAGTGTCTAAACAAGAGCTATAAAGCTGACCTATTATATGTGGATTATTTTTAATAAATTGTATTATATTACTTTGATTATATATACTTTTTATTACGTAAACTGTTTCTTTAGTCTGATTACATGAAGATATAACCTTAAATATATAGCCAATAAACTCATTAGTAATAAAAATATTTTTATTGCTTTTCCTTATATAATTTATATTTTGATATAAATAATCTATTTGTATATTAAGCGCATATTGCTCTATCTGAGTTAAAAATATATTAAAGTTTGTTTTTAGTGAAATATTTAATTGTAGGTTCCATTGACCACTGTAATATTCATTGTATTTATTTATAATACTATTACACACGTTTAAATTATCTAAATGTGAAGTAAATATATGTAAATAATGGTTTAAACTCTTAGTGTCATTTTTTTTAATCAACTTGTCTATATAATAAAAAATAACTTCTTCTTCTATGTCAGTTAAATTTAGAATTCTATTTGGCAGAAAAGTAGTGTCATTCCCATAATTTAGATACAAATCGATTACCTCATCATCATGCTTTAAACTATTAATATTATTTGCCATTGATGATAATTCTTTTCTTTCTTGGTGCTCTACACATTTATCAATTACATATTTATACAAAGAGTTAAATTTACTCAAATTATTCATTTTAAAATATAATTTAACAAAAAAATCTAAATGTGTTGAAGGAGAAAAACCACTTGATAAATAAAAAGACTCTATACTAGTCAAAAATTCTTGATTATCCGTAGCCTTAATAGCCTCATTTGAGATATTTATTAAATCTGTATCTTGAATATATTTCAAACAATAATTCCAATAATGTATAAAATCATTTTCCATTATAAAGTTTGGATAAAAATTGATTACATCGTGATTTTTAGAATTTAAAATTGAATCAAGACCGCCTCTCTTGTATAGTTCCACTATCTTTTCTAGTTGGGTAAGTGTGTTTTGCATATCCTTAGGTAATGTATAAAATGTATAATCATTTCTTTTAAGTCCATTTTTAATTGTCAATTTACATATATTAAAATTAATATCATTTGACAAATCTTTTAAATCATACTCGGTTAATTTTTCAGAAATTTTAAACTTCTCGGGACCATTTTTTTTCTCTCTATTTATAATAAAAGAAGAAATGTCTTTATTCAACGCGCTGAATATATTTGGATTATTAGAGCGCCTTAAATATTCATATACTCTTTTATAGAACTCTTTCGGAGGTCGATTTTTTTTACTTTGGTATAATTTTTTAATTTGATTTACTAAATTTGATTCAATTGTTATTTTTCCTCTTTGAGTAATAGAAGTTATCGCTGCGTCGTTATAGATGACCAGTTTGTCTTTTAATAGTGTATTTTTTAAAACTGCAGTTTTTGCAATATAATCTCTAAGTATAACATAGTCAATTTGGTCAAAATATTCATAATTTGATGTACTTAAAAACATGTCATATAATTTTTTATATTTCCAACCAAACATAATTTTTAAAATATTGGCAACAAAATATGGTTGATTTACTAAGGATACTACGGCAAATAATTTTTGTAGCTTACTCATTTCATTGATTTGATTTATGTCGTAGTACGATAGAAATTTAGCTATGAGGCTATCGAGTGATTGATCAACTTTAAATTTTTCAAATATATCTGTAAATTTTGAATTATCTGCAATAGAAATACTGATATTTGTTTGTAGTATGTGTGCTTTAACATAGGCATACAGTAAGGAAATAGCATGGGTAGTATTGATTTTGCTGTTTAAAAGTACATTTATAATTTTTTCTAATGTTTTATATAATGAATTATTTGCGGAGTAAATATTAAGTCCATGAAAATTATTTATAAAACTACTAGCGCCCGCGATTTCTTTAAATACTTCATCTTCATTGTTTAAGAGTTGTATCATATCTTCATTTGATATTTTATTGGAAACTAATACACCATTTTCAAAGTTGTATTTATTAAATAAAGCCTCCTTAATAGAGCTATGAGCAATTACCACTGTATCATTATTAAATATATCTATAAGTATTGTTAATTTATTTTGGATTATTTCTTTTACCTGTTTATATTCAGAAATTAAAGATAAATCATAAAATGAAACTGGATCATCAAACCAAAAAAGTATTTTTAAAACTTGTAATTCTTTATCTGAGAAATCATCAAAAATCATATTATAATAGTCAGTTAATTCATTTGGTAAAGAATCTAAATAATTTTCAATAATTTTCATATCAACATGATCCATAGCATGAATTTTTTGATTTAAATTTACAGTTAAATATTTTAAGTACAATGGCAAACCATTTGATTTCTCATAAATAAAATTTATCAAGATCTCCATGTCTGCTTGATTGACTTCTTTATCTATATTACATGCTACATAGCGTGAAGTGAATTCGGCATTAAAGTTAGATAATTTTAATGTGTAATCGTCTTGGAGATTACCATATACTTCAAAGAAATCATATTCAAGCTGTTGCTGTTTTAAATAGTTTGTGACTTGGTTTTTCCTGGCGGAAACAATGAAATGAAAATTATGTGCTGGTACAATTAAACGTTTGAATAGTTCTTCTTGAATTTCTATTGCATCAAGATTATCAATGAGTAAAATGAATTGTTTGAGATTGTGTTCAATACATTGTTTGGAGTATATTTGAAATAATGTACTTATTCTATCATAAAAAGTAAAGTGTGTATGTATAGAACTTAAGACATTAGAATTGATACCTTTTGATTCAAAGATATTGGTTATATAACTATATAAATATCCATAAAGAGATTCTGAAATTTCTTGAATTGAACTGCCATTATCGATGAAGTAAAGAAAATTATTAAACTCATCATGTTTGTTTATATTTTGAAACATGTCAATCATAAATGAACTTTTTCCTACACCAGGATTTCCAGTTATATATAATAGTTTGCTTGAATAATGGTCACTTTTTGGAAAAAAACTATAACTAGCATCTATTTCTATGTTACGGGTAATTAAAAACTGATTATTTGAAATTTTGTTTTGTTTATTAGTTTGCAAATTAAACAAAACTCTTGCTTGATGTTGATTTAACGATGTTTCTAAAATGTGTGTTTTTATCATTAATGCTGTGTGCTCATCAGTATTTGATGTATTAATTAAAATAGTGCTTATAGTATGATTTTGTTTTACTTTTGAAATAAATTCATACATATCATTATTAGTAATTGTATTTAAATATTCTGGATTAAAATCATTTTTTGAATAAACGAGAATGGTTTTGTGATGCTTCAGAGCTTCAAGATATTCCAAATGAGTATGTGAATATCCATACTCTTCGACAATAGACCCGTAATTATTCCCTAATAATAGTATAAAGTAATCTGCTGTTTTAACATTATCTAAAGATCTCTCGATAGTTTTTCTTGTGTCTGCTGCTTGATCATTCAAATCGATAGGTGAAAAATTATGCATTTTACTTAATGTTGTGAATAAAATACTTCTTAAATCTTTAAATTCTACAAAATTTGATGCTATAAAAATCTTTTTCATAATTTATACTCTCTTTAGATAGTTTCATATAGCAAATTCAGCTGGATTATGCCTTACTTACTATTAAATTATTCAGTGAATGCTGATTGTCGTTGAGGATGACAACATTAAAAAAATACTAGGCAATGTTTTACTAAGAAGCTCTTGCATATCAGACTCTGTACGTTAATGCCGTACTAAGTGTTCCTCTAAAAAGCGCCGCAAGTTCAGCAACTCCAGAGACATAAGCTCCTACAATCAAAACACTCCAATAATTTAAAGTATCAAGTCCTAGAATAAGCGTTCCAAATTGCCATTTCATTATTGCAGCATATGCGAAGGTTACGACGATAAAAAGCCATGTTGACATTAGTCCCCTAGAGCCTGAAAGGGTGATAGTATAGATGGATGCACTGTTAAATAGGAGCCATGCAACGTTGGAAACACTAAATCCGAAAAAAATAAACTCCCATTTTAGAGGATGGTCCAAAAAAATAAATATCGCTGAATGCAACACAATCAGCGCTAGAATTGATATGGCGACTGCATAAAATAGAAACATAAAAAAATGGTAAATTGGTTCAATATAAATCGGCACGTCAGGGGTGTCGATACGAAAGCAAGTGCGGTCTGAATCCATGAATATTCTCCTAATAAAAGTAGCGTATCATAACGCGAAGTACGGGAATGTAGATTTTGGGAATTTTTCTAAAAAACTTCATATGTTGTTTGAGCGATACACTTTGAACATTAAAATACAAAGGAAATAGTATGTCTTACTCTTGCGATGATGATTACTACTGTGACGATAACTATAATAATGGCTGCTGTGGTGGTGCTGGGCTAGCATTTTTCATTTTACTTTATCCGTTCATCCCTTTTATGATTGTAGGATATGAACTCATGGAAAAGTTTGGTGATGGAATCAATGGTTTAAAATGGGGTGGTGTAATTGCTGGTGGAATCATCGGATGGTTTTTTTATACCCATACTGCTAGATTTATCGTTCAAAAATTAAACATTCATTACGGTTTTGTTTTTCTATCGGGATACCTATTTGCAAGCGGACTGTTTTATATTCTTGGATCATTTTATCCGGATAATCAAATGGTTAAGATGGCATGGAATATTGGAAAAGCGATAGGTGTATGGGCGATGAGTGCATCATAAAGGATGGAGCGATATAATCACAAGAGATTAATTTGAGGAAAAATGTATGAACCCAATCGAAGTGCTTGTTGAATGCGGAATTACTTATCAGCCTTTGACGATTGGGCTTCAACTACTCAAAAATACCCATGACATCAAACGTATTCATGTGTTGACCACGTATAGTGCCTATGAGGGTGCGATGCTTTTGCTCGAAGAGTTTTTTCCGGATTTAAATGTCATCTTTTATGGTGAGTTTGTGGATGTTGGCGGACGACTTGAAGATCAGCGTGAGTACCGAGCTAATGTCGCTTCTGCACTTAATTTTGCACGTCATCCGGTTATAGGGTTAGTAGCAAGCGGAACGACATGGATGACGTGGATTTTTTCTCAGATGATGGATGAACGTCAATGCTACTATGTTCAGACACGCAAAGAGTTTGAAGACAAATGTTTTTTACCTCAAGAAAATATCATCGGAACGGACGATGAGGGAAATGTTTATCGTCATGCGGGAGTGGTCAGCAGATTGATGCCGTTGCAGGGGGACATTCAGACTCCAAGACTGTATGTACGTGACCGTAAGATTTCTTTCGTTGGGCATGAGGTTGCTTTGACAATGCAAGAGGCGGCAATGTTCGATTATCTCCTTCGTTGCGGCGGAGAACTGCATTGTGATGGTGAACATACCTCTGCGTACAATGCGTTTTGTGAATCACACGAAGACTATGATACTGAGCGTTCTCTCGTAGAGGATTTCACAGGTCGTTTTCGTCAAAATGTCTCAAAGATCAATGCCAAGATCGAAGAAGCTCACCCACTTGTTTTACGTCATTTGCTCATCGAACGAGACGACAATCGCTATCATATCCGCACGGTAGAATCACTCCTCTAGCAGCTTTTTCAAATACTCATTCAACGTCTCATGAAGAATATGCTGTGAAGGTTTTTCCTTCCAGCTTATTTTTTCAAAGCGATTGCACTCTCCAAACTCTCCTCTGCACTCCAATGACCAATTCTCATCCGATCGCAATAGCCGTAATCGTATGGATTTTTCCGATGCCATTGGTAATGCTGATTTATCATAACAATTTGGACACCTTGAAGGCGTATGGTTGTCATTCCAAATACTCTGGCATACTTTACACCTATACGTGTTCATCGGCTTCTCGTTTTTGAAGAAGTGTAACGTAAATGAGGGGAGGGCAAGCGCTTGGGAAATTTCCCGAAGCTATTGAGGCAGGTTGAAAAAGTTTCTAAGCAGATTGCTAAAAATAATCGGATTGATATGAGTATCATGATAGATCTCTATATCGTTCATTCGCGCTCTTCGTATGGCTGAGGGGCGGAAGTTTTTAGAGATTTTAGTGGATTGATACGCTTCCATCTCTTGTTTGGAGACATTGAGTAAAATAGCTTTGCTCCCGTATCCCAAAATATCAACAAGCCCATCGTATTTATACACATACTCAAGCCCATCCAGTAATCGAACCATTTTACATTCAACGGTATACATACGGTTGTTGTGCGTCATCAAAATATCAAACTCATTCATAACACGGTTTTGCTGTTTGGTCTCATTGCCTTGATCAAAATCAATCTTTACTCCAAGGGCAATGTCATCAAACCCCATTTTTTCACAAAGCCAAAATACATACTCTTCAAACAATGTTCCCTCAAGTATCATTTTTTCAGAGGGAATCAAACGCTGATTTTCATCCACTATTTCCAATGATGATAAAATATCCAGCATGTCCCCATGTGAATCATAGTCAAAGTAATTATCGTCTTTTGTGAGCGCATTTCGTAGCAGTAAAAAACGGTTGTGATCTTTAAAGAGATTGAGAACCCTTTCTTTTCTCTTTAGGAGATAGAGATGACGTTCAGCGTCAAGGACTTCGTAGTTTAGTAGTGAAATGTAATCTTTTACACTTAGTCGTGATTCAAGCTTCGAGCGTGTAATCGTCGTTCCCTCAATAGTGTTGAGTTCATTATCTCTGGCATCGTACGTGACGACTTTTCCTCCATCTGCAAGAACGAGATTGGAGAGGATGAGAGCAAAAGAAGCAAACCCCTGGGTCGAGTGCAAAAGGATTTCTCCCTCATAGGTAGCTCGAACGGTATGATAGAGGCGAACAATGTCATTCTTGCTATCTTCATCGAGAGCAACCAACGTGGTTTCAAATTTAAATGCTTTTTCTCCGCTAAAACGTGCCAATCCGTTACGAAGTTGGATAGCCCTGCGACTATCATCGGAAGCGTCGTCGTGAACAATAATATGATGATTGATTTGGTCTTTAAATTCGTAGATAATGGGGGTGAGAATACTAAGATCATCTCCCAGCAGTGTGATTAATATCATAGAGTTCCTTGAGAGTTAAGGAAGAGATTATACACCAACACTCCACGCTTTAGCGCAAGGAGGGCTGAGTTGATTGGAGCAGGGTTCCAGCCTCGGTTCCTAAATGGAGATTTTCCACTTTAAGCTCGAGACCAAAAAATGGAGATTTGGTATTTTTAAGACTGATGGGGACGAATCCAACGCTCATTTCAGGGTTTTGTTTCTCGATGCGCGTCTTGATTTCTCGTTTTACTTGGCTAATGTAGGAGATACGATCCACCAATGGTCCTACGACTTCTGTTGCAATAAATATTTTACCTTCGGCATATTCTCCCAACTTTTCAGGGCTCATCTTTCTCCCTGTTGCGACGTAGTTAATAAAGTTTTTGTATGCAGGATTGAGAAGGTTTTGGCGCAGATACGCTTTTTCTTCAATGGTTGAATATTTAAACATGGAAAGAGGCTTTTTATATTTACCAACGGTAATATCATCCTCTCCAATGCCCACTTTTTGTGCAAGATCTTTGAATACGTATTTAGGCATTATCACCCCGATTGAACCGACAATAGCATTTTCTTGGGCGATAATTCCCGATAGAGGATTCGAAGCATTATAGTCGATTGCCGAAGCGATATAGTATCCGCCTGATGCAGCCATGCTTTGGACATACATTGTTACATTCATCTCTGACTGAAGATCGTGCAGGTAATGAGCAATCTCACTTGATCCGCTTGGTGACCCCCCGGGTGATGCCATAACGATAAGCAGATGAGGGAAGAGTTCTTTTTTCTCGCGAATTGTCTCCAGTTTTTCGATAATGGTATTAGCATACGCGTCAGTGATCTCTTCATCAATCGTTAGCACTGCAATATTTTTGTCAAAATCAGCAGAAGTCCCCGAATTTATCCAACCACTTTTAACGGCCATCTTCCATAAAAATACAATCTCTGCTGCAAAAAATGTAACGGTGATTAATACCATGATGAGCTGTCTGAATTCTTTGAGCTGCATTTCACCTTTTCGGGTTCCATTTATCCAGAAAAAAGCTTTTATTTTTTCCCACTTGGAAGGGGGCGTAGTGGTTTGTTCATCCATTATAAGAGTCCAGTATTAAAATTTCACGCATTATAGCCTATCCAAATCCATGAGAGAGGGATGGGTGTTTTATAATCCGAAGGAAATGAAACCGATCGTTGAATCAGCAGTATTGGTTTTTCCTAAAATATCCGCCTCGGCATGCTTGTATTTCACTCCAAGACCAAACTTTTTAAAGATCATGTATTCAGCGCTTGCGTCATATTGCATTCCCCATTGCGTTGCAACTGGAACACTTAACGCTCCATAACCGACACCGGCTTTTAATCGTAGGGGAATGTTGTAGCTGTTCTCAAACGTATATCCCACTTTTGCTGTAGCACCCAGTGTGTAGATAGAAGCTGTATCGTCCGCAATACCGTCAGAGCCAGCTCCTTGCCATACATTAAAATCCATACCGATACCTGCTCCAAATCCTGGAAGAGAAGCGATCATTCCCATGATGTCATAATTGATATAGATACCTCCACCGGTATGAGCGCTCGAAGAAGTAGTATCAGAAGTATTTGAAGAGTATCCCAGTTGCATTCCCATTAAGCTTCCTTGATCTGCAAATGCTGCTGTACCTAGAAGTGAAGCCATGATTGTGGAAATAATAATTTTTTTCATTGTTTGTCCTTTAGTAGTTTGTTGATTGGCGCTGTGCGCAACAGGTAATCCTTAAATTGACTGGCAGAAGTTTAATAGAAATTACTCAGAGGATATTTTTTGGGAATTTTACTGATTTTAGGGACAAATTTTGAATAAGTTAGAATGTGTGCATCTAAAGAAGTTAAAGGAAAAATAATGAAATTATCAAAATATACATTCAGCTTTTCTGCCATATTAAGCAGTCTTTCATGTCCCATAATGGCAGTCGGGATATTTGGCCTACTGCAACATCGACCCAGCACAGCTTTATGGTGGGGGCTAATCGGTATCAGTGTAATTATCACACTTTTGACTGTAAGAACCCATAAAAGTGTTGAGATAAATAATGAACAAACACATAATGAAAAAGAGTGATTCGTAATGAACTTGTGGAAAATCATACTTATTATTTTTACTTTTAGATGGTTGTTTGGATCATCTCACAACAGCAGCATTTCAAGTAATGGAGCAAACCTGTGTAACGACTACAACCATAATGGAATTTGCGATGAAGAGGAACAGGGATCATTTAGTTCACTCGATTTTTACGAACCGGATGATGAGCAGGTGTGGAGCAGTATGACATGGTTGGATGATTATAATTGGGGAAGCTCTTGTAGTGATGACGATGAAGATTAATATGAAAATGGATAAAAATGTCGTAATAATAATTATGTGGACTCTTATGCTACAATCGCAGCATAAGATCTACTCCTCAATCCGCTGTCCACATGTTTACCTGTACAGTAATAAAGATTTATTTTAAGCCCTACAAGTTAGTTGGAAACAAATTATAGCGTCATAAAGAGCTGAATTTTTAGTAAAAGAGTATAGTTTCGTCACAGTTAACAATATTGTGTACGTTAAAGCCAATGAAATAGGAGTAAACAGATGCGAATACGGGTTTATTATGAAGACACAGACGTCGGCGGTGTAGTTTATCACTCTAATTATCTTAATTTCTGTGAGCGTGCTCGCAGCCAGCTCTTTTTTGATACAGGGCGTTCTCCTATCACGGCAAGCGGTCATTTTGTGGCGAAGCATATCGAGGCTGATTATCTTAAAAGTGCGAAATTTGGTGATCTATTAGAGGTTAAGACGGTTTTGAAAAGTATTAAAAATGCTTCGTTTACTCTGCTTCAGAGTGTTTATCGTGACGAAGAAAAACTCTTTGTGATGGAGATACAGCTGGTTCATTTGTCCCATGAAGGGACGATTGTTTTGATTCCGGATGAGGAAAGAACTTTTTTACTTGGACTCTCAGAATAGGCTTTTGAGTTTCGGTTTAGCCTGATTGATTGCTTCGATTACTTTGGTGTTGGAGCGAAGGATGGCAATGTCACCGGGGGTCATGCCATCCATGCTCATAGTAGATACTGATGCAGCATGCTCTATTAAATACAAAGCTATGTCTGTGTGATCTTTCCAAATGGCTAAATGTAAGGCTGTAGCGTTGGAACTGTCTTGTGCGTTGACATTTGCCCCTAAAACCATTAAATGTTTGACGGCATCAATGTTGCCTACCCATGACGCATACATCAGAATAGTTTTGTTGTTATCTGAACGGGCGGTATTGGCATCTTCTATGGTTTGTACTAATCGTTTAAACTCTACTGTATCGTTTCGGTCAATGGTTTGTACCAGTTTGAATATATCTGCACCACTCAAAAGAGTGGCAGATAATAGGAGAAAAAATACTATTTTTTTCATTGTTTAAATTGTGTAACAAATTCTTCTATATCATCAAATAGT
>Ga0172379_10004118_pt1 | contig 21960 bp, 24 predicted proteins | sample GrowelOW334metaG_FD_119756 | JGI IMG/M metagenome (GOLD analysis project Ga0172379, IMG submission 119756) | Groundwater microbial communities from an aquifer near a municipal landfill in Southern Ontario, Canada - Groundwater well OW334 metaG | ecosystem: Environmental > Aquatic > Deep... | reverse complement strand
AGCCAATTTTACTGGTGGAGTCAATATAGCGGTCGGTGATGTTGATGGTGACGGTCAAGAAGAAATAGTGACTGCTCCTATGGCTGGTGGCGGACCGCATATCAAAGTTTTTACTAAATCTGGTCAACTTATTTCAGAATTTTTTGCTTATGAGCCTAGTTTCGCTGGCGGAGTCAATGTAGCCTTAGGAGATGTTAATAATGATGATCTTGATGAAATAGTTTTAGCCCCCATGAGTAAATATGCCCCAGAGATAAAAGTTTTTGATTATAAAAATAAACAAAAAGATAGTTGGCTGGCTTATGATGCTAGTATGACCTCGGGAGTAAATATTTCAGTCGGAGATGTCAACAATGATAATTGGCCAGAAATAGTGACCGTAGCAGCTAAAAATCATAGCCCCCAAATAAAGATGTTTAGTATTCGTGGTCGTCTAAAGTCAGAATTTTTAGCTTTTAATAGTTTTTTGACTACTGGTGTGCAAGTTTTAGCTAGAGATATATCAGGTGACGACTTGCCAGAGATTTTAGTCTTGCCGAGTAAAGGGGCAGCAGCTTTGCTTAGAATTTATGATCATAATGGTTTAGAAAAAAACAATATTAGTTTAAGAGACACAAAAGATAAAAATGGTTATAATATTGATTTAATCAGATAGAATATTTGAGTTATTTGTTGTATGACGAGTAAAGAAGAAAAAATAATTTCTAAGGGAGTAGAAATTAGTGTAATTATTCCAGCTTTTAATGAGGAAAAGCTTATAAAAAATACCATTACCGAGGTAAAAACTTTTTTAAAAGATAATTTTACTAAATTTGAGATTATTGTAGTAGATGATAGCTCCACAGATAATACTTTGGCGGTTTTAGAAGGCCTAGACAATATCCGGGTTTTAAAAAATCTTAGAAATCATGGGAAGGGTTATACAGTGGCCAAAGGCATGAAGGCAGCTAGTGGTGATTGGCTACTTTTTATGGATGCTGATAATTCTACTAAAATTACTGAATTAAAAAAATTCTTACCACACAGAGATAAATATGATTTACTGATTGCTTCTCGAGGCTTACTAGATTCTGATGTCCAAATAAAACAAAACTTTATAAAATCTTTTTTTGGTCGGATAGGTAATATATTTAGTCGTTTGCTTATTGATAAAGATATCAAAGACACCCAATGTGGTTTTAAACTGATTTCCAAAGATGCCAAATATCTTTTTGAAAAATTAACTATTGCTGGTTTTGCTTTTGATTTTGAGTTGATTTTTTTGGCCAAAAAGTATAAATTCAAAACAAAAGAAATAGCCGTTACTTGGGTTAATAACTTTGATTCAACAGTCAAATGGTATGATTATCCCAAGACTATGTTAAATTTAATCCTTATTCATATAAATAATTTATTAGGTAAATATAATTAAAAAATAAAAATATGAAACCTTTTATTGAAAATAAGAATATTTTAGTCTTAGGTGGAGCTGGATTTATTGGCTCTCATCTTTGTGAGGAATTGGTGATGCGCGGAGACAATGTAGTTTGTGTAGACAATTTTATTTCTTCAGATGTAGAAAATATTCGTTCTCTTTTGGAATATCCAAATTTTGAATTTTTGCGTCATGATATCACACATGATACTGAATTTGCCGATTCACCTGGTTTAAAAAAATTCAAAGTCGAGGTGCAAGGTTTTCAAGAAATATACAACTTAGCTTGTCCAACAGCCCCCAAAGATTATTCTAGGTTTCCAGTCGAAACAGCGGTGGCCAATTCAGTCGGTGTAGTAAATAGTTTGGAGTGGGCTAAAAAATATAAAGCTCGTTATCTACTTACTTCTAGTTCAGCTGTTTATGGTCGGCCACCTGACGATGCTACACCAGTCAAAGAAAATTATTATGGTTTGTTAGATTATTTAGGTCCTAGAGCTGGCTATAATGAAGGTAAGAGATTTGCTGAAACATTAGTTATGACTTATCAAGATGCTTATCAATTAAATACTAGTATTGCTAGAATTTTTAGCACTTATGGCCCACGTATGCTCCAACATAGTGGTCGCCAGATACCAGATTTTATCCGCAATGCGGTAGATAATAAAGAAATAGAAATAGCTGGTGATGATCAATCGGTTTTGAGTTTTTGTTATGTCAAAGACGTGGTGGAGGGTTTAATTGCCCTGATGGCTTCAGAAATTTCTGCTCCAATAAATATAGGTAGTGAGCAAGTACTAACTATGGCCGAAATAGCCAAAAAAATAATAGCTATTACCAATTCTACTTCTAACATTACTTATACCAATAAATATGCCTATACTATGCAAGCCGCTGTTCCTGATATAACTAAAGCTAAAGATGATTTGAATTGGTTTCCTTTGGTTTCTATTGATGAAGGACTGAGAGAAGCAATTGAATTTTATAGAGCTACAGCCTTTTTACACAAGCCAACTCTTTAATTAATAATCAAGATTTAGTAGCTAAGACAAAGTTAAAATATGAAAATATTAGTAACAGGTGGAGCGGGGTTTATTGGTTCTCATTTGGTAGATGCCTTAGTTAAAGATGGACATCAAGTCTTAATTGTGGACGATCTTAGCACTGGTAAAGAAGAATATGTTAATCAGCAAGCTAGACTAGAGATATTAGATATAAATGATGAAAAATTAGCATCGGTAGTGAGTAGTTTTTCGCCTGAAGTAGTTTATCATTTGGCAGCTCAAAAAAATGTCAGAGTATCTTTGGATAATCCAGTACTTGATGCCAGAATAAATATTTTAGGGGCGCTCAATGTTTTACAGCAAGCTATAAAAAATAAAGTTAAGAAATTTATTTTTGTGTCTACTTGCGGAATTTATGGAGATACAGATATTTTACCTACCAGTGAAACTGCTTTAGAGCAAGCTCTGTCACCTTATATTTTAAATAAGCTTACTTTTGAAAAATATTTATCAATTTTAAGTCAAGATAAAATAAAATGGATAGCTTTACGCTTGGCCAATGTTTATGGACCCAGGCAAGACCCCTATGGCGAGGCTGGGGTAGTGGCTATATTTTTGGATAATGCCCTAAGAGGAAAAACATTATATATCAACGGCGATGGCCAGCAGACTAGAGATTTTATCTATGTGGCCGATGTAGTTAAGGCTTTAGTAAAATCTTTGACTCAAGCGGAGGGAATATATAATATTGGTACCGCCCAAGAGCAGTCTTTGTTAGATTTAATTGCTTTGGTCAAGAAAATATCTCAAACTGATATCAAGATAGAACATCGTGATAAAATTATTGGTGAAGTAAAAAGATCCCAGCTTGATTCAAGTAAAGCCGCTAGTGGCTTTAATTGGCAAGCTGAATATAGTCTTGGGCAAGGCTTGGAACTAACTTATAATTGGTTTAAAGAAAAAAAATAAGAAGATGATAATTTATATAGTAATACCAGCCTATAATGAAGCCAAAAGAATCGGACAAGTATTGGATGATTTGTCTCTTTTGCCGTACCAAATAGTGGTAGTAGATGATGCTTCTTTAGATAACACAGCGGAAATAGTGGCTCGTTATCCCCAAGTGAGTCTTTTGCGTCACAAGCTTAATCGTGATCAGGGGGCAGCTCTACAAACTGGTAATCAATATGCTATAGCTAAAGGAGCAGATATCATAGTTCATTTTGATGCCGACGGGCAATTTTTGAGTACGGAAATAAAAGATGTACTGGCACCTATTTTGGAAGATAATTATGATATAGTTTTTGGTTCCAGATTTTTAAGTAAGCAGTCAGATATTCCAGCTTTTAAAAAAAATATTATTTTTCCTTTAGCTCGTTTGGTTAATAGAGTATTTCTAGGTATTAAGACTAGTGATCCGCAGAGTGGTTTTAGAGCTATGACTAGGCGTACTGCCGAGCGTATTCAAATTGAGCAAGATGGTAAAGCACATTGTAGTGAAATCATGGCCAAAGCCTTTGAATATAAATTAAAAATAAAAGAAGTACCAATTACAGTTATTTATCATGAATTTGGTCAGGGGATGGGGCATGGTTTCAAAATTTTAAAAGATATTTTATTTTCTAAGATAAGCAAATGATGTATTTACAAATTTTAGTTACAGTATTTATAGTTTTTATACTGTTCAAATTATTTTTACAAAAACAAAAGAACAAAATATCACTTTTGTCTTTTTTAATTTGGTTTTTGTTGTGGTTGGCAATCCTTTTAGTATTTTGGTTGCCAGACACTACTTCTTATTTAGCGGCTTGGCTAGGTATTGGCCGAGGGGCAGATTTAGTGGTTTATCTTTCCATTGTAGTCATATTTTATATGATTTTTAAAATTTTTGTCCGTTTGAATAAAATAGAAAATGAAATTACCAGAGTAGTTAGAGCTGATGCTATAAAAAATGTCAAAGAAAAATAAAATCATTGTTATAATAGTTTCTTATAATGGTAAAGAATATTGGCCAGAACTCTTGCCGACTTTACTAGAAGAAAAATATCAAGATATTGATGTAGAAGTTTTGGTAGTGGATAATAATTCTAGTGATGGCAGTGCTGATTATCTAGCTAGAAATTATCCCATGATTAAAATAATCAGAAGTATTAGTAATTTGGGCTTTGTGGGAGCCAACAACCTTGGCTATCAGTATGCCAAAGATAATAAAGCAGACTATATTTATTTGTTAAATCAAGACACGGTAGTAACTACTGGCTTTTTACGCCCTTTGTATGATTTTGCCAAAGCTAACAAATTTGGTTCTCTGCAGTCAAAATTGAGGTTATGGCCAGCCAAAGAAAAAATAAATACTATTGGCAATGCCATACATTTTTTGGGTTTTGGTTATAGTATTGGACTTGATAGCGTAGATAAAAATAATCAAGAAATAAAAAAAATAAATTACGCTTCGGGAGCCGGTGTTTTTTTATCTATGGAGGCTTTAGCAGCCAAAGGAGGTCTCTTTGATGAAACTATGTTTATGTATCTGGAGGATTTGGATTTAGGTTGGCAGTTGTCTTTACTAGCTTGGGATAATTATCTTATTCCTGGGAGTATAGTGTATCATAAATATGAATTTAATCGTGGCACCAAACAGTATTATTGGTTTGAGAGAAATCGTCTCTGGGTGATGTTAAAAAATTATAAAATCAAGACGATGATTGTAATTTTTCCTGCTTGGCTAGTGATGGAAGTAGCTCAAGTTTTTTATGCCCTAATCAACCGTCGTTTAAAAGATAAAATAAGAGCTTATAGTTTTTTATTTTCTAAAAAACAGAGGCAGCTACTTTTTTCCCAAAGACACTCTATTCAAAGTAAACGTCAAAGAAATGATAAACAGGTAATAGGAAATTTTGTGGCTAGGATACTTTTTCAGCCGCTTAATTCACCAGCTTTAAAAATAGCCAATATAATATTTTTTATTTATTGGCGGGTAGTAAAATTATTTATTTTTTGGTAGTCAACAATAATTTATGAAAATAGCAGAAGTTACATCAACTTTTCCACCTTATAAAGCCGGCATGGGTAATGTCGCTTATTATAATGCTTGGTCTTTAACCACTTTAGGTCATGAAGTGACTGTTTTTACTACTAAGTACAAAAATGGCACTTTGCATACAGATGAATATCCATTTGAAGTCCAAAGATTGGGGGCTTGGTTTAAATATGGCAACGCTGGTATTTTACCCCAATTATTTTATAAATTACCAAAGTATGACATTATTCATTTGCACTATCCATTTTTTGGAGGAGCGGAAATTATTTATTTTTTAGATAAAATAAAAGATCTTAATCTGATTGTTACTTACCATATGGATGTTTTTGGTAAGGGCTTGATGTCAAAATTTTTTCAGTGGCATAGAAATTATGTTACGCCAAAAATATTAGACAGAGCGGACAAAATAATTGTCACTTCCTATGATTATGCTAGAAATTCTGCTATTAAGGATAGATTGGCGGCTGAGCCAGAAAAGTTTGTAGAAATTCCCATTGGTGTTAACCAACTGCTTTTTAAACCTCGCTATATGGATAAAAGCATTATTGATCAATATGATTTGCATGGCAAAAAAATAATTTTATTTGTCGGTGCTTTAGATAAAGCCCATTATTTTAAAGGCATCAATGTTTTGATTCAGGCTATTAAGAAAATTAGCGCTCGGGATGATTTTAGAGTACTAATCGTCGGCGAAGGCGACTTGAAAAATACTTATAAGACTATGGTGGATAGTTTGGGTTTGGGCAAAAAGATTATTTTTACCGGTTTTGTGCCAGATGATTTTCTACCCAAGTTTTATAGTCTAGCTGATATGCTAGTTTTACCGTCTATAGATAAATCAGAAGCTTTTGGGCTAGTTGTTTTAGAAGCTATGGCTTCAGCAGTGCCAGTGATAACTAGTGATTTACCGGGACTGCGTTCGGTAGTAGATAAGAGAAAGACTGGTCTCTTGGTAAAACCAGGTAGTGTTGATAATTTAGCTGATATGATTGATTTTTTGTTAAAAAATCCCAAGCTAGCCAAAGAGTATGGTCAGGCTGGTAGAGCTAAAGTATTACAAAATTATACTTGGGATAAAGTTACTTACAAGTTGGATAATTTGATAAAATCTATTTCCTAATGAAAATTTGTATAATTTCCAATTTATATCCACCTTTTATCAGAGGGGGAGCAGAAATTATAGCTGCTATGCAGGCAGAAGGTTTAAAGAAAGCTTGGCAGCATGTTTTTGTGATATCTACTAGACCAGCCCAGGTCAAGGTAGTGGGCAGTCCTATTTTTGCTAGTAGTGCTTTTTTGACTACAGTAGACACTATCAACGAGATTGATGTCTATCGTTTTAATCCGGGGAATATTTATTATTATTTGGATGATTTTAAGTATCCAGCTTTTATACGTTTATTTTGGCATTTGTTTGATACTTTCAATTTTTTTTCATATTATAAAATAAAAAAAATATTAATCAAGGAAAAACCAGATATAGTCATTAGCCATAATTTGATGGGTATTGGATTTTTAATTCCTCGATTATTGAAAAAATTTAAAATAAAACACATTCACCTTGTTCATGATGTGCAATTGGTCACGCCATCTGGTTTGATACTCAAAGGTCAGGAAAATGCTTTGGTTCACAAATTTTTTAAGTGGATTGGCTATACAAAATTAATGTCTTATTTAATGACTAGCCCAGAAATTGTGCTTTCACCTTCCAAATTTTTATTAGATTTTTATAAGCAAAATAATTTTTTTAAGCAATCACAGAAATTTGTTTTACCCAACCCTATAAAATCTTTGGTCAAAATAGACAAAAAAAACACAGCTAATTTGCAGCTAATTTATTTGGGTCAAGTCAATAAAGCCAAAGGCATCTTAGATTTGATAGCTAGTTTTAGAAAAATAAAATTACCACATCTTAGATTGGATGTGGTTGGAGTAGGTGAAGGTTTGAATAAAGCCAAAGAATTAGCCAAAGGCGATGAGCGTATCAAATTTCATGGTTGGTTAAATCATGAAAAATTAATGCCACTCTTAGCCAAATCTGATGTGATGTTAGTGCCATCTTTGTGCTATGAAAATTCCCCGACCGTAATATATGAATCATTATCTATGGGTTTGCCAGTTATGGTTTCAGAGATTGGTGGAGCTAATGAGCTCATCAAAGAAGGTAAAAATGGCTGGATTTTTCCGGCTGGGGATTTTGCTACTTTAAATAAAAAGATAATTAGCTTGTATCAGCAAAGAGAAAAAATCTCCAAAATGGCTGATAATTGTCGAGCTAGTGTTATAAATTATACTTTGGATAATTATAGTCAAAATTTGTTAAAAATTATAAATAATGAGTATAAACAATAAACATCATAAAATTTTATTGGCCTTATTTTTGCTGTTTTTTGTTTTGTATAATTTTACTAATATTTTTGTCTACTGGCCAATGCTTATTAGCACAGGGCATTTGATATTCAATTGGCCAGACGCTACAGCTAATTATTTTTTTACCGAGCTTTTTGCCAAAACTAATCAGTTTTGGTATTTTGAGCCGCTCAATTTATTGACTGACAATTTATTGCATCCTCGTAGCTTCAATGCTATAGCTGGTAATTTGGTACCGATTAGTTTTTTACCGAGTCTAGTAGTATTTGGTGCTGCTTTTCGTATTTTGGGGCAATTTGGTATTTTGGCGCTGACACCTTTTTTGGCAGCTTTATCTGGCTTACTGATTTATAGATTAGTATATTATATATTTAAAGATTTAGATCTGTCTTTGATATCAGCAGTCTTGTTTTGGTCACTGGCACCTGTAGTGTTTTTTGCCAATGAAGTCATGTTGCCTAGTATCTTGTTTATATTTTTAGTCTTGAGTGGCTTTTGGGCTCTGGCTAAGAGCTGGCTTTACCAAAAGAGCTGGTATTGGTTTTTGGGTTTATTATTTTTATCACTGGCAGTTTTTGTCCGTCCGACGGAGATACTATGGCTATCTCTGGTTTTTGTTTTTGTGCTTTACATTAATCGCTCAAAAGTGGATTTTAAAAAATATACTTATGGTGGATTAATTTTTATAGTCATGGCTTTTTTGTTTTTAAGTTTAAACAAAGCCACCTATGGCGCTTATCTGAGCACTGGTTATTTTAATTTCCAATCAGGAGGATTGTCACCAGAATTCGCCCAGCCTCAAGCCAGAAATTTATGGGACTATGTCAAATTATTATTAATGCCTTTTGGCTTTGACTTGTTTTTAATTTTGAAAAATTTTTACAAATATTTTGCCAATATTATTTTGCCTCACTTATTGTTGGCTATTATCGGGCTAGTGATTTTATTTTATAAAAAACAAATAAATTTTGCTTGGCGAAAATATTTGATGTTGTTACCATTTATTTTTGCTTTAATACTTATTTATTATGGTTCTTGGGATATAGTTGATCCACTAGTTAAAGAGTTAAATAAAATTTCTATTTCCTATGTCAGGTATTTCTTGCCGCTTTATATTTATTTACTACCTTTAGTAGCCTGGGCTATCAAAAAAATATTTTTTGGTCCTACCAAGATAAATAAATTGGCTTATTATATTGTATTAATTGCTTTGATTCTTTCTTCTCTAAAATTGGCTTTCTTTTCTAAGCACGACGGACTCTTTTATAATTTGGATACTTTAAAAGATTATTATACACAATATCAGATTGTTAGTGAAAAAATAGAAGATAAGGCTATTATTATTACTGATAGAAGTGATAAAATATTTTTTCCTAAATATAGAGTGATAGTGCCGCAAGGCGATCTGGAGCTTTGGCCACGAGTAAAAAATATTATAGATCAAGCACCAATTTATTATTATACAGATAAATCAGGTCAAGATTTATTGTTTGACCTAGAGGCGGCTAATCAGGTAAAATTAGATTTGACAAATCCTAGCGAAATTTGGGCTAATTTTAGGCTATTTGAAGTAAAAAATAGAGAATAAAATGTCATTCTCGGGCTTGATTAAAATGTCATTCTCGGGCTTGACCCGGGAATCCAGTAAAATATAGAAGAAAAGTGATTATGTACAAGCAATATTACGTATATATTTTAGCTAGTCAAAGAAATGGTACATTATATATAGGTATTACTAATGACTTGGTTAGAAGAATATATGAGCATAAAAATGATTTGGTGGACGGATTTACTAAAAGATATAAGGTACACAGATTAGTTTATTATGAAATAATTGAAGATGTTGATAGTGCAATTATGCGAGAAAAACAACTTAAAAAGTGGAATAGAAAATGGAAATTAAAACTCATCGAGGCAAGTAATAAAGATTGGAAAGATTTTTATTATGATATAATTTAATTAATTACTAGATTCCCGCCTGCGCGGGAATGACAAGAATAAACATATGTCAGACTGTATTTTTTGTAAAATTATTAGAGGAGAATTACCTAGTAGTAAAGTCTATGAAGATGAAGATATTTTGGCTATTTTGGATATTAAGCCTACCAATCATGGTCATACTCTAATTTTTCCCAAAACACATAGTAAAAATATTGAGGAAACCAGTGAAGAGACATTAGCTAAATTGATTAAGGTAGTAAAAAAAGTCGGTCAGTCTATCAAAGAAAATTTGCCAGCGGAAAGTTATAATGTCTGCGAAAATAATGATGAGGTAGCTGGTCAAGTCATACCACATTTACATTTTCACGTTGTGCCACGCCATAGGGATGATGGTATCAAAATGTGGCCACAAAGACCATATCCTGATGGCCGAGAAGCAGAAATTTTAGAAAAAATTAAAATTAATTAATTATTAAATTAAATTACAATTATAATGATCAAGCATCCTTGGAAAAAATTGAGTTCAAAGATAGTTTATCAAAATCATTGGATAAAAGTCAGAGAGGATAAAGTCATTAGGCCAGATGGTAGTCGGGGGATTTATAGTGTTATTGATTCCAAAAGAGGGGTGATGATATTGCCAATAGTTGGAGATTATATCTATTTAGTAAAGTAATATCGTTATCCAGTGGGGCGATGGTTTTTGGAGGCTTGTGCTGGAGGTAATAGTGGTCATGAGCATCTATCCAATTTGCAATTAGCCAAAAGTGAGTTAAGAGAAGAACTGGGTTTTACAGCCAAAAAATGGACATTACTTAGTACATCTTATCCTAGCAGCGGTTGGATGGCTAAGGTGGAATATATTTATCTAGCCCAAGATTTGAAATCAGTAGGTAATTGCCTAGATGAAGATGAATTTTTGGAGGCTAAAAAAATAAGCATCAAAAAGTTTGGCCAAATGGTAAGCAGTGGCAAAATAAATGACGCTTATACTATGTTGGCTTATTATAAATTAAAAGAGTATTTAAAATTATGAATTTACTTGTAACTGGCGGAGCTGGATTTATTGGCTCCAATTTTATCCATTATATATTAGGCAAATACCCAGATTATAAAATTATTAATTTGGATGCTTTGACTTATGCCGGTAATTTAGATAATTTGAAAACAATAGCTAAAAATCCTAATTATAAGTTTGTTAAAGGGGATATTGGAAATTATAAATTAGTTTCCAAAATAGCCAAAGCAGATAAAATTGATTTAATTGTGCATTTTGCAGCTGAGAGTCATGTTGATAATTCTATCACTGGACCTGAAGCATTTATTATTACCAATGTTTTAGGAACTCATAATTTACTTAAAATTGCCAAAGAAAATAATATTAGATTTCATCACGTTTCCACTGATGAGGTTTTTGGCCATTTAGAAGATGGCGATCTTAAGTTTAATGAAAGTACTCCTTATAATCCTAGAAGTCCATATTCAGCTAGTAAAGCTAGCTCTGATCATATAGTTAGAGCTTATTATCATACTTACAATTTACCAATTACTATTTCTAATTGCTCCAATAATTACGGTCCTTATCAGCATAAGGAAAAATTAATTCCGCTTTTTATTTCCAATTTACTAGCAAATAAAAAAGTACCCCTTTATGGTGAAGGTAAAAATATCCGTGATTGGCTTTATGTCGGCGATCATTGTCGAGCTATTGATTTGATAATTCATAAAGGTAAAATAGGTGAGACATATTTGATAGGCGGTGATTCAGAAAAAACCAATTTAGAAATTACAAAATTGTTAATAGCCAAACTTGGTAAAGATGAATCATTGATTGAACGAGTAGAGGATAGACTGGGTCATGATTATCGCTATGCCATTGATTTTTCCAAGATTAAAAACGAACTAGGCTGGCAACCAAGAGTTGATTTTGATAGCGGAATTGATCAGACTATAGAGTGGTATAAAAATAATGGATAAAATAATTTTTGAAAAAGCATATACTCGTGATTATAGCCTAATTTTGGAAGAAGTTTGGACCAGAGCTCTAAAAAAAGAACATTTTGGTCAAATTAATCCTTATCAGACTATTGTTATAGATTATATAAATGATGGTATGATGGAAGTCTGGGAAAATCAGCAGGCTACTGATTGGTTTATTGATAAATTATTTGAGGAAAACAAAAAAAATACAAATTTTTTTGCTAGAGAAATGGAAGTATACGAACTTATTTTAAAGGAACTAAAAGTTATCTGGTCAAAAAATAGCACATCATCAATTAAGGATTTAAAATATTTTATATCATTGCTTAGTAGGGCTATGGATTATTTTTTAATTTTTTATTATTCAGCTATGAATACTAGAAATGAAAAAAATATTTTAACTAGAGCCAATAAACTCCGCGATGAGGATGTACTATTTGAAAAAGCTGATAATTTTATTAGAAGCTCAATTGAAAATATTTATCCTCAAGCTAGCGGACTTAGCAATACAGTTTTAATGGAAGAACTTGATAGTTTACATGATATCTCAGTTTTAAAAGAAAGGTTTAAAAACTATGTCATGGAGCTTGATAATTATTCGGATATAATCTCTATAGATAATTTTTTAAAAAATAATCCTAGTTATCAGTTTATTTTTAACGAGCTTATTACTTCAGAAAAAGTGACTGGGCAAGTTGCTTATAAGGGTTATGCCAAAGGAATAGTGAAAATTTTGAAAAGAAAAAATCAAATAAATGATTTTGAAAATGGTAAGATATTAATATCACCTATGACTACACCAGATTTTGTGCCAGCAATGAAGCGGGCAGTAGCAATTGTCACCGATGAAGGAGGAATAACCTGCCACGCGGCTATAATTTCTCGAGAATTAAAAATACCATGTGTCATTGGTACTAAAATTGCTACTAAAGTATTTAAAGACGGTGACATGGTGGAAGTAGATGCAAATAGGGGTGTAATAAGAAAAATAAAATAATATATGAAAAAAGACATGCTAGAAGATTTTATTAAGATAAAAAATTGGACTAAGGTTTGGTCAGGACGTTGGAGTCTACATTTTGATTCACATATTGCTAACGATTGGACAAAAAATATTAAGGTAGTTGGTAAACCAGTTTTTAAGCATGTGATTTATGTTTATAAAGATGGAATAACGGATTGTTGGGTTAGTCAAGCAGAGAAAGACTATCTAGGAAAGAGATTTTGTTTAGCCACAGCTGGTGATTCAAAATATGTAATTAATTTAACCAAACAGTTCAAAATTTTAGCTGATGAAGTTACAATTTACCTTAAAAAACATCAAGCGGAAAAGATGTCGGATCAAGATTTAGAAAAATTTTGGGAGCTTATTGGCCGCTATTATTTGCCACATTTAAGTGTAAAATATATGGTTGATTATCTGTCACCAAAGCAGTTGAAAAAATATTTACCTATATTAGAAGAATCGCGTTTATATGCTGAGCCCATTTTTAGAAATACTGAAGATTTTTTTGAAAAGATAGCTCAAGATATTGCTCGGAAGAATAAATATAAAAAAGAAATGCTTTTGGCCACGACAGCCAAAGAGCTCGAGGATTATTTTAGGACTAGTATTCTTCCAAATAAAAAAGTATTAGAGCGTCGTTTTAAAAAATCAATTTTAATTGCGGAGAGCGGTACTCAGAAAGTTATTTCTAATAAAGGTTTTGTTAGAATAGAGAAGCTTCTTGATGCGTCATCTCTAAGTGATAAAATCATTGGCCAAACAGCTTATAATGGTAAGGTTGTTGGAGTTGCTAGAATAGTAATCAACCCCAAAGAATATAATTCCATTTTTAATAATGGGGATATTTTGATCACTGGTATGACTAGACCAGAATTTTTACCTTTAATCAAAAAATCTGGGGCTTTTGTTACTGATGCTGGCGGTATTTTATCTCATGCTGCTATAACAGCCAGGGAACTCAAAAAACCTTGTATTATAGGCACTAAAATTGCCACTAAAATTTTTAAAGCTGGTGATATAGTTGAAGTGGATGCCAATAATGGTATAATAAAAAAATTAAAATAAACTATGAAGATATTAATAATAGGAAAAGGCTATTTAGGTACTCGTTGTGTCCAAACTTGGTCAGACGCAGTAATGACTGATAAGATTGTTGAAACAGTCTCTGACGTTGAGAAATTAATTGATGAGCACAAACCAGATGCCATACTCAATGCTGCTGGTATTGTTGGCAAGCCAAATGTTGACTGGTGCGAAACACATCAGGTAGAAACTTATAAAGGTAATACTATTTTACCTTTGATCATTGCTGAGGCTTGTCAGAAGAAAAATGTTTATCTACTACACATGGGCACTGGTTGTATATTTTATGGAACTGCACCTGATGCTTCTGCTTGGACCGAAGATGACTACGCTAATCCAGTAGCAGTCTATACCAGATGCAAATACAGCACTGATTTGGCCTTATCTACAATGGCCAATGTTGGTATTGCTCGTATTCGTATGCCCATAGATTATCAGTCACACCCTGCTAATTTGATTGATAAACTAGCCAAGTATCCAAAAATAGTTGATGTAGAAAATAGTGTGACGGTCGTTGAAGATATGATTGAGGTTTTTCATCAGCTTTTAGAAAAAAAAGCTACTGGAATTTTTCATGTTACTAATCCTGGCTCTATAAAACATCGGGAGATAATTGAGCTGTATGAAAAATATGTTGATGAAAAGCATCATAATGAATGGATTTCGGAAGAGGAATTAGTAAAAATGGGTTTGGCTGATAAAAAAAGATCAAACAACATTATGACTTCCAAAAATCTAACAAAATATGGTATAACTATGAGGCCAATTAAAGAGGCAATAGAGGATACCATGAAAAAATATGAAAGAAATTGAAGTAAAGGCCCATCTAAAAAATCGCGAGCAAGTAATGGACAATCTACGTAATTTGGCTTGTCAGTTTAGTGAACCTATAACTCAAAATGATACTATATTTGTTCCGCTTGGTTTTGAATTGGGTAAAAGTGTTAAAAGTGGCATAAATGTATTGCGCATTAGAAAGACAAATGGAAAAATAATTTTTACCTTAAAACAATCTCAAGCCAATGAGTTGGCCTGTATTGAAAAAGAATTACTGATAGATAATGATAAGGAGTTGGAGGAAATTTTTAAATTGTTAGGCTTTTATGAAGCTGTTAAAGTAAATAAAGTCAGGCTAAAGTGTCAGTATAAAAATTATGAAGTGTGTATTGATAAAGTTGAAGGTTTAGGTGATTTTATAGAAGTAGAAAGCATTACTGATGAAGATGAGGTAAAAGTGCAGAAAGAGCTATTTGATTTTTTACAAAGCATTGGCATTAGACCGTCAGATAGAGAAATGCATGGCTATGATACATTAGTACATAATAAATTAAATAAATAATATGAAAGGAATAATACTTGCTGGCGGAGCCGGCAGCAGACTTCAACCACTGACCAAAGTCACTTCCAAACAGCTTTTGCCGGTTTATGATAAGCCGATGATTTATTACCCACTAGAGACTTTGATAGAAGGAGGCATCAAAGATATTTTAATAATATCTGATCCTAGTAACATTGGTAATTTTGTAAGGCTACTAGGTAGTGGTAAAGATTTTGGTGTGAAGATAAGCTATGAAGTCCAAGATAAGCCAGAAGGTATTGCTCAAGCTTTTATAATCGGAGAAAATTTTATTAGTGATGACAATGTCACCTTGATTTTAGGTGATAATCTTTTTGTTGGCGATGGTGAATTTTTAGATCAGGCTATCAAGAGTTTTTCTAGCGGTGGTCGAGTTTTTGCTAAACAAGTACCTGACCCCAATCGGTTTGGTGTAGTGGAATTTGATAAACAAGGTAAAGTAGTTAGTATAGAGGAAAAGCCAGATCAACCAAAAAGTAATTTTGCGGTTACTGGTTTGTATATCTATGATAATAGTGTAATTGATAAAGCCAAAAATCTAAAGCCATCTGCTCGTGGTGAGGTGGAAGTTACTGATATTAATAATTTGTATCTCAAAGAAGGTACTTTGGATGTTAAAACTTATGAACATTATTGGTTAGACACTGGGACATTTGATACTTTACTTGAAGCAGGTAATACCATTGCTAAGTTGAGGAGAAAATAATAATTTCATTTATAAATTTATGAGGGCAGAATCTAATTTTCCATTAGAACGAGAAGGACGGGGTCACGATGTAGAAATTCTTTTAAAATTTATGCGTCACGGTGAGCGTGATAAAGACGGAAATCTAGAGGATATAGGTAGAGATATAACTCGTCAGAGAGCTCAAGAATCTGGGATTCAAGCTGGTGATTTTGATGCAGTCAAAGCTATCGGTTCTGATGCTGGTCCTCAAAATGAAACATCTAGTATGCAGAGAGCTCTAGAAACAGCTCATATCTATGCTCAAGAGATAGAGGGCGATGAGGCTTTTAAGACGAGAGTAAATAGCGTATTGAGTTTTGAAAATTTAGCCACACCTAAACCATATGATCACAACGCTATTTATAGGGCTAATTTACCTGCTAATTTTGATGAGCTGGATCCGGAGGAAAAAATTAAGGCTACTAAAATAGCTAATGCATCTGTTGTTAAGCATCTTTTTAAATTAAAAGGTGAACAGGTTGAACAATTTAAAAAAGAATTAGCTGGATCCTCAGCTTATGTTATAGAACATTATGTGGGTACGGTCAAAAGATTAAAAGATGGCTCTAAAGTTTTAATACCAGCTGGTGGTCATGGAGCTATGCTGGAGTTTATACTTCAGCAAGCTCTGGTTTTTGAAAATAAAGATGGCAAAAGCCAAGTCGGTTTTGATGATTTAGAAGAAATAGGTGGAGAACTTGATCCTTCTGAGGCTTTTAATATAACTATTAAAACTGATGCTAGTGGTGGTTTGGAAGACGTGGTAGTTAGTTTTGATAGACCAGACAGACCGCAAGGGGAAATGCATTTAGATAGGACTAAAGTGAGGGAATTATCTGAATTTTATCAAGAGCTTCACCCAGTTAAAAAATGGGAAAGAGAAAAATAAAATATTAATAGTAATGGACAATATAATAAAATTTAGAGGGCAAAGCTGGAAATTAAGTATTACTAGAAATATGTCTTTTTTTCATGCTTGTATGGCTGTAAAAAGCTATTATAGTAGTTTTGCTAAATTTGGTGTTGCTAGGAAAAATGAACTTTATATAACTCACACTGGTATGCATTCAGAAGCTTTTTTCTGTGAGAGCGATATACCAAAACATCTTAAAAGTATTTATGATATTTCAGTTGCTCCAAATAAATTGAAAAAGCTAGATAGTGTTTATAAGATAAAGGGCAAGGAATTACTAGAGGCATCAAAAAAATTAGAAAAAAATTCTAGTGTCTTAAATTATGATAATTTTGTTGAGGCTTATTCAAATTTATGCCCCGGTTTGTCATTAACTTCTGTTTTTGGCCGTTATACCAATGAAATTTTAAAGACGGAACTAGCTAAGATATTTCCTAAAAAAAATAGTGTACAGATTGATTCATTTATTTCTTCTATTACCTATCCTTCTGGGCACACGCCACTTTTTAATTCACAGGTTTATTTATTAGAGTTTGTTGTTGGGCTACAAAGAAAAAAAATCGCTTATTCGGATTTTAAAAAGCATATTTTTATAGATAAGTTCATTCAGAAATATCTCAAAAAGTTTGGAGCGATACCAGTAAATTTTAATGGTGAGAGGTGGGATTATCAGCAGATATCAAAACAACTTAAAGAATTATTAAAGTCTGATTGCAAAAAAGAGCTGCTACGTGTTAAAAATAACCACAAAAATAAAGTTTTGGAAAAAAGTAGGGCGTTGCTGTTGATAAAAGATAAAAAATTAAAAAACATTGCTAAAAGCACAGGCACGGCTACTTTATTAAATGAGTATAGAAAATTTATATTTTGTAATGCTAGTTTGGCCTATCGTCCTATGTTTAAGGAGGCGGCTGATAAATATAAAATTAAAGATTGGAGAATATTTTGGAGTTTGACTCCTGATGAGTTTAGAAATTTATATTTTAACGATAATAAGAAAATATTAAATATTTTACCACAGCGAAAAATAGCCGGAGTAATTATGGATCCTCAAAAAGGATATCATGTTTTTGATAAATTGGAGCTCAGAGGAGTTTTAAAACAAATTGAAAAATTTACTAAACAAAACACAAATATTTCTTTAGAAAAAGAATTAAAAGGGACTGTGGCTAATCTAGGTTATGTCAAAGGTAGAGTTAAAATTATTTTTGATAAAAAAGATTTTTCCAAATTTAAAATGGGTGATATTTTAATAGCACCAATGACCTCAGTTGATTATGTGCCACTTATGCAGATGGCCAGCGCTTTTATAACCAACGAAGGTGGATTAACATCTCACGCCGCTATAGTATCAAGAGAAATGAATAAACCTTGCATTATTGGCACTAAGATTGCTACCAAAGTATTTAAAGATGGCGATATGGTAGAAGTAGATGCCAATAATGGTATAATTAAAAAAATTAATTAAATAAACAATTTATATATATGGAAGACAATGCTTTAACAACCAAGCCGATTCCGGCTTTAATTAGGCAAATTTCTATACCGGCCAGTGTCGGTTTTTTCTTCAGCACCATGTACAATGTGGTGGACACTTATTACGGAGCTTTGATTTCTACTCAAGCAGTAGCGGCCATGTCTTTATCATTTCCGGTGTTTTTTATTATTATTGCTCTAGCTTCTGGCATATCTACTGGCACTAGTGCTCTGATTGCTCATGCTTTAGGTGAAGGCAATCGTGATGAAGCCAAAAAATATCTCACTCAAGCTATTTCATTTACCATTATAATATCTTTGTTGTTGAGTGTATTAGGTTGGTATTTTGGGCCTTATTTATTCAAACTTTTAGGTGCCAAAGGCGAGTATCTGGATATGGCTTTAAGTTATATTAATGTCATATTTGGTGGTATTATTATTTTTTCTCTTACTTTTATATTAAATGCTAGCTTAACCTCTCAAGGTGATACCAAAACATTCAGGAATTTTTTGATTTTTGGTTTTTTTCTAAATTTGTTTTTAGATCCTTGGTTTATGTTTGGCGGTTTTGGTTTACCGGCCTTAGGTTTGGCTGGTGTAGCTTGGGCTACACTTTTTTCTCAATTTACAGGTGTCATATATATGACTTACAAAGCTATTAAAAGTGGTATTTTATGTAAAAGATGTGGCCGTATGTTTATTCCTGAGATAAAATATTTTAAAGAAATTAGCAAACAAGGTCTACCGGCTTCGCTCAATATGATGACAGTAGCTATTGGAATTTTTATTATTACTTATTTTGTAGCTCCTTTTGGTGAGGTGGCGGTAGCTGCTTATGGTATTGCTACACGTGTGGATCAGATAGTACTTATGCCGGCTATTGGTTTAAATATTGCCTGTCTTACTTTGATAGGGCAAAACAATGGTGCTAAAAAATACGATCGCATCAGAGAAGTTTATAAAAAGGTTTTAAAATATGGATTTTGGATTGTATTTGTTGGCATGAGTTTAGTGCTGATTTTTGCTCAGCCACTGATGTCATTTTTTTCTAAAGATCAAGAAGTAATCAGTATTGGTGCAAAATTTTTACGTATTTCAGCCATAACTTATTGGGCTTATATGGTATTATTTATTTCCGTAGCAGCCTTGCAAGGCTTAAAACAGCCTTTTTATGCTATTTGGATAGGTATTTATCGCCAAATTATTGGGCCAATGGTCTTTTTTTGGCTATTAGCTACATTTTTAGGTTTTGGACTCTCAGGTATTTGGTGGGGTATATTTATTATTACCTGGTCAGCTGCTATAATAACTTTGTTATACGTCAGACATTACTTAAAGAATAAGTTGCTTAAAAATTAATTTATTTATATATATGGCTAAACAAAAGGTAAATAGCAAAGCCAAAGAGACTGCTTTGGTCCAAAAAGAAAAAATAAAAACTACCAAAAAAGAAGTAGTTAAAGATGAAGATAAGTTAAATAAAATATTAGATAATATCCGTCCAGCTCTAGAGCGTGATGGGGGTAATCTAGAATTAATTAGCTATGATAAGAAAAAAGGTATTATTGAGATTACTTTTCAAGGTGCTTGTGCTCATTGTTCTTTGGCCGATGTAACCTTAAAGCATCTGATAGAAGCTGAGATTAGAGCTCAGATGCCAGAGGTAAAAGAGGTGCGAGCAGTATAATTTATAATTTAGAATATGTTTTTCATTGGTTTAATTATTTTTTTAAAGTTTGCTTTTCCAGTACTATTTTTATGGTTTCCATTTTTAGCTGGCTGGGCAAACTTTATTTTAGATTCTATTGATGGAGATATCCTAATGCCACTGGGCTTAGAGGACAAAAATTATCAGCTGATAGATAAAATAGCTGATTATACGACTTATATTTTTATAGTTATCTGGGCATGGAAAAAAATAATTCGTCGAGAAATTATTGCTGCTTTCCTTATCAGAACCATTGGTCAGTTTTCATTTTTCTTCACCCGTGATGAAATGATGTTATTTTATTTTCCTAATTTAGTAGAGCCATTATTTTTGATTTTTGCTAGCGTAGAATTTTTTAAAGGTAAAGATTTTACTGCCAAGTGGTATAAAAAAAATATAATCTGGATTTGGCTTTTTATTTTAGCTTACAAATTTCAGGATGAGTGGTTTACTCATGTCAGCAATTTAGATAGGACAGAATTTTTTAAAGGCTTATTTAGAAGATAAATAGTGTATTAAATAAAAATTTTAGGTTTAATTTATTAGATGGAAAGTAGAAATTTAAAATTAATTTTAGAAGAAAAAGAGGTAAATTATTTTGTTTGGTGGACAATTTGCCGTGATTTTACTATTTCTAATATTTTAAAAAAATATTTAGGCAAGCCTTTTAAAAATCAGTTAGTTTATTATGATAATGGCAATGGTCATTGGGCTACTGATATTTTAGCTTGGAAGAAGCTGGGTGCCAAGTTGGTAGATAATATCTGTAGTAATAATTTTGACATAAAATCTTTAATTGAAGAACATTTTTTTTATGGTCAGAGATTAGAAAAAGAATTAGAAGAAATAGTTAAAAAAGATTTTTCTAAATTAGATCCAAAGCATATTAGTGATTGGCTGGATAAAGTAATAGCTGATTATTTGAAGTTAAACGAGTTTGGTTTTGTGGCTGTTGTAAGTGATATAGAGCATAGTTTTTTAAGTAAAAGGTTATCTGACATTTTAAGTCAAAAATTACCAGTTGAAAAAATTTCTGAGACATTAAATAAACTTATTACTAGTGATAAAAAAAATATTTTTTTGCAAGAGGAAGAAGAACTAATAAATCTGCTGATAAAATATAATAATATCAGTAAACTAAAAAATTCTAAGGAATTTAAAGAGCATATTGTTAAATATGTCTGGATTAATTTTGGTTATCTTGGCTCGGGTTGGGAGAAAAAGGATTTTTTAAATAGAGTTAGAGAAATAATAAGTAAGGGCGAGCCGCGAGATATTTTAAAAAAACATAAGGCTCAACTGACCAGCATAAAAAATGATCAGAAAAAATTGACTATTAAATTACGTTTAAGTAAAAAAGAGCAGTTTGTTTTTCAAGCGGCGAGAGATTTTTCTTTTTTAAAAAATTATCGAGTAGGTTTGAGGTATCATTTTTGTTATGTCATAAATTTATTATTCAGAGAATTAAGTAGAAGATCGGACATACCTATAGATGTATTTTATTATGCCAATCAGCAAGAATTAAATAAATTAATATTTGGTCAGATAGAGGATTATAAATATATTTTAGCAAGAAAAAATTTCTATTGTGAATATTACGAGGGGAATAAATTATCAATTATATCCAAAAAAGAACTATCAGAAATAAAAAAACATTTTATTAAAGATAAAATAATAAAGACAGATGAATTAAGTGGACAGGTAGCATTTTTAGGTAAAGTTAGTGGTAGAGTAAAAATAGTTTTAAGTTCTAAAGATATAAACAAGGTGAAAGTAGGCGATATATTAGTAGCAATTTATACTGATCCTAATTTGCTACCAGCTATGAAAAAAGCTATAGCTTTTGTGACGGAACAAGGTGGTATCACATCACATGCCGCCATAGTAGCTCGGGAAATGAAAAAACCTTGTATCATTGGTACTCGTATTGCCACTAAAGTT
>Ga0172379_10004117_pt1 | contig 21969 bp, 9 predicted proteins | sample GrowelOW334metaG_FD_119756 | JGI IMG/M metagenome (GOLD analysis project Ga0172379, IMG submission 119756) | Groundwater microbial communities from an aquifer near a municipal landfill in Southern Ontario, Canada - Groundwater well OW334 metaG | ecosystem: Environmental > Aquatic > Deep... | reverse complement strand
CTGGTTTTGGCTGAACAGCAATATTTCGCGTGAAGGGATCACAGCGGACCTGGAGGCCATGAAAAGAGTGGGAATCGGCGGGGTTCTGATCATGGAGGTCGATCAGGGAGCTCCGGTTGGTCCTGTGGCCTTCATGAGCGATCAGTGGAGGGAGCTTTTCAAGCATATGGTTGCTGAAGCCAGTCGCCTGGGCATAGAGGTGAACATGAATAATGATGCCGGTTGGAACGGCAGCGGCGGTCCTTGGATCCCGCTGGATAAATCAATGCAGGTGGTTACGGCCAGCGAACAACACGTTCAGGCCGGCACAAAGTTTACGGGAATCTTGCCACAACCGAAAACTAACAGTGGTTTTTACCGTGATATTGCGGTACTGGCCTTTCCGACCCCTGCCGATGCGAATAATCCTGCCTACCGCATACGTAACCTCGCTGAAAAAAGCATGTCGTCAGGCGGCATGATGCCGGGCAGCCTCGATGCTGCTGAGGTGGCTGAAGTGCCCGTTGAATCAGTGATTGGGCTCGATCAGGTAATTGATTTATCTTCAAAGATGGATGTTGGTGGTAAACTGCTATGGGACGCACCGGCGCTAAAAGGAAAATCCCCGGCCGGCTGGACCGTCCTGCGGTTCGGACATACCTTCACCGGTGCTGAAAATGCCCCTTCGCCAATGTCCGGCAGGGGTCCGGAGTGCGATAAGCTCAGCCGGGAAGGTGTCGAGGCTAATTATAACGGCATGATCGGTAAACTCGTCAGTGATGTGGGGCCGCTTGCGGGGAAGGTATTTGCAGCTACCCATGTCGATAGCTGGGAGGTGGGTGCGCAGAACTGGACTCCCAAAATGCGTGAGGAGTTCCGGCGGCTTCGCGGCTATGATATGACTGCCTATATGCCGGTTCTTACCGGCCGGATCATCGGAAGCCCCGAAATATCAGAACGTTTCCTGCGGGATGTAAGGCAGACTGTTTCTGATCTGCTGGTGGTCAATTATATCGGGCACCTGAGGGAACTGGCCAGGAAAGATGGATTGCGCCTGTCGATGGAGTCCTATTCAACCCCGGCCAACGACCTGGATGTCGGGAATTATATCGATGAGCCGATCAGCGAGTTCTGGACACAGGACGGGGGCGGTTTTTGGTGGACCCAGAAGGCCATGTCCTCACTGTCACACGTGAATGGCTTACCTGTTACCGGTGCCGAGGCATTCACTTCCGGGGGAGAGGAACGCTGGCTTCTTCATCCGGCAGCCATTAAAGCTTTGGGCGACAGGGCATTCTGTGATGGGGTCAACCGGTTTATCATACATAGGTATGCCATGCAACCCTGGGCCGTGGAACGCAGGCCCGGCATGACGATGGGTCCTTGGGGCCTGCATTACGAGCGTACTCAGACCTGGTGGGAGGATAGCCGGGCCTGGCATGAATACGTCGCCAGATGTCAGTACATGCTCAGGAAAGGGACCTTTAAAGCGGATGTGCTCAGCCTGAATTCCGAAGAGCCGCTGCAGCGTTTCAGGGTGCTTAAGCTGAACGGATATGATTATGATGGCATCAGTCCGCAGAAATTTCTTAGCAGTGTCACCGTGCAGGATGGCATGCTGGTAGTTCCTTCAGGGTTGCGATACCGTCTGCTGGTTTTGCCCGAAAATCCTGAAATGTCGGTTACCATGCTCGAAAAGATTACGGCACTGGTTGAAGCAGGAGCTACAGTAACCGGTATTGCTCCGGTAAAATCACCGGGTCTGGCAGGTTACCCTGAATCTGATGAACAGGTCAGGAAAATGACGGAATATTTATGGGGTTCCGGCACAGAAGCTGAGCGCCAGATTGGTAAAGGGAAAGTCATCACCGGGAAAACACCATCGGAAGTCCTTGCCGGAATGGGTGTTAAGCCAGATTTTGTATCGAGTGTGCCTATGAATTTCATCCACCGGACCATAGATAGCAATGAGGTTTATTTTATTGCCAGCCAGGAACCTGAAACCACTGAAATCGTATGCAGTTTCCGAGTCACCGGCATGAAACCTGAATCGTGGGATGCCGTCACCGGTAAAATGGAATCCATCACCGTATTTGATGAAAAGGACGGTTGCACGAGAATCCCGATGACATTTGAACCTTCCGGCTCCCGTTTCATCGTTTTTAAAAAGGAAATGATGAAGGATTCTGATCGGATCATATCGATAATATCAGATGGTAAAGAGTTGGCAGACATGAATATAACGTTCAAGAAGGAAGCTCCGGCGGTGGCTGCTGTTGAAACCCGGAGCACTTTTACCATGGCAGGATGGGTTAATCCTGACATAGAGATTGCCCTTCCTGAAGAAGCCGGCCAAGGAACGAACGCCCTTTCAATGGAAAGGAACGATGTGATTTATGCTGCGCCCGGACATGAAGTGTGGAACAACTCCGATGCCGGTGCAGGTTTTGGCGTGGGCACCAACGGTATCATGGTGTCGGAGCATACGGCCAACTATTTTCCGGCACTCCTGGTACATCCATTCCCGGTGACCGGATGGACGCATATTGCAGTTGTTTACCAGGATAATACCCCGAGCCTTTGGATCAACGGCAAATTTGTTCATAAGGGTTTGAAGAGCACAAAAACAGTGCACGGCGGACTCGGGGTGATCCATACCCGACGGGTTAAGGAATTCAATGGCCTGGTTGCCGGACTGGAACAATTTCCAAAAGCCCTTGACGAAGAGGAAATCAGATCACTTTTCAAATCGGTTCCGGATACAGCAACAATTATTAAGGAAGTTCCTGCCATTGATTTGGTAAGCAGGGAGATCTTAAAAAACGGCACCTATGAAATTAAAACGGCAGATGGTAAAACACACACCATATTGACCGATGCAATTCCTGAAAAGAATGAAATTGCCGGGCCATGGGAGGTGAATTTTGCTGCCGGCATGGGAGATCCGGGACAGGTTATGTTTGATAAACTGATTTCATGGAGCAGTCACCCGGTGGACGGGGTGAAATATTTCTCCGGATCAGCCACTTACCACAAGACTTTCCAAATCAAAATCGATCCGGACACGGGCAACAAACTAAAAAAGGTGATCTATCTCGATCTTGGCAGGGTTGCCATTATGGCCGGAGTGAAACTCAACGGCAAGGATCTCGGTCTGCTCTGGAAGCCGCCTTACCGCGTGGATGTTACCGATGCAGTGGTTGATGGGGATAATACCCTCGAAGTTAAGGTCGTTAACCTCATGATTAACCGGATGATCGGCGATGAACAACTTCCCGAGGACAGTGAGCGTAACGCAAACGGGACGCTGAAAAAATGGCCGCAATGGCTTGAGGATGGAAGGCCCAGTCCAACCGGACGGTTTACCTTCACCAGCTGGAGATTATGGCAGAAGGGTTCTGCTCTTCAGCCATCCGGATTGCTCGGGCCGGTGACCATACAAACCGTTCTTCTGATAGATTTTTAAAAATTACCTATGAAAGATGAAAAATGTTCCTGCGGAGGGAGTTGCAATCCGGGGATCGACCGTCGTGATTTTTTGCGCCTCACGGGTGTGGGTTCCCTCGGATTGTTCGCCGGATTGCCCGTAATGGCCGGCCCTTTTAAAAATACCGACTTTCAGGACCTTGTTCCGGTGGATAAAAAGCTGAGCCCGGAATGGGTTAAAAGTCTTTTTGAACGTGGTGTGCCTCAGGTATATAAAGGGGAAGAATTGAAGTATATCGGCATGCCTGTCGGAGGTATTTGCACTGGACAAATGTACCTGGGCGGCGACGGGAAGCTCTGGCAATGGGATATATTCAACAAAAGAATGTCGACCGGCGATGCCCACTATGCCCACCCGGTGGAGGCAAATTCTTCAGTTGAACAGGGTTTCGCCATTACCATCAAATCCAAGGGAGCAACGGAAACCTTTAAACTCGATAAAACCCGGTTTCCCGAGGTTACTTTCCGCGGTGAATATCCGATCGGCATTGTTGATTATCATACTGGGCGGCGCGTAGAGACAGATAATAATCTGTCTCTACCGGCGGTGACCCTGGAGGCATTCTCCCCCTTTATCCCGCTTTCGGTTGACGAATCAAGCCTTCCGGCTACCATTATGCGCTTTACCCTGAAGAATAATTCCGACGAACCGGTTGAAGCCACCCTTTTCGGATGGCTCGAAAACGCTGTTTGCAGAACCAGCGCCGGATCCGACGGAATGCGCAAAAACACGATCATTCATAAAAAAGATTACAGTTTTCTTAATTGTTCAGTAGAGAAATTAACCGGACCAAAACCTTCAAAACGACCTGATATTCCGTTTGAGGATTGGCATGAGGATACATACGCGGGCTGGACGGTTGAGGGTAATGCTTTTGGAACCGGTCCGGTCAAAAAATCAGATATCCCCGGTTATCAGGGGGATGTTGGCGGTGATACCGGCCGGGTGGTTAACTCCCATGCATCGGCAGCCACTGCTGCCGAAGTGGGGAGCCGTGATACTGCAACCGGAATACTGACCAGCAAATTTTTCAATATCGAGAGAAAGTACATCAATGTTTGGATCGGGGGCGGCAATCACAAGGATAAAACCTGTTTTAATGTTTTGGTAGATGGAAATGTTGTCCGTTCCGTTACCGGGATGAACGATAATAAAATGTCGTTGCAAAGTTTGAATGTCAGTGATCTGGCGGGAAAAGAAGCCTGTATTAAGATCATTGATACCGAGACCGGAGGATGGGGAAACATCGGAGTCGGACGGATCACCTTCAGCGACGAGCCGGCCCGGACCGAAGAAATGGAAAAAATGCCGGACTATGGCACCATGGGCCTTGCATTGTTGGGCGAATCAGCCAATTATGCTGTTGCCGAAACTGAGAACAGCGGATTGGGCGGAAACCAGAGAGTCAATGCTTCAGCAAGATTGGAAGATACGCTGATCGGGGCAATCGGCCGGATGATTACAATTCAAGCTGGTGAATCAGCTATCTTGACCTTTGCGCTGACCTGGAACTTCCCAAATCTGGTCAAACCGGGCAAAGGAAGATATTATGCCTCGAAATTCGTTAACGCCCGGGCAACGGCGGCTTATCTGGCCAAGAACCACATCAGGTTGTACAACCAAACAAAATTGTGGCGTGATACCTGGTACGATTCCACGCTGCCTTACTGGTTTCTCGACCGGACTTTTGCCAATGCTTCAACATTGGCCACTTCAACAGCCTTCCGGTTTTACGATGGTAAGTTCTGGGGCTGGGAGGGGGTGGGGTGTTGCGAAGGAACCTGTACCCATGTTTGGCATTATGAGCAAACCATGGGTCGCATATTTCCGGAACTGGACATTGTCCTCCGTGAAAAAACCGACTTTAATCCGCAAGATAGTTTCCGGGGCGATGGAGTGGTGGAATATCGGGGCAAGGGAAGCGGCGCTGCCATAGATGGTCAGGCCGGGATCATTCTCAGGAGCCTGCGCGATCATCAGATGTCGCCCGATAATGCCTTCCTCAAAAGGAACTGGCCCAAAATAAAAAATGCATTGGAATGGATGATCGCACAGGATGGTACGGAGAATGGTATCATCAAGACAAACCAGCATAATACCCTTGACGCCGAGTGGTTCGGTGAGGTCGCCTGGCTCAGCGGACTCTATCTTGCAGCGCTGAAGGCCGGGAAGGTTATGGCTGAGGAGATGGCCGACCTTGATTTTGCTGCCAAATGTAACCGGATACTCGAATCCGGCCGTATAAATTTCGTTGGCCGTATGTGGAACGGGGAGTACTTTATCCAGGTGGGCGACCCTGCCAAGGCCAATACCGTTGGATCGTATGATGGTTGTGAAATAGATCAGGTTTTAGGTCAGGGCTGGGCCTGGCAGGTGGGTCTGGGTGAAGTCCTTCCCCGCGAACAAACCCGGAAAGCCCTGAAATCGTTGTGGAAATACAATTTTACCCCGGATGTCGGTCCATTCCGCGAAGACCACAAACCCGGACGCTGGTACGCGATGGCCGGCGAAGCGGGCACCCTCATGTGCAGCTGGCCCAAAGGGGAGTCGAAACGTGTTACCACCAACTATGATTTCTACTTTAACGAGTGCATGAACGGTTTTGAACATCAGCTTTCCGGTCACATGATCTGGGAAAATATGCTGCTCGAAGGGTTTGCCATTGAACGGGCTATCCATGACCGGTATCATGCTTTACGCCGTAACCCTTGGAATGAGGTGGAATGCGGTGATCATTATGCCCGGTCGATGGCCAGTTATGGGGTGTTCCTGGCGGCATGCGGTTTTGAGTATCACGGACCGAAAGGCCACCTGGGATTTGCACCCCGGCTGACGCCTGAAAACTTTAAGGCGCCGTTTACGACCGCCGAAGGCTGGGGGACGTTTGAACAGAAGGCACAAGGCGCAAGGCTCAAGGCACAAGTAAGGATAAAGTATGGAAGATTGAAGGTGAAAAGTTTGTCACTGGCCGTGACGGGTGAAATGGACCCGGCAGCAATAAGGTTTGCGCTCAACGGTAAAGTCATTGAAGGACAACTATCTGTTAATCAAGGGAAAGGTCTGATTACATTAAAGGATGCCGCAGTGATTGAAGAGGGGGGAGAACTCACGGTCGAGTGCTGACACTTTATTCCGGGACAATTCTGATGGTCAATTTTGTATCGGAGTTAACCGGAATGAAAACCACCAGATCAGTTCCGCCAAGTTCCCGGTATATTCCCGTCCGGCAATCTTTAACCGGTTTTCCGTTTACAGTGACCCGTGATTTCTCGGAATTCCAATTCTTAATATAAAAAGCAGGATTACTGGCTGGCGATCTTTTGGAGGATTCTATGGTAAATTGAACCGGTTTCGATCCCTCTGACAGATTCTCTAACTGATAGCATCGCTGCGTCCTGTCGTATCCGTTGGATTGATAGGCACTTCCCTCTAATTTCAATTCCGGGGCATAAGCCCACGACCGACCAAAGCGGATTAATTCATCTATTTTCATCGTGTTCATTCCATACAGACCGTTCCAGAACTCGCGATCTGCCGTTTCATGTATCACCGGATCCGAAATCGGGAAACTGGAACAATGGGAGGGCTTATCCGAGGTACGCGTGGTCCGTCCGTCACAGCGCGCCTGGCCCACTGGAAAATGATTGCATCCCCTGGCTGCGTCATAGCCATCGAGATTCTCATAGCGGATAAACATCTCATTGCCGGGTTCAAAACAGATAAAAGGCTTGTTCTGTGATTTGAAATTATACTGTTGGATGGTCAGGGGGTACTTCTGACTCCAGTCGAACGGACCATATGGGGCGATATTCGGATTTTCAACGTAGGAAACTTTTCCGGTCTTGCCCTCATAATCCGCCGTGGTGGCAAAGTCAATCTCGAGAAGTTCCGAAACTTTTTGTCCCGGATGCAGTAAAGCCAGCGTTTCCTGGAATTGCCGCGGGTTACCCAGCGTACCCTTTTTCCAGGAAACCTTTCGGATAGCCGTCCCATCAGGATAGATATAGTAATACTCATCAACCCAGCATTCCCAGCCTGTTTTGGGATCAATCCGCCACGTGTGGTCGTTTGAACTCACCGGGGCATATCTCCAGTGAACTACAACACGGGCATCTGTATTCTCAATGATCCTGACATGGGAAAATCGACAATGCCGGTCCTGCATGTGCTCAAAACACCCTTCACTGTCGGCGGAACCAACGCCCCAGGCCTCAACACTCTGGTCCGACATCCAGTTCTCATTTTCTGATACCCACGATGCACCATACCGGATCCCGCGCCAGAATATCAGTTTAACAGGTGATTTTTCAAAACAAACAACAATGTCAGGGTCCTGATCCACCGGCCATAGATTATCCCAGCCCGGATAATATTTGAGCTTTGTATAAAAGGCCCCAAAATGTCTGGGATTTTTTTCAATTGTGGGTAGTCTGCGCGCTTCAATTTCCGGTGCAGTAGGCGCCAGTTCGGCAAATTTGTTTTTAACCTGATTGTCGGTCAAGGCGGTATTATAGACTTTCACCTCATCAATGATCCCATCCAAACCAAAGTATTGCGCTACGGTTCCCCAGGTCCTGTGAATATCAGATGGTTTGCCTGGAACGGCGACCATCCCCAGAACAAAGTCGGATTGAGTTGCGGTACAAGAGCCGCTGATTTTTATGCTGCTCTTTAATTCCCCGTTGATATAGAGGGTCATATCGGTGTTTGCCCGGTACACTCCGACGATATGCATCCATTTCCTGAGTGGAAGGGCATCCCGTTCACTCGTGCAGGAGATCCATTGTTCGCCAATGGCACATTCAAGGGCAGCCTGCCCCAATGGCCCGACCATTAACCGGTAACCTTTAACCTCATTTGATTCCGAAGTCAGGATCGGGCACCAGTTCCACGGATATTCCCCGAGGGCAATCCATGCCTCCACTGTGATTTCTTTAAGCCCCTTGAGCGGTTTTGTACCGGTTCCTTTCATGCAGGCGGTAAATCCGTCGAGCGTCAGGCCAGCACCTTTAACTCCGGCCGCAGTTCCGAAATATCCTTCAAGAGTATCCGACTTGCCACCAATGGATTCAACTGTTTTTCGGTTTTCCATTTTTTCAAAATTCCAGTGAATCAGAGGATTCTGTGCGGACGAACCGGTAAATTGTCCAGCTAGAATAATTGAAATGAGAATAGCCGATATCTTTTTCATGTCCTGATTTTTTTATTAAGGTAAAGATACCGGATTTGAATACCGGAACTACCGCTTACTTTAACAGTTGTGGATAGTATTTTATCCGTAAAGCCCGATTAAGGAAGATCACGCTTTATCCGGCTGCCGGATGGCATTTAGGTGAAAACCGGGATCTTATTTTGAGATTTTATTTATCAATGGGGTAATCAGTTCTTTCTTCAGTTCATCCTTCAGTGCATTCAGTTTATCGAAATTGAATTTCCTTTTTGAATCCCTGAGAATCCAGAAGATCACACCGCTGATTAAGGCTGCAAAAAAACACCAGACTGAAGTCAGGAATTGCGTAAAGAATATGGCAGTCACCGCGCACGATAAAAACATTAATACAGCCAGGAGATGGGTTCTTTGAATGCTCGAAATAAACAACGGGGTGATCGTCACTATTAAATAAATGGCAAAGGCTGTCATGGCAAGCGATTTGGGAAACTCAGAAATATACTGAATGTGATAACCTGCAATTTCGGGGGTTACCGAAAAGTTTATCAGACAATAGGTATAGTACAACGACAATGTAATACCTGCCAGTAAAAAAATCCGTAATATCTTTTTCTTTTTTTTCTTTTCCTCCATCAAAAGGACCGACAATGGAATGATTGAAGGCCAGAGAATATCCGCCATGACCAGAAAAAGATAAGTACTGAATTTTAAAAGATTTTCATGTCCGGGATGTGCGAGCGTCAGCCATAAGATTCCTTCGTTAACCTGCTGGATACCAAAGAATATGGGAATTAGCGCAAATAGAAGCTGCGAAGGTTTATGAACTCTGGTCACGGTGGCAACACCAATGGCAGAGATAATAATCCCCCCTGCAAAACTTGCTTCAGCTGAAAAACACATTTTTTCTGGAATCAAATATTCCTAATGATACACCTATTAATCGATTAACTTACAAAAAAGTATCTTAAATTGTTAACAAACCTTGATGTACCTAATGATATCCGGATTAACTTGATACCCGAACGGGACAATCAATACTCATCCAAAATGAAACTGAAAAAAGAAGTGTTACTTTATGCAATAGTCTGTCTGTTAATTATTTGCATCAGTCCGGCCTGTAAAAGCAAAAAAACGGATATGGTATTTCCGCCGCTTTCCGCTGAATTGTTTGCGAATCCGCCGCTCGAAGCACGGCCGGGAGCTTTATGGCCCTGGCTCAACGGTTATGTCGACCGGAAACAACTGGTTTATGAACTCGAACAGATGAAAGCAAAAGGGATGCGCGGAGCGATCATGTGGGATATCGGTAGCCTTGCCGATCCGTTGAAAATGATCCCGGTGGGTCCTGCCTACCTAGGTGAGGAATCTCTTAAAAGCATTCATCTGGCTATGGATGAAAGTAAACGGCTCGGACTCGAAGTGGGCATGTTCGCTTCGAGCAGCTGGAATGCCGGCGGTTCCTGGATAAAACCTGAGGATGCCAGCAAATCCATCATATCCGGGGAAATGACCATTCGTGGACCTGTTGATTATAATGATACTTTGCCGATACCGCCGGGGATGACAAAGTATTTTTATGAAATTGGGGTATATGCCGTTCCGCAGGTTTCAGGTCAACGTGTTGTCAGTAAGTCAGATATAATAAATATTTCCAGCAGGTACAATGGCAGGATCCTGTCCTGGAAAGTGCCGGAGGGTGAATGGAAAATCATAAGGTTTATCTGCAACAACACCGGACAGCCGCTGATGTGTCCCAGCCCTAATTCGAACGGACTGATAATTGATCACCTGAGTGCAGCTGCAGCAGAAAAGCATATCTCATTTATGATAAATGCAATAAAGGGGAATCGGACTGATTTTGGCGGATTAACGACTTTTATGCTGGATAGCTATGAAGTGGATCCGGCCAATGACTGGACATCTGGCTTCCTCCCGGAATTCAAAAAAATGTTCGGATATGATCCCCTGCCTTTCTTACCTGCTCTTTCCGGAATCATTGTTGATAATGAAGATATTACACGCCGCTTTCTTCACGATTACCACAAAGCCGTGGGTGAAATGCTCTTCCGGAATCATTTTGTAAAAGAGAAGGAAATCCTTAACGCAAATGGACTCAAGCTCCTCGCTGAAGCCGGTCATGGCGGATATGCAAGAACCGATGCGCTTAAAGCTTTGGGAGTGGCAGATATTGCCATGGGAGAATTTTGGAATGGCAGCGAGTTCTGGGTCACAAAAGAGGCCGCAAGTGCTGCCCATATCTATGGTAAAAAATTGGTCAATGCGGAATCATTAACCGGCTGGCGTGCCTGGAAGGACGGTCCAGCCCATTATAAAAGATTGTTTGATGTGGCTCTTTGTGAAGGACTTAACCAGGTTACTTTTCATACTTTCACACATAATCCGACTGAAGCCGGATTGCCTGGTTTCGTATACCATGCCGGTGAACATTTCAATGTCAACACAACCTGGTGGGAATTTGCAGGACCCATGCTGAAGTACATGTCGAGGGCCAGTTATATGCTCCAGCAAGGACAATTCGTGGGCGACCTTTGCCTCTATTACGGTGATCAGGCACCCAACCTGGTTCCGCCACGAAGGATCGATCCGAACCTGGTCAATAAGTACGATTCCACTCAATGCGGCCATTGCGATCAGTTGAAACCGGTTAATACCACCGGCCTGGGTAAAGGGTATGATTATGACTATGTGAATGAGCAGGTTATCCTTGAAAGAATGGATTTTGCCAATGGTGAACTCACGTTGCCAAAAGAATTGACCTACCGGATCATGGTTATCCCTGATAAAACCGCCATTTCACTTCCTGTACTCAAAAAGCTGGAAAAACTGATCCGGGCCGGGGCTGTCGTATTTGGTCCGAAACCGCTGCAATCAAACAGCCTGATCAATTTTCCGGCTTGCGATAAAGAGGTCAGCCGGCTGGGCGAAAAGATATGGGGCGATTGCGACGGGGTAAAGGTCACCTCGCATAGTTACGGAAAGGGAAAGGTGTACTATGGACTGCCGCTCTGGAAAGTGATGAAGGACATCGGTGTTGACAGGGATTTCGATGCACGGGGTTTTGATAATTCGGATCAGCATATCGATTATATTCACCGCCGGACCAGTGAAGAGGATATCTATTTTGTATCCAACAGCGCGCTTGCCTGGCAGAAATTTACCGCCCGCTTTCGTATTTCTTCAGATAAGGTTCCTGATCTCTGGATGGCCGATGATGGAACCATCGAGCCGGCAAAAGTGATTGAGTCAGGACCGGAATTTACAACCCTGGAGCTTGACCTTCCGCCCGCCGGTTCTGTATTTGTCGTTTTCAGGCCTAAAGATAGGATGATGGCCACCAGCCAGGGAAATGGAATAATTCCACTGCACGAAACCTTTACTGCTGCTGTTGCCACCCCTGATTCACCATGGCAACTGACTTTTCAGAAGGGAAGGGGAGCACCTGCTGAACCGGTCAGGAATGAATTGGGCGACTGGACTCTCTCACCGGTTGACGGCATCAGGTATTTTTCGGGGACCGCTAATTATAAAACAATCCTGGAAATTCCTGATTCATTGATGAATCCTTCGAATCCCCTATTCCTCGATTTAGGGGAAGTCAGGGAGGTGGCGGTAGTTAAAATCAATGGTATCACTGCAGATACATTGTGGAAGCAACCCTATATAACCCCGGTTTCGAAATTTATCAAAGCCGGAAGGAATGAGATTGAAATTGACGTAACTAACCTTTGGCACAACCGACTGGTTGGCGATGCCGGAAAGGAAGGGACCGACCGGGTCACACGCACGAATATTCAAAACAGGTACCGGAAAAATATGCCGTTGATTCCTTCCGGGTTAATAGGGCCGGTAGTCTTAAGAAAATAAAAGTAACCTTAAACCTTGACCAACCATGAAGAAAATCGTATTGACCCTCTTCGCCGGGTTCCTCCTGATTCCAATCGGAACCTTGCAATCACAGAATAAAACAACCTTTCCCGTTCCCGAAAGGGGTTTTATCAGCTCAACGCCGGGAGAGACCTGGGAGCAGGGACTGATCAGCGGAAATGGACTCATGGGAGCCAACATGATGAGCCAGCCGCTTGATGAAACTATCATTTTTACCCATGCAGGCCTGTTCTTACCGCAAGGACCGCCAATCATGCCGCGCGACCAGTCGGCACGGCTGTTCGAAATCCGGAGGCTGATCGACCAGGGACTTTATAAGCAGGCGGCACAATTGCAATTTGAATTATCGGGCCAGGAAGATTTTATGTACCCCGATCCTTTTGTGCCCGCGTTCGACATGGGAATTAAAATGAACAGCGAAAAAATAATCAACGATTATGTAAGGTCGGTTAATTTTCAAAATGGCGAGAGCACGGTGCACTGGTCGGATGCGAACGGAACCTATGAAAGGAAACTGTTCGTTTCACGGGCGGATGGACTGGTAGTGATGAAGATATCCGGATCCAGAAAGGGGATTCTGAATTGTGAACTGAAGCTAAAACGCACAGTACCCAGTAATAGGCTGAATTACAATTATATTGAAGGCTCGATGGAGGTTGCATCCACTCATATTTCGAATGTCAAAATTGCAGCCGAAGGTGATTACCTGAGTTTCAAAAACAGCTATGCCAAGGCCTATCCCGGAAGCATTCATGCCCTGGAGGGATTGGCCTGGGTTGATGTGCGGGGTGGTAATAAAACTACGAATCGTGATAATTTGATTGTCACGGGGGCTGATGAGATCCTGATCCTGCTGGATATCGAATTGCTTTATGATCCTGATAAATCGATGATGGATGCCATGAAAAAAACCATGGGATCAGTCAGTCATGACTACCAGACTTTGCTCGACCGCCATGCCGTGATCCATGGAGGTATGTTCAACCGGATGAAAATCGATCTGGGAGGGGGTAAAGATCACAAGCTGACCACGGAAAGACTATTTGAGCTTTCGACCAATGATCATCTGAATGAGGCACTCATTGAAAAGGAGTTCGATGCAGGGAGATACAATATCATCTCCTGCACCGGGAAATATCCTCCGGTTCTCCAGGGGATCTGGGCTGGCACTTATGTTCCCGATTGGGCCAGTGATTTTACCCACAACGGTAACGTGCCTTCGGCGATTTCCAGCATGCTGATGGGCAATTACCCTGAGCTGATGCTGGCCTACACCTCCTATATCGAATCCATCGTGCCATGGCTAGAAATCAATGCAAAAAATATGTTTGGAGCCCGCGGTGTCGTATTGCCTTCAAGATCAACCACTAATGGATATAACAATGCGTTGGTGTCGGATTTTGCCGGTGGATTCTGGGTGGCAGGTGCCGGCTGGGCAGCTCACTTTTTCTATGATTACTACCTGTATACCGGCGATAAAAAATTCCTGGCCGAACATGCTCTTCCTTTTATGGTTAAGTGCGGGTTGTTTTTTGAGGATTACCTCTATGAAGGCCCCGATGGAAAATCTATCTTTTCACCCTGCCAATCTCCTGAGAACACGCCGGGCAATTCAAATTCGCAGGGAACATTTAACGCAACAATGGATGTGGCGGTCGCAAAAGAATTATTCAACAATCTGATATCCGCCTCCCGTGAGTTGGGAGTTAATAAAGAAAAGCTGGCTTTATGGCAAAAAATGCTGTCCAAAATGCCTGACTATATGATCGATGAAAACGGAATGATCAAGGAGTGGCTTACCCCGAAGCTGGCCAATAATGATGCCCATCGTCATTCCTCGCAGCTTTATGCACTATTCGACGGATTACCCGCTGAAATTGCCTCAAATCCAGTGTTGATCGAAGCATTCCGGAAGAGTATCAATTATAAATTGGAGAAACACTGGAAGGGAAAGGGATCTGGCTTTATGTCATTTGGGTTGGTACAGCTGGGACAGGCAGGTGCAAGTCTCGGTGATTCCGCAATTGTTTACGAATCCCTTAAACATATGGTTAATCGATTCTGGCTGAATAATATGGCTTCGATGCATAATCACAAAAGCCTGTTTAATATGGATATAAGTGGCGGGATGCCGGCTGTGATCATAAAAATGCTCGTATCGTCGGATCCCGGTAAGATAAAACTGCTCCCGGCCCTCCCTTCCGCCTGGCCGACCGGAGAGATCAGAGGGGTATTGTGTCGTGGGCAGATTGAAATCAACAGCCTAAAATGGGAGAAGAAACTCGTAAAAGTCAGCCTGGTTTCCGGCAGGGACCAGGCGATCACCCTGGAGACCCCCGGTAGAAGCCAGAAAATTTCGCTCGTGGCAGGCAAGGAAACAACCGTTGAGATTAATCAATAAATTGATAATAATTGGAATTGAGAGTCATGAAGAAACTATTCATTCTAACCGTAACCATCGTTCTCTGTTCGCTGTCGCAGCTTGCCGGACAACAAACCGGAGTTTCGAAAAGTATTGACAGCAAAAGTTTCAGCCCTTCAACCCTGCTCTGGTACGAAGCTCCGGCAAAACTATGGGAAGAGGCGCTTCCGGTTGGTAACGGCCGGCTCGGCGCCATGGTATTCGGTAAAAATGGCGAAGAACGGATACAGCTGAATGAAGAAACGTACTGGTCCGGCGGACCTTACTCAACAGTGGTTAAAGGCGGATATAAAGTCTTGCCACAAATCCAGAAAATGATCTTCGAGGGAAACCCCATTGGCGCACATAAGCTGTTTGGCCGGAACCTCATGGGATATCCGGTTGAACAAATGAAATATCAGGGAATCGGGAACCTGCACCTGTTCTTTGATAACGAAAAAGAGGTGACCGGTTACAAAAGGTGGCTGGATCTGGAAACCGGAATGACCGGGGTGGAATACTCGGCCAATGGGGTGAAGTTCTACCGTGAAGTTTTTGTATCCGTTCCCGATCAGGTCATCATAGTCAGGATGACAGCCGACAAGCCTGGAAGTATTTCATTCCGTGCCAGTTTGCGCGGGAACCGCAACCAGGCTCACTCAAATTACGCGACCGATTATTTCAGGATGGATGAGGCGGGAAAAGACGGGTTGATGGTCAACGGGAAATCTGCCGATTATCTGGGTGTGACCGGTGCCTTGAGGTACCGGGTGCAGCTGAAAGCCGTTCCGGAAGGCGGCACCTTGAGGTTGGATGAAGCCGAAATGTTGATCGACAAAGCCAATACCGTTACCCTTTATATCGTGGCAGCTACCAATTTTGTCAATTACAAGGATGTAAGCGCCGACCAGGTTTCCAGGGTCGAAAAATACCTGTCCGGCTTGCAGGGCAAATCTTATCAGGCCATTCAAACGGCTGCAGTGAAAGATTATCAGGGTTTATTCAACAGGGTAAGGCTTGACCTGCCGGTTACAGATAATTCGTGGCAGCCGACAGACAAGAGGATGACCGGGCTTGCTGCAACCCCTGATCCGAGCCTTGCTTCCCTTTGTTACCATTTTGGACGTTACCTGCTGATCTCCTCTTCCCGTCCGGGAACCGAACCTGCCAACCTTCAGGGTATCTGGAATGACAACATGAACCCGAGCTGGGATTCAAAATATACCACCAATATAAATACCGAGATGAACTACTGGCCTGTCGAATCCGGTAACCTTCCGGAGTGTGCCGGGCCACTGATCCGGATGGTCAGGGAACTGACCGATCAGGGCACGCAGGTTGCCAGTGAACATTACGGTGCCCGGGGCTGGGTATTTCATCAGAACACGGATATATGGAGGGTAGCAGCCCCCATGGATGGTCCCACCTGGGGAACTTTTACCGTTGGCGGCGCCTGGCTGACCACCCACCTGTGGGAACATTACCTGTATACCATGGACCGCAATTATCTGAAGGATATTTATCCGGTAATCAAAGGATCAGTGGAATTTTTTATGGATTTTCTGGTTCCGCACCCCAATGGCAAGTGGCTGGTTACCAATCCTTCCAACTCACCGGAAAATCCTCCGAAAGGTCCAGGCTATAAATACTTTTTCGATGAGGTGACCGGCAGCTATTATTTTACCACCATATGTTACGGTTCATCTATGGATATGCAGATTTTGACTGACCTGTTCGGTTATTACGGTGAAGCCGCCAATGTTCTGGGAGTCGATCAGGAATTTGCCGCGAAAGTGGCAGCTGCCCGGACCCGACTTGTCCCACCTCAGATCGGGAAAAACGGCATGCTCCAGGAATGGTCGGAGGATTATGAACAGATGGAGGATAAGCATCGTCATTTCTCCCATATGTACGGATTGTATCCGGGCAATGTGCTCTCAGCTAAAAGGACCCCACAACTGGTAACTGCCATTAAAGCCGTTCTGGAACAGCGAGGTGATGGCGGAACCGGATTCTCACGCGGCTGGAAAATGGCCCTCTATGCACGTTTGTATGATGGTGACCGTGCTAACAGGATTTTTAAAGGATATATCAAGGAACAGGCTTATCCGCAACTTTTTGCAAAGTGCTACACTCCTTTGCAGGTGGATGGTTCACTGGGTGTCACCGCCGGAATAACCGAGATGCTGATGCAATCGCATGAAGGAATGATCGATCTTTTGCCAGCCCTGCCGACAGAGTGGGGCGCCGGCCGCTTCAAAGGGGTTTGTGCCCGGGGTGCGTTTGAGCTTGACATGAACTGGAAAGATGGAAAAATCACCAGCGTCGAGGTCCTCTCCAAAGATGGCCAGGTATGCCGAATTAAAACCGGATTGAAAGCGAAAGTAAAATCCAATGGTAAAACCATAAAATCCAAGTTGTTAAATGACGGATCTATTGAGTTTGCCACGTTGAAAGGCACTCGGTATCTGATTGCAGGGTGAAGCCATGGTAACAATCGGCCATCAGGCAAATTGCGCTTGCTGGTGCTTGTTCATGACCTGGTCCTTGTATTCCGATGGGGTGAGCCCGGTATGCTGCCTGAAATGGCGGTGAAAATTCGAGCTGTTATTATACCCGCAGGAAAAGAACGTCTCGGTGACGTTGAAATTTCCATTGGATAACATCTTACAGGCCTGATTGATCCTGACTTCGATAAGGAATTGGGAAAATGTCTTATTGGTGCGCAGCTTGAAAAAACGGCAAAAAGCAGTTGGCGTAAGGTTGATGAGCGCTGCAACTTCGTCAAGCGTGATTCGTTTTTCGAAATTCCTGGAAATATAATCGAAAATCTTTTTGAGTTTGAGATTGTCTTCCTTGCCGTGAACATGCGGAATGCTCGATGAAATGAATTCAAAATGGGGATTACAGGAAATCAAATCGAGGATTTTCATGAAAAGGATGATGCGTGGAACCTGATTAAGTTTGACCAGTTGTTTCAGATCGTCACCGACGCTTTTTGCTTTTCCATTTTTAATCCTGATGCCAAATTGTGCCTGCTCCAGGAATTCCTCGATCTTGGCTGTTTCAGGAATCTGTGTAAAAACACTGTGAAAGGTGTCTTTCGAGAAGAAAATCGAAATTGCTCTAACATGGAGACGACTGTCCTGTTCGTAATACTCTTTCCCATGAAGTAACGCGTGGGGGGTGTTTTTTCCAATCAGCAAAAGGTCGCCCTCGCTGAATTCTTCCAGCTTGTCGCAAACCATGATCACGCCGTGGCCTTCGAGGATATAGGTAAGCTGGCACTCTTCATGATAATGGACCGAATCGTAAAAATAAGGCAGGTCCCAAGATTCCACCCTGATGGTTTCCTCATTGAGACGTGGCACTTTGAAGCAGATCGGGTCCATTTCTCTCATTACCTAATAAATTTAAATACAGCCGTATAAAACTATTACCTCAAATATATGTTCTTTTAAATTTCATTACAAAATTAAATCAGCGAAATTTTCAACAAACCAATTGGATTGTTAATAAAATGCTGGAATAATGCTACTTGTGGATGGTCAGGCTAAGGTTGAGAATTTCCTGAAGTACCATGGCCAGTGCGCCATACATGGCCGAATGCCCGGGATGGCTGGCAGGCAGGATATTATATTTTGTCGACCGGTGGTCGAAAACATTTTCCTCAATGACCGGCTTGAGCGTGTTCCAGAAAATGGGCCCGTTCAGACTGACCCCTCCGCCCAGTATGATGGCTTGAGGATTGAAAATGTTTAATAACCCGGCAATGGCGCGGCCGAGGTAACCCATGGCCTCTGAGAAAACATTAATGGCGAGCGGGTCACCATTGGTGGCTGCTTCAGCAACATGACGGGCTTCCAGTTCCTGCGAAGGGATCCGGTGCAAAATGCTGTCCCCGTCATGCTCCAAGGCGATTCTGGCCCTCTGGGCAATGGCATCACCGGAGGCATAGGCGGTCAGACAATTCTTTTTGCCACAGGTACAATATACTTCTTCATCTCCTTTTACAGGTATGTGCCCGAATTCCCCTGCCATCCCGTCGGTACCGTAAAAAAGTTTCCGGCCGATCACAATCCCGGCGCCGATCCCGTAACCCACGTTGATGCAAATGAGATCATCGAATCTTGGACCGGTACCAAAGGTCAACTCACCAAGGGCCATCGCGCGGGAAACATTATCGAAATACACCGGAAAAGGTACATTCGCCTGCATGAAATGCCTCAGCTCAATATTACGCCAGTTGAAAGCAGGTGAATATTCGACAATCCCCGTACTCAGGTTGATGATACCTGCAACCGCCATTCCCACTCCGATGATATGATCCGAGTCGACAAGTTTGGTATTGGCTAGGTTAAGGATGACCTGCACCACTTTGTTTAAAACATATTCAGGTTCCTTATGGGATTCCGTAACCACCTCAATCTCCTTGATGGTCTCAAATGAGAGGTTGGTGAGCACCCCGCGGATATAGGTGGTGCCAAGATCGATCCCGATCAGATAGTGGCTTCTCCCGTTAAAGTATACCGGTTTAATGGGTCGGCCCTTTGCGGTTGCAATGGGCTGGCGTTCGGCAAGAAGTTCCTCTTGTATCAGGGAATCCACGAGTCTCGATACGGTGGCCGTGCTTAATCCGGTCCGTCTGCTGATCTCCAACCTTGAAATATCACTTTCTTTCCATACTGAATTGAGCACCATTGATTTGTTGTGCTTGGTCTGATCAGCATTGCTCAGTTTTTCGGTCTTGTTTCGATTCATCAACTTCAATTATCGCTTGCGAAAGTATAAAAAAAAGGCCGCGGATTCTTGCGGCCTTTCTTCAGCCAATCTTAAAATGTTTAACCAAAACAAATGAAAAGATTCTGGATTAAAGATAAATCGATTGTTTTCCTGTCATCACAATGATTTTAGCGCAAATGGATTGTATCTTATCCGCTTGCAAAATAAACAGTCAGGATAATCGAGTCTATTATAAATCGCCGGGTTAACATACAGACCAAATAAGTTAACATGGTACTGTGATCCTATCAAAATGCCTTATATATTCGGAAATGTTCCGTAATCAAAAAACTGATGCACCCATTTAATGATATTAATGATTCCATAAAAATCCTGGATTCATCTTTCATAAAAAACAAAATTCCGATGATCAAGGCTATTGGCCTGATGGAGACCGCTTTCCGAATATTATCGGAAAAATCTGCATACATACCGCCGCGAGTGGTCATGACCACACCTGATGACTCCATGTCCATCTTTTTCAAACCGGCTTTCCTGAAAAGGTATAACAGGATGAGTGTAAAAATCCTTACCCAGATAATCGCCAATGAAAATCCGGAAATTCCAACGATCAAGGGAATGGTGATGCTTCTGGATATGCTCAACGGTGTGGTTCTGTCGATTGCCGACGGAACAAGCATTACCGCCCTGAGAACAGGTGCAGCCTCAGGTATCGCTACCTCTTTGCTCGCTAATCCTGATGCTGGTTCGGTGGCTTTATTCGGATGCGGTGCACAGGGACGAACTCAATTGGAGGCTGTGATGGCCGTCAGGCAGGTTGAAAAAATATACTTGTTTGATTTATCCGACGGTCAGGCTGCCAGCCTGGCGAACGACATCCGCCTCCGGTATTCTGCCGGTTGCGAGATCAATCCTGGTCTGGGTATTCTCAAGAATACGGATATCATCTGCACCGCAACACCGAGCCGTAAACCTCTGTTCGGCGTGCAGCACTTAAAACCAGGTACCCACATCAATGCCGTCGGCTCCTATCGTCCAGATATGCAAGAGCTTGACCCTGAACTTTTCAAGACTGCCCTGACTTTTCTGGATGATGCCCCGGCCTGTATTGCTGATTCCGGAGATCTTTTGAATCCCCTGCATTCCGGAATTATCCTTGAATCCGACATCAAGGGTGAACTGGGCCAGCTGATATCAGGAGCGGTATCCGGCAGACAGAACCATGACGACATAACTGTTTTCAAATCAGTTGGAAATGCCATTCAGGACTTCATCATTGCCAATGAGGCCTATGATATTTCCCGGAGTCTTGAAACCATTCAGAGTATCAATCTGAATTCCTGATATAATTTGAGAAATTTGCAGATCATTGTTTAATACCCTTTTAAAATGACACGAAAATTCCTGCTTTTCATTCTTTTGACCGGCCTGTCGCTGTCTTCCTATACGCAGGACAGGCAGGAACTTACATTCGACGACCAGTTTAACGGAACCTATTCGGCGAAAGGCTTTGGTCCGGTTCGCTGGACCGATGGAGGCAAAGGTTATACCGCCCTCGAACCATCAAAGGATATCAAGGGCAGGGATATTGTCCGGTATGAATCTTCGACCGGTACCCGCACCACGCTCGTTAAAGCATCTGAATTGATTCCCGAAGGCAGGCAAGTGCCACTGGGGATATCCGATTATATCTGGTCCGACGATGCCAGTAAATTGATGATCTTTACCAATACCCAGCGGGTTTGGAGATATAACACCCGGGGCGACTATTGGGTGCTCGACCTGAAAACGCGCAAGCTAAAGCAGCTGGGTGGGGGGTTGAAACCTGCAACGCTCATGTTCGCTAAATTCTCACCCGATGCCTTATATGTTGCCTATGTGAGCGAACAGAATATCTATGTTGAACATCTTGAGAAAGGTACCCTTCGGCCCCTGACTGCCGATGGCGGAGGACATATCGTGAATGGTACATTCGATTGGGTGTACGAGGAAGAGCTGGATTGCCGCGATGGATTCAGGTGGAGCCCCGACAGCAAGAATATTGCTTTCTGGCAGCTGGATACCGAGGGGATCGGAACCTTTTATATGATCAATAACCTCGATTCCATCTACCCCAAACTGATACCGATACCCTATCCGAAAGTGGGTACGACCAATCCGGCAGCTAAAGTTGGAGTGGTTTCGGTTCTTGGCGGCGCACCGAGATTATTCAATGTCCCCGGCGATCCGCGGAACCATTATCTGGCCCGCATGGAATTTGCCGCCAATAGTGATGAGGTTATG